>Ga0172373_10004266_pt1 | contig 20271 bp, 14 predicted proteins | sample Lak10m_2_FD_114546 | JGI IMG/M metagenome (GOLD analysis project Ga0172373, IMG submission 114546) | Freshwater microbial communities from Kabuno Bay, South-Kivu, Congo - kab_092012_10m | ecosystem: Environmental > Aquatic > Freshwater > Lake | place: Democratic Republic of the Congo...
AAAAGTCCTCGAAAGAGTGGAACCGTAGCACGATTACCCCCTCACCCTAACCCTCTCCCTGAGGGAGAGGGGATCGGAAATCGGCTCCACAGGCTTCCCTCTCCCCCTGGGAGAGGGCCGGGGCGAGGGTGACAAAGACGCAATCCAAGTCTAATCGTGCCACGATTATCAGTACTTCCAGATTTTTGAGACAACCTCAGCCGTGCGCTGCTACAGCAACCTTGATCCCACGTACGGGTGACCGGCGCTCGCGTGGCCTCCTGTGCCAATGTGCAGTCGAAGCGAGTCGCTCCATGGAAGTTGGTACTATACGGACAACGTTTTCCCTTTCCTCCAAGGCATCAGCGCCCTGCCGATGTACTGCATGCCGCTGTCCAGGACATAACCAAGCACGCCCAAGGCCAAAAGTGTGGCGAACATGACTGCCAAATCGAGATTGCCTCGAGCCTCCTGGAGGAGCGCCCCAAGTCCGTTGTTGCCGGAGATGATCTCCACCATGACAAGGACGATGAGCGCTGTGGTAACCGAGAGTCTCAATCCGGCGAATATTGCCGGAAGCGCCGCTGGGAGCACCACTGTACTCACAATCTGCCATTCATTGGCCCGCATGGACCTTGCCGTCTTCACAAACGCCTTGTCTATGTTCTTAACGCCTTCAATAGTGGGAATCACCGTAAAGAAATAGCTGCTGAATGCGATGAGCAATACCTTCGACAGATCGTCGAGACCGAACCAAACGATGAATAGTGGGGCCAAAGCGGTTTTCGGTATCGCACGGACGAAATTGATGACCAAGTCGCAGAATTCGTCCCAAAACTGGGACCAACCGATCAGGACGCCGGATACAACCCCGAGGAAAGATCCGAGCGCAAATCCGAGGAGGCTCCTCTTTAGGCTGATATACGTGTTTGTGATTAGATCTCCACTCCTGGTGAGAGAGAGCAGCGCTTCAAACGTTGACACGGGATCCGGTAACACCAGAGGCGAGATCTTGCCGAAGCGAGTCCCAACGTACCACAGCAGTAGCATGAATACCGGTAAACCAATCCGTACTGCAATCTTGTTCATGAAATGCTCCCGGAAGCGAAGCGTTGCGGCCACCTTGGGCCGCGATTCAAACGTCGCTACGCCCGGCGCTCTCGGACCGTCTATTACCAATGCGCTTTCTAACCAGTAACACAGAAAGGGCCGGCAGGGACGCCGGCCCCCACCATCTCTTATGGTGGCGGCGGGCCTCCGTGCCCGCCATTCCCACTTATTTGAAAGCTCATTGGTCCATTGAGCAGCCGTCAACTTAGCGCGCAAAGATCGCGGCTTGAGGTGTCGCTCAACCCACCGCCGTTGTTTAGGAATTTCCTGATATAGGCTTCCTTCATTCTGAAGCCGGTATTCAATCGGGTGGATGCGTCGCGCGGCCTCTCCATGGCAACCTCGACATGTTCCTTAATCGTTCCCGGACGACAGGACATGAGAAATACCTGGTCCGACAAGAAGAGTGCCTCGCCTATGTCATGAGTAACAAACAATATGGTGATTCTCGTCTGTTCCCAAACCGACAAGAGCTCCTGTTGGCACTTCTCCTTGGTTTGAGCGTCCAGTGCGGCGAAAGGCTCGTCCAAGAGCAGAATATCCGGATCATTGGCCAGGGCTCGAGCTATCGCCACCCGTTGCTGCATTCCGCCGGACAGCTCGTGAGGATAGTAGTTTTCGAACCCTGCGAGCCCGACCATGTCGATAAACTCCCGGCTTTTCGTCCGACGTTCGCGCGCTCCAACGCCCCTGATTTTTGGCCCATACTCGATGTTCTTCCGGACAGTCAGCCAGGGAAACAAGGCGTACTGTTGGAAAACGATGGCTCGATTCGCTTTGCTTTCTTCTACGGGCGTCCCGTCCACGAAGATCTGCCCGTCGGTTCTATCTTGAAGGCCGGCGATTATCTCCAGCAGCGTCGTTTTGCCGCAGCCGCTCGGCCCGACGATCGACACCAGATCTCCGGAATCAACCTGTAAGGTGACATTGGCAAGAGCGTCAACTCGTTGTCTGTGGTCACCGTTAAATGACTTGCCCAACTCTTTGATCTCCAGACGCATTTTTGTTTCCTCTGGTGCCCCCACGGTCGCAAACGAGCGTTTTGGGGCTCTGGATTCCGACTAAGCTGGATTCGGTATCAAACAAGTTACATCAAGATGACCGGCAGTGACGCCGGTCCCCACTATTTCTTATAGTGGGGCGGGCCTCCGTGCCCGCCATTTCACTATCCTGAAGGCAAGTTTGTATAGCGCTGCGCCTATACAAAGCCGGCCGGATCGCCGACACGCGGAGGACCGCCTGGCCCGTTTAGCTCTTCGTGCGAACGGTTCGTTTGTTCGCCGTAGTAACCGTGCTCGAACAGTGCCTCAGCGATGTACTCGATGTTCTCGCGAGGCGTGTCGGGTGGCAATTCGCACGCGGGCATTAACACAAACCCTCCCGGATGGCTCATTGCCGCGTCAAGGCATCGAATGACCTCGGCTTTCACCTGCTCCGCCGAGCCGGTTTGCAGAGTCGCGCTATCAATGTTCCCCGCGAGGATGTGCTTGTGGCCGAGGAACTTCCCGGTTGCCGCAAGGTCCATGTCTCGGCCGATCGAGAATACCGTCCTGGGCGGCAATGGGATGTCCGCCCAATGGGGCAGGTTGGCCATATGGTCGCCGCACAGGTGTACGAGCACCATCCGTACACCACTTGCTGCATAAGCGCCCATGATCTCCTGAATATACGGTTTGCAGAACGATTCGAACACACTGGGAGAGATGAGCTGGTTCGATTCCATAGGAACTGCGCACATGACACTGCAATTCTCGGCGCCGTACTGCTCGATGGTGAGTTCTGCCGTTTGGAGAATGAAGTCGGTCACTTTTCGTTGCAGTTTGTGGACAAGCTCGGGATACCGCACAATCCATGTGAGAAACCGAGACTTGCCGACTATTCCCGAACTCATCGAGGTAGGTGTGCCACCCGGTAATGCAGCGGGAAAACCGTGGTTTCGGCTGATTTCATTGAAACGCGCGACAAGAGGGTTCATTCCGGCGGTGCGAGGGTCCGGGGCGGGCAGACTGTCCACCTCGTCAGGAGATGAGATCACCGGCGCGGGAGAAAACGGGGCAGCATACTGATCGTTGTCCGGCCAACATACCTGCCCGCCGAATTCCCACGCTCCCCGGTCCGCCCAGCCATATGTGGGGCGCGTAGACATCCACGGATACTCCTTCATCAAATTCAACCCTGCTTCAAAGGCCTTCTCCGGATTTCTGTAGAATTCACCCCGATCCATGCCGCTCACGCGCGCGCTGAACCCCGATGAGAATGGGTTAAAGGGCACTCGATCGAGCGCACGTCCCGTTGCCAGGGCCGCGAGCCGTTCCTTTGAGGACATGGTGTCTTTAGTGGAAAGGGCTGTCATTGAACGTTCTCCTTCTTGTCCACACGAGCGGGAAGCGCTCTCAGCCACGGGAACCCGGAAATCGGATCGAAATGTTCCAGGCCGGTGAGCTGATTTGCATTTGCATCCTCCCACCCATGAGGTAGACGAACGCAGTCTTCCCGGACATCGTCAGTCACGCGGGCCTTCACTTGAAGCCGGCCGTATCGCGTCGAGAGGACCACCCGGTCTCCCGACTGCACATCCAATTGGCCAGCCAACCGAGGATGCAAGTCAAGGAAGGCTTCGGGCAGTTGATCCCGGAAGCTCTTGATCTGCCGGAACTGGCTGTGTTGGAAGACCAGGACCCTGTCTCCCGTGCTCAGCCATAGCGGAAAGCGCTCATCCGTTCCGTAGGGAATTTCGAGGGAATCGGGAGTCGGCAAGCCTGGACATCCCGATAGCGCGATCCGCTCGGAGAACAGGTGGGCCTTGCCGTCAGGAGTGTTCCACTTGCCGCGAGGTTGAGGTTTAATCTCATAAGAGGAAGTTGCAGCAAGGTGTGCCTCGAGTTCGTTCAGACTGATCGGACAGCCATTCAGTCGATAAATCAGCGCCGAACGGTTGTCTTTCCACGGAAAGAAATCGTGCAGACCAAGCCTTTCGGCGAGTTCAAAGGCAATTCTCCACACCGGCCACCCAATCGGAGAACTTGTCACGGGTCGAATGAGACCGAGATGAGGCGATCCTGTCATGCCATAATCGTGCAGTTCAAGATTATCCAAGTAGTCGGCCGCCGGTATGACCAGGTTGGCAAGGCGGGCTGTGGGTGTCATGAAGAGATCGGACACCGCCAGGAATTCAAGCTTTTCTAGTGCTGCGCGGTGCCTCTCGGGCGCTGGAAATGTGCTCATCGGGTTGCCACCCACCACGAACATGCCCTTCACCGGATAAGGATCGCCGTCGAGGACAGCTCGGGCAAGCTGCATCCCTTGCCCCTCTTTCTTGTTCTTCGTGAAGAGTGGCGCTTCACGGAAACCGACAGGGTCCCTCATATCAGGGTACTGCCCGGTTTTCGGAAGAGGGTTCAAACCGACGGAGATTGACGATGGTCGGTCATCGGGGTCAAGTATGGTTTGGAGGCACGCGACGGCTCGGATAGCTTGAACTCCGGCCGGCTGCAACTCGAGCCCGAGTCCGGTCACGCAACACCCCGGACGCTCTCTGAAGATCAAAGACGCGGACTGCTCGAAAAGATTGTCGTCTATCCCGGTCTTCGCGAGAAGCTGATCGTACGATTGTCCCCGAACCATTTTGACAAGGCGGTTCCAGCCCACCGCGTTTTCCGGATCCTGTCGTACACCAATCTCTTCGATTCCGTATTTCAGGAACGCGAGCGCAAGAAAACCGTCGGAGCCGGGAATAATCGGAAGATGTATGCGGGCCAATCGAGCTGACTGGGTCCGAGCCGGATCTATCACCACGAGCGAAAGCCCGTCGTTGACCGCTTTCTTCAAGCCAGCAAATACATGAGGAGAAGCTGCGGCAGGGTTCGTCCCCCAAAGCATCACGGTCTTCAATCTGGTGAAGTCCAACTTGGCCATGCCGCCGTAGGTAAGCGAGTGACCCAGAACCATCGCGTAATGGCATAGGCTGCCGACCGAGATGTAGTTGGGAGAGCCGAACGCAAACGTCAGATGCCTGAGATACTCGGTTATTTCCTGATGCTTGAGCGACTCGCCCTTGTAAACGACAACACTTTCCGGACCGAATTGGTTCTTGAGCCGAACAAACTGCGAGGCCAGCAAGTCCATCGCGTGGTCGAACGTCGTTTCCTCCCAATCGTTTCCCTTCTTGACGAGAGGTTTGCGCAAACGATTGGGGGAATTCCTGACATCAGGATAATTCTTCCCTTTGAAGCAGATAAACCCACGACTTATCGGGTGCTGAGGGTTTCCCGAGACACTTAGGCCGTTTCCGTCATCAGAGACTAGAATCCCACAACTTTCCTTGCAAATGCGGCAGATAGTGGGAATTCCTTGACTAGGCACAGTGACACCTCCATGGGATAAAGGGCTTTCGGCGAGCCCGAGGACCGACGTTCGAGCGACAAGGAGAGTCTCTTCGGGTCGATGAATTCTCTTGGCACAAAGGCATTGATGTCGCGGTCGCTTGCTGCAACACTGCGGAATTACAATACGAAATAGAAGCGGCAGGTAGTCATGCCAAGAGCGTGACCTCCTCCGCTTCGGACGGCAGCCCTGATATTGGTACGGGAGCTGTGCCGACCGCCCGAGTCGCTTCCGGAGAAGCGCGTCGGTGTCATGCGATCATGGCTCACCGGCAGAAGGCTTCTGTTGACGAGGATTAGATAGGATTGAAGGTTGAGGCGGTGCTGTTCATTGGATAGGCCGCTCTCTTCACCCCACCCGCGTGCGGAAGCCGTACAGGCGCCGTCGTGCCTTTCGGTCAGGTGAATCTGAAGAGATGCTTCAAAGCCTACCTCCACAGCAAACGAGCAAATCTACAGGGTATGGATGTACATCGGCTAGCCCGATGTGTCAAGTAGATTATTCCGATGAGTGGAAACCCGGTGGCGAATAGTGAGGCTAGACGAATCGAGCGAATACCATGTTCGACAAGAGCCGACCCCTCGGAGTGAGTACAATCCGGTCGTCTCCGATCACGATCAGGCCGGCGTCCTCCAGGTCTCCCGCCGCGTCTCGAACCAACGAAAGCACGTCCACGCGATACCTCGCGCCGATTGCCCTGGGATCGACGCCCTCAACCAATCTGAGTCCCATGATCAGAGCGTCTCGGAGGCGCGTCTCGGCGGAGAGCTTCGTAGCGGTCGCTCGCGGTGGTTCACCCCGGTTGATTGCCTTCTCGTAATCCGCCGGTTGCTCATGGTTGGCGTATCGCACTCCCCTGATGAACCCGTGAGCGGCCATGCCCAAACCGAGGTAATCGCTGTCTTGCCAGTACTTCAGATTGTGTCGGCTGCGCCGTCCCGGAAGAGCGAAGTTCGCTATTTCGTACTGCTCGTATCCGTGCGTTGCAGCGAGGCTGCAAATCTCCTCGTACATGCTTGCGGCAAGGTCATCGTCGGGTGGAGAGATCTCTCCGCGCTCTATTTGGAGGGCAAGCCGAGAGCCATCCTTTACTTCGAGAAGGTAGATCGAAACATGCTCCGGACGCAGGGCCATGACGGAGCGCGTACTTGCAGTCACCGACTGAAGCGTCTGGCCGGGAAACCCCGCGATCAGATCCACCGACACATTGTCAAAGCCCGCTGTTCGGATGTCGGAGAACGCGGCCAGAGCATCTCTGGCGGCGTGAGTCCTTCCCATGAGCACGAGTTCATCATCAACCAGAGATTGCAGCCCCAGGCTTGCCCTGTTCACGCCTGCGTCCCGCATGAGTCGGAGGCCAGTCGCGTCTATCGTGGTAGGGTTAATTTCCAGGGTGATTTCAACATCCGGGTCGAAGTTGAAATGCGCGCGGAGCGACTCGATTATGCTCCGCACATGCCGCGGATGGAGAAGGGAAGGCGTCCCGCCGCCGAAATAGATCGTGTCGAATCGCCGTTCGGGTATTTGGGTTGCTCTACAATCCGCACTGGCCAGCTTGATTTCCCGCACGAGGAGATCTACGTACCGCCGAACTCGGTCCGGATCGAAAATACTACTCGCAAATCCGCAGTACGTGCACCGAGCAAGGCAGAACGGAATATGCACGTAAATCCCGGCAGCTTGGGAGTTGGGAGGAACTAAGGGCTCAAATGACTCCATAGAGCTATTCTAGTGCAGTCGGGACAGCAAGGCAAATTCGCGAACAGGATACTCCAAGTCTCATAGCCGCTAACATGGGACTGGCGGACAGCGGTCAACTGCGCCTCTAGCTATTCCTTCTCCCGCTAGGGGAGAGGGGTTTCGAATTCCCCTCTCTCGACGGGACGGAGCAGGGGAGAGTGGCAAATTGCTGGAATGATTAGCGCCATTTCGATAAGTTGTCGACCGGAATACTGGCTTTTTACTCCATGTACGCCGCATCCCATGTGGTGCCGTCAGCGAACTTGATCTGCTCCACCTGGTACTCATAGGAGTCGTTGAGGAACCAGCTCTGCACGGTGAGTTTGTCCGTCGTGCCGTTGATGGTCAGCTCCAGGTTGTCGCCGTTCCGATGGAGAGTTATGTCCGCGGTGGTGAGGTCGGCGGCGAGAAGAATCGTGTCGAGATTCCCCACGGTCTTGTCGTAATCGAAGATGGTGTCCTGTCCCGAGCCGCGACTGAAGCGGTACGTATCATTGCCGTTTGAAGCCTGAGCGTCGAGCGTGGGATTCGCAGTGCCGCCATAGAGATAGTCGTTGCCGGTCCCGCCATCGAGCACGTCATCTCCGACACCGCCATAGAGCCGGTCTCTGCCCCCCTTGCCTCTGAGGGTGTCGTTGCCCGCTTCGCCGTAGAGGAAGTCGTCTCCGTCTCCGCCATCGAGCACGTCGTCTCCCTGACGACCATAGAGCTTATCCGCGCCGATGTTGCCTTCAAGAATGTCGTCACCGGAATAGCCGATGGCTGTTCCGCCCGCTGTGGTAAGCTGGTTCACCTTCTGCTTGATCGCGTCCACATCCCAGAAAGTCCCGTCGCCGAACTGGATGCGCTCCACCCGGTACTCCGCGGAATCGTTCCAGAACCAGTTGGTGACGGTAAGGGTGTCGGTCGTGCCGATGATGGAGAGGACCAAGTTATCACCGACCCTCCGAACGCTCACATCGCCTGGCGTGAGGTCATTGGCAAGAAGGATCGTGTCGGTATTGCCTGCTGCCTTGTCATGGTCGTACACCGTATCCTGACCGGAGCCGCAACCGAAGAGGTACGTATCGTTCCCGTTGTTGTCGTCCTGGTACCACCAGTTGTTGATCGCAGCGCCGCCGTAAAGGGTATCGTTCCCTGCACCGCCGTCGAGTACGTCGTCTGCCGTGCCTCCTGAGAGGGTATCGTTGCCTTCTCCGCCTCGGAGCGTATCATTGCCCGCTTCGCCATAGAGTTTGTCGGTCCCAGCGCCACCTTCGAGAGTATCGTCTCCGCCGCGAGCGTAGATCGTATCATCGCCAGCGAGTCCGGTGATCGTTTCAGACCTGGAAAAGCCGGTGATGGTGTCGTTTCCGTCAGTGGCAGTGATGAGAAGGTCCTGGATCGCGGTCGTATCCCACACGGTACCGTCCGGTAACCTGATCTCTTCGATACCATACGTCGGGGTGTCGTTTTGCAGCCAGTTCTTGACCGTGATGGAATCGCCGATGCCCTTGATGGTGAGTTTCAAGTCGTTGCCGAGGCGCTCCAGTATCGTGCCCGAGGCCAGTATGCCGGCTCCGAAAACCTTGAGGATATCGTGATTTCCCGCAGTCGCATCCAGATCGGTAATCGTGTCCTGACCATAACCCCACCCGAAGCGATATGTGTCGTTCCCGTCGCCGCCATCGAGAGAATCGTTTCCCGTGCCTCCGTCGAGACCGTCGTCGCCGGCACCTCCGATCAGCATATCATCTCCAGTGCCACCTCCGAGGTAATCGTTGCCTTCTTCGCCAAAAAGTTTGTCGTTTCCTTCATCTCCCAGCAAGGAGTCATCGCCGGGTCTCCCGTAGACAGTATCGTTGCCGCTGTTCATGCTTATGATGTCAGCTCCCGGAGTGCCGTACAACTCGTCGTCGCCGTCAGTGGGAACATTCGCTTTGGCAAACATGTCCGTTTCAGTCCAGACCGTCCCGTCCATGAACTGGATGCGCTCAATCCGGAAAATTCCCGCAAAGCCCCTAAAGAAGTCTTTGACCGTCAGGGTGTCGGAAGTGCCGATGATGGAGAGGACAAGGTTGGTGCCTACCCGTTTCAGCTTAATGTCGTCAGGCGTCAGATTGCTCCCAAGCCAAATCGTATCGGTATTGGTTCCGCTGGAGTCAGCGTCGCAGATGGTGTCCTGGCCTGAGCCTCTCCGGAAGATGTACGTGTCATTGCCGTGTTCACCCGCGAGCCAGTCGTTGCCCGTGCCTCCATCCAATATATCATCACCCATACCGGCATGAATAGTATCATTGCCGCCACCGCCCACGAGCAGAGCGTCCCCCTTTTCGTTAAACAGATACTCGTTCCGGTCTGTTCCGTAGATTACGTCGTTGCCGTTCAGACCGTTCAGGTACCCGTCGCCTTCGGTAAGACTGCCCCTGATTGCGTCAGCATTGTCTGTTCCTTCGATGTGGGGTGACCATGAGCGCGTTCCTTGATGGAGATGCTCGTAGATAGGCCGTCCGCCAGTGTCGAACACCCAGCCCAGACTTGGGTCTTGTTGGATGAAGGTCTCGCGTAAGGACAGAAAACAGTTTTCCGAGAAGTACCCCATGCCGCGGCGCGTGCGAGCGAATTCGCTGAGGAGTTGTTTCCCCTCTTCAGGACTGGCAGCCAGCGATTGCTGAAGCACGGGAATTAGTCTGCTGATGTCTATTATGTAGTCGTCTTTCGCCTCATCCCAAGGGTACGCGATTTGAGCGTATAAATGTGCGAGATGCGTCTGGGCCATGAGGCCAGCATAGCAGAACTCAAAAAGCTCCCGATAGGTGTTCTTCCACGAGGTTGCCAGTCGCTCGGTGGGATTGTTTCGTGACTCACCATAAAACTTTTCAAGCGTGACGATCTCACGACCGTCCATGAAGGGTCCGCGCGCACTCGGGGATATTAAATCAGCCCCCGTCCATTTGAATATTAGTTGTTCGAGAATGGCCGCGCGATTGGTGGGGCTTGTCTCAGCGGCAAACGATTGGAGCAGAGCTTTGAGCTGACCAGACGAATCCCGTACGATGGCCTGGTGCAAATCATAAACATTTCCGGATCCGGGTAGATTCGGTAATAGGGCGATCTCAAACGGGACACTGAGCCTCTCTGCGGCTACGGGGTTCATAGTAGCCCGTTGGAATCGATATTCGGATATGACGCCCGTCCGTCCATCTCTCCATTCGAAATGGCCTGAGCGCAGTTCCGTATTGCCAGCAGGATCTATTCTGTCGGCAATTGTCGAATTCAAATAGATTGCCGTTATACCCAGGTCATCAAGACTCGTGATAATCTCTGTCATGCCGGCGAGATCGTCTTCGGAGAGCGCATCAAATTGCCATTGACATATTCTTAGAGACGACCATATCGGATCGTCAGCATCAATCTTTCCATCATGGTTTGAGTCATATTGGGCTAGTGCTTGAAATCCGTTCGCTGCCAGCATACCGTTCGGTAGGAGCGTGAAATCCCCAAAAAGCTCCCGTCCGTCTTGCACACCATCGACACTATTGTTGTCGAGAACCAGGAAGCCACTGCCAGGAGCGACGAAACCTGTGAGTTCTTGGAATCCATTGCCGTCATGGTCAAAATAAATTCCCGCATCGAGTCCCAGTGTTTGGATGCCGTTGCCGTCCAGATTTATCACCAACGGGTCGCGATACTCCTCCTCTTCTTCCTCCTCTTCCCACTCTGACGCTGGCTTGCAAAGTTTTGGAGCCTGGATGCTCGTAAGCGTAGTGGGAAAACCCGACACATCATCAACGTTCTGCTCATAGCCCAAGCGATCGGAATACGCTATGAAATCATACGGGTCCAAAAAGTGCACCCCGGTACCGTGGGTGCTGTTATGTAAGAACCCCACTTCGAGATGTAGGTGCACGGGACGCCGTCCGTTTATTAGTGGCACACCAACATTGCTGACTTCGCCCACGCTTTCACCCCTACTCACCGGCTCCCCCTCCACGAGATGGTCTGATATATTCCGAAGATGCCGGAAAACAATGAACCGACCCCGATCATCCACAATGGTGACTTTACCGGTACCGCCTTCAGCATGAGTTCTTCTGTCCACTTCGAGAACCGTTCCCGAGAACGGCGCGAAGACGTCAGCTCCCAGAATACCCGGCCATGCCACATCAGTGCCCCAATGGGGTCGAAAAAGGCCGGGACCACACGATCGGGGTTCGAAATAATCACCATATATTTTGGCGCTGTCAGGTACATTCGTGAACAGACGCCGAATGAAGGAGAATTCGACTGGACGCTCTCTAGGTCCTTCGTACGGCTTATGGGCTTCAAACCAACGCATGAAATCCCTCGCATTTCTCCGGAAGGTATCCAGGTATGTTTTGTCTACACTTTGTCGGCCGATTCTCTCATGACCACTACGGTGCTACGATTTCCGCCAGCACCCCTCACGGTGCTCAAGATTGAGTGCTCATTCCTTCGCTCCTCCAGCTTTAAGCAGTTGCTCGATCTTTCGGTGCCCCATCTTGCGTGCAATATTCAGTGCCGTCCAGTCAAACCTGGTCTTCGCGTTCACGTCAGCGCCTTTGCGTAGCAGCACTTTCACCACATCGCCATGACCCTCTGCCGCGGCTGACATCAGGGCCGTCCACCCACTCTCGCCTTCTTCTTTGAGAAACTCTTCCAACGCGCCAGAAGCAACCCACCACGAAGACCTCGCCTGCAAGTACGAAAAAGGGCGATTGCTCTTCGCATTTACATCAGCGCCTTTGGTCAGTAGCAGTTCTATTATCTCGGTGTTGCCTTTCGCCGCGCCGGACATGAGAGCCGTCCAACCGCCTGCAGCCACCGCATTTGCGTTCGCGCCCTTGTCCAAAAGGGTCTTCAGTATCTCCGACTGACCGTTCTCGGCAGCACACATCAGAGCAGTCCATCCATCTTTTGTCTTCGCATTCACGTCGGCGCCCTTGTCCAAAAGCTGGTTTGCCGCTTTCGGATGGCCACTAACCGCTGCCCACATCAGGGCGGTCCGCCCAACTCCGTCCCCGGTATTGACGTCAACACCTCTCTCGAGGAATAGCTCAACGACGCGCCGGTGGCCGGTGCAGGCAGCAGCCGTGAGAGGCGTCATGGCATCATCGTCATTGGCGCTAGTATCAGCACCCTCTCTCAAAAGACTCTCAACAAGGGACAAATCACCTCCCTTGGCAGCTTCTACCAATCGTTCGCCCAGAGAATCGGCGACAATCGAGCGCGACCGGGGGATGGGTTTAGACTGATCCGTGAGGGCCTCGGTACGCCCTTTCTCCGACTTTCCTCCGTCAGTACGCGCGGTGGTTTCACTTGACGCGCGCGCCATTCTCAACTTCAAACCCGGAGCGACCCTGACCGGGAGACGAAACGTTTCTCGTGTTTCATTTGCCTCGATAACCTGAATGACGATCTCATTGCCGTCCAACGTTTGAAGTGATGCTGGCTCGGTCTTCGGGATCAGTACGATTGCGATCCGAGAATGTGGATGGACAGTAATTTGCTCCCGATTCTGGTGCGGCACCTTGATTTGCTCGGGAATGCGAAATACTTCTCCACAGATTAGGCTCCGTTGGGGTAGCACAATGCTCAATGCCTTATCTAGTCTTGACTTGTTCTCGATTTCAATTGTAACTCCGCTCTTGAGGTTGTCTTCGTGCAACACGACAGATTTTCGGTCGATGGTGACAGACGCGCTCGTTTTAAAAACCTGGGATGAGGATTCGGAAGTGCCGTCGGCACCATCGCGGTCATTTCTCGCGACGACTCTAAGGCCTCGTTCGAGAAGGAAATAGCTCGTAAAACCGCTACCCTGGCTTCTCACCGCCCAACCACTCACCAACTGATAAAGACGGTCTCTTGCACCAAGTTGCACAAGGCTATTTGTGGTGCTCCTGGCCAGCGCAACATTTCCATGTACAAAGGCCACCCTACATGGATCGTGGGTATGCGGTGTATTGTCCGCAAACGCAACCGATGGCACCAGAGACATAACCAGCACCGAAGCCAGCCGCCAATACGTCATGACGGTAATGCATGGAATCTTCACAGAACACCTCCGGTCATTTCACAATTCTCTGGCCCAAAATCCGAACTTTGCGCTTGGTATCTTGCCGAATCTAGACTTTTCATGGCCTTTGTCCTCGACCCACTCCGGTTTAACTCCCTGCTATTCCTGCCCCTCCTGCCCCTGCCGTCCTAACGACCCCAAACTCCTGCCCAGCGCGTCGTAGAGCGCCCTGGCCTGCAAATGAGACAAATAGACCTGCCGGTCGTACATCTCGACCAAAGACCGCTGACCGTTCGCGTCCGAGACGGGCCTCACCTTGCCGAACAGAATGGCGATGTCGAAGGGCGTCATCTCCACCATCGTGCAGTTGGCGTAGTAGCCGTCTTCTTTGAGCGCGACCCTCTTGGGTAGGGCCTGCCGCTGCTCTTGCTTTTCCTGATCGTTTGCCACGTGAAATCCTCCAGAGAAGAGAAGATTTTTTCACCACAGAGGTCACAGAGGACACAGAGGGAAAGTCGCTCTAAAAGCTGTTTTCATCTCTGTGTGCTCCGTGTGCTCTGTGGTAAGCATGCCTTTTTCTTAAGAGTTTTTACCACAGAGATCACAGAGGACACAGAGAGGGACTCTTTCTAAAAGGCATTGTCTTTCTCTGTGCTCTCCGTGCACTCTGTGGTGAATCTTTCTTCTTGTTAATCTTTCTTTTCATATCCGTTCACCAGACGGCGTATTCCCCGTCGCAGCTCCGTGACATTGAAATTCAGGAGCAACCCAACGGGCATTCCTGACAGCCTCAAATACGAAAGAAGCTGGGCTTCGTGAATGGGTGCCAACCGATCCACGACCTTCAGCTCAACGATCACCATGTCCTCCACCAACAGGTCAATGCGATACCCACAATCCAGGAGCACTTCGCGATACTTCACCGGGAGGGCTTTCTGCCGTTCCACCTTGAGCCCTCGTTCAGCCAGTTCGTACGCCAGGCACGCCTCGTACGTGGATTCCAGCAATCCGGGACCGAGCACCCGATGGACTTCGATGGCCGCTCCAATTATGGTTTCCGTGTGCTCCGGGGTGATCATGCCTTTTTTCTAAGATTCTTCACCACAGAGATCACAGAGGACAGAGAGAGAAAAACTCTCTTTGAAAGCCGTTCTCTTCTCTGTGCGCTCCGTGTGCTCTGTGGTAAATATGCATTTCTCTTAAGGTTTCCGTTCAGCAGGTGGCAAATGCCGCCGAACATCTTCTTGGCCGCAGTGTTCTTCCAGCCCTTCACAATCCTTGTGATGCGCTCATCCAGGGTCTCATCACACGGCATGGCAGCCTCCGTGATTGCATGGGCTTGCAGCATCACAACTACTGGGGATGAATCAACAGGTCAAGAACATCCGCGAATCGGTCAGGTCGACGACCATATTGCCGATATCGCCCATTGAATTGCGAATGAGCGATCTCCGCAAACTTTGCGGTGATTGATCTCCTTCTTTCTTGCCATAACCCCAGATAACCGAACGATTGCCAGACACCGCCGTTTGCCCTGGACAGTGCGGGAGATGCCTGGTATTAGACACCGCATCAAGATCGACTCTGTAAGGAGATACTTTTGGAAAAGCACTTGTTTCTCTGCACGCTTTTGCTGGTCCCGCTGTTTCTGGCAACGACCGTGTGCGCGGCCGGTCAGTCGTTTACCACTCAGTCGGGCCTAAAAGTCGATGTGATCAAGGAAGGGGCCGGCCCTACACCTCAACGAGGGCAAACGGTCGTCGTTCATTACACGGGCACCCTGGTCGACGGAAAGAAGTTCGACAGTTCACGCGACCGCAATCAACCGTTTAGCTTCCCGGTTGGTACGGGGCAGGTGATTCCGGGCTGGGATGAAGGACTCGCCCTGATGAAGAAAGGTGCCAGAGCCAAGCTCACCATTCCTCCGCAACTTGGTTGCGGAGCTCGCGGGGCTGGTGGAGTGATTCCTCCCAATGCCACACTGATCTTCGACGTGGAATTGCTTGATATCAAGTAGCCGCGATGCCGCGGCACGATAGCAATCGCACCGTTTGTTGACGGATTGGCTTTCAAACGAGTGATAGCACCAGCGTCCAAAATCCCCCCTGTCCCCCTGTACGAAAGAGGGGGACCGTTATTCCCCCCTTTGATAAAGGGAGGTTAGCGGCATAGGCGTTAAGTTAAGCAGGATTCCAATAAGAACCCCCTCCCTGTCCCTCCCCGTCAACGGAGAGGGGACGCACTTCCCCCCGTTGACGGGGGGACCGAGGGGGGGACGGTTGAGGGCAAGACAAAGACCGACGCTGAATCGTGACTTTCCGAAGCTTGGCAGCTTCTTATCTTAACGCCGATGGGGGTTAGGGGGGATTTTATTGTTCGGCATTTGGTGTATGTGAGTCGTACCATAATACATATTTGAAAGCGCATTGATGTCAAATCCGCCCTGTGTTGCCACATCAGAGTGTAATCGAATTGTTATTGCGTGATCACTCGCCGCACGACATCCGCGAGCTCTTTGGCACTGTACGGCTTTGCCACAACTCCCTTGAATCCGTGCTTTGCAAAATCGCTCATGACCGGATCGTTGGAGTAGCCGCTTGAGACAATCGCCTTCACGCGCGGATCGATCTCGAGGAGGCGTTTAATGGTCTGTAGGCCTCCCAAGCCACCGGGTACCGTTAAATCCAGGATCACCAGATCGAATGGTCGGGAGGACTTCTGTTCGGCGAGATACAACTCGATGGCTTGAGCACCATCCCACGCCACGGTCACCTCGTAACCAAGCAAAGAGAGCGCCTCTGCCGCCAGGTTTCGGACTGATTCCTCATCGTCCATCAACAGAATCTTTCCAGTTCCCCCAAGTACTTCCTGCCCTGTATCCTGTCGCTTCACCTCCCGGTCAGGGCGTGCCGGCAAATACAGCGAGAAGGAAGCGCCCGTCCCCGGCTCGGATTCTGCCGTGATAAAGCCGCCATGATTCTTGGCAATGGAGAACGACGTTGCCAACCCGAGCCCGCTGCCCTTTCGCTTCGTAGTGAAGTAGGGATCGAAGATCCGTGGAAGAATCTCTTGCGCGATTCCTATCCCATGGTCCTGGATAGTTATTTTGAGATAGGCTCCGCCCTTCAGGGGCAAGCCCTGTTCAGGATCAACCGTTATATTTTCTGCGGCAACACGAACAACTCCTCCTTTAGGCATGGCTTGGTCGGCATTGATGATCAAATTGTTGATTATCTGTCCGATTTGCCCTTCATCAAACTCCGCAGGCCACAGATCGTCCGGTAACGAATATTCGCACTTGACATTTGAACCTCGCACCGCGAACTGACACGAATCGTGCACTATGGTTCGGACCGAGGATAGTCTCTTTATGGGCGTCCCTCCCTTGGCAAAGGTCAGGAGCTGTTGCGTCAATCCTTGCGCTTGAATGCAAGCCTTCTCCGCCTCGATGAGCCTATCCATGACTTTGTCGGGTTGGTGCGCCATGAGCTTGCCGAGTGAGATGTTGCCGACGATTGCGGTAAGAATGTTGTTGAAATCATGAGCGATACCGCCTGCGACGACCCCCAGAGACTCCAACCTATCTATCTTGGCGAGTTCCTCCTCCACTCGACGTTTCGCAGTCACATCCGTGAGAAAGTTCAACGTCGCCGGTCTCCCGGCCCAAGTGATCAAGACCGAGTTGATCTCGACCCACTTGACGTTGGCCGACTTGTCCACAATCCTGAAAGTGTACACGTTGGGAACCGCACCGCCGCGCAGGCGTCGCACGTGCCGTTCGAGTACCAGGCTCCTGTCTTCATGATGGATAAAATCAGCGAAACTCCTTGACGTCATTTCCTGCTCGGGGCAGTCTACCAGTGCGGTTGTGGCTGGGTTCACAAATTTTAGGACACCGTCCTGCGCCACGAGAATGGCCTCGTTCGCGTTTTGAACGATCAGCCGAAACTTCTCCTCGGATTCGGCCAAAGCTTGTTCCGCGCATTTTCGAGCAGTAATGTCCCGGCCGATGCCATGCACTGCTATGGGTTTGTCACCCTCCTTGATCACTCGCGAAGTGACTTCAAACCACAGCGGCCTCCCGTCCTTTGCTCGGACAAGCAATTCGTAAGGTCCGGTTGACTCCACACCTTCTTCGATCTTTTTTCGGAATTGTTCTTGAGCGATGGGCAAGTGAGTAGGATCGATCAAATCCGCGAACCTGAACGACAGTAATTCTTCGCGGGAATAGCCCATTATGGAGACAGCTGCCTGATTGACGGACGTATAGCGCCCGTCCAAATCATGTGTGTAGATAAAGTCGGAGGCGTTCTCAAACAACTCCCGATAACGTGCCTCACTTTCACGCAAGTCTCTCTCGGCACGCTTCTGGTCGTTTATATCTATGACATTCGCCAACGTGGCGGGCCGCCCGTTGTGCGAGATGACTGTCGCCAGGACCGCCACCCATCGTTTTTCTCCGCTTCGCGTGACCAATCGGAACTGATAAGGAGTAGGATACGTCGGACCGCTGTATCGACTCGCCACGATTTCCTTCGTCCGTTCTTCATCTTCGGGCGACACGAAAGCCCATATTGGTTGGCCTACCAGATCCTCAGGAGCATAGCCGAGCGTTTGGGCCGCCCACCTGTTGATGTAGACGAACTTGCCATCCTGGTGAACGTAGATGCCTGCTAACGAATTCTCTGCCAGCGCGCGGTACCGCTCCTCACTTTCTCTCAGCGCCTGTTCAGTTCTCTGACGAGCCGCAATTTCAGCTTTCAGACCTTCGTTAGCTTCTACCAACTCATCGGTGCGCTCGCTCACGCGGTTCTCGAGATCTCTCTTTCCTTCTTCCAATTGCTCGATAAGGTCATCTCGCTGCAATCTCAACCGCGCCCACGCCCTTATCATGCCATGGACGGAATAGCCCATACCGATAAGAACCAGGGTGAACAGCAGGCACATGAAGCCCACGACTGCGGAGGTGGCGTCCCCCTGGTACAGAAATCGGGCACTCAACGGCGTCAGGGTAAGAAGCGTAGACAACACAAAGCACTCGGCGAGAGGGGCTTGTCCCACGATGGTCGCAGATGCGACTCCGCCGAGGAATAGAGCGAGAAGGCACTGGTGCGGGAAGCTTACTGTCGGAAAAAACAGAAACCCAAAGAGTCCCCAGAGTGTGGCGGTTGCAGAAGAACCAATGAGAAACCAGCGGCCGTACAACAGTGTCGCGTCGTCCGAATGTGAAATTCGACGAAATCGCGAGAGGAGCAATAGTCGCGCGATTTGCGTGCCGGCAAAGAGCGCAAACCACGCGAGGATGTAGCCCAACGGAATATGACTCCACAAGCCAACCACAATAAACACTGCACCGATTAAGGCACCGTACAACCCGAGGTGGGCCTGGGAGTACAACTGCCTGATCAGGGCAACGCGCACGTTCATCGGTTCACTGGAGATTATTTGATCTCTCTCAGACGACAAGCTTTCTTCCGCCCCGGAGGCAGCTCACCCGCTGCGCTGCTGTTTGCTCGATCGATTGTCGCAATGTGACAAGATCTCTGCCAAAGCTTTCCGTGAGAATACTCCGCTCACATGTCGGCAGTCAATCCCGATCTTGCCGGGAGGGAATGAAGGAGGGATGTGATATTCAGTCGCTCGGAATTCCTGATCTGTCCGCTACACTCCACGTTACTGGGACTCGTCGAGCCATGCTTCAGCGTTCGTGACGTTGTAGAATGCCTTGGAATTGAGGCCGTTCTTCTTGTGGATTTGATCCGCTTGAATCCGAATAAAGGTGGGCTTGTCATAGATCCGGGCCGCTTTCCTGATCCCTGCTTTGACAGCGTCCGACTGAGCTTCTCTGATAAAGTCGGAAAGCAGCATGGCGTCCATTTGTCTGACGTCGACCAGGGCTGTGAATCCTCTCGTCAGGAGCATGACCGGACACCATTCTTGACAATGGCTACAACGTCGCTTTTGGTGAGGAACTCGGCAATCATACTTCCGGAGAACGGAGTTGCATGCGGCAGCTTTGGACGATCTGACTGCCGCACGATTCTCATATCCTGGGCGATTTCAGACAATCTCCTCCTCAGCCAAGCGGCTGATTGCCTATTGATATCCTACAACCCAAACATGCCAAGCCAAAATGACGAAAAACAGTCACATCAAGCAAACCAACTCCACCGAACAGCCGGCTATCCCGTCACTTGGCGGAACAGGAGAGCCAGACCCGCCAATACCACAAGGATAGCAAGAAGCCCGGCGATCGAGAAGTCCCTTTGTTCATCAGAATTTGCCCTAAGCCAAGGGCCAAGCAGGCTGGTCAGTGCCGGCATCACACCCCACTGAAGGATGGCTACGCTCAGGGCGTTACCAATCAGCATTGCCAAGGCCACGCCCAAAGGGTGCGTGTATGGCACCGGAAAAAGGGTCAGGAGCATCACCGTCGGATAGAGGCCGAGAAGCACCGTCACAGCCATTTTCCAGGAAGGGGGAGTCACCCCGTCCGGGCCATGTTCCAGACTGGAGAACCAGGCACCGAAACCGCCCGGCATGGCTTTCAGCTCGAAGGACCCCACCTCGGCTTTGAGCTTCTCCACCCACCGCGCCCTGATCGGCGAGTCGAGCCACTCCTGCAGTGACCTTTCATCGTCAAAGTCTATGACGACTACCCATTCGTCCCCACGGTTGGCGGCCGGGGGATATACGTCGGTGCTGCGATATCCAGTGAATTCTTTAGCAGCCTCACTGATTCCGCGCTGCCATTCCATGAACCACTCGGCGCGATCGGCAGGAACACGTTGCACCACGACAGCAGAGGCCAGGGCTACACGCACTTCCACGGTTGTCCTCCTCAAGTTGAGTCATCTGAACGCAGGCATCCAGCAGATCGAACCGGTCCTAGGCCCGGACGCCGACTCATACTAACTTCCATGCGCCGGTTTTCGGGCACAACGAAGCATGAAAGTCCTCGGCTTCGGTCAACACTCCGTGGCTCCGCCTCGGAGATGGGTAGCAAGAGCGCACGTTGCGCCATCCTGTGGAGGGGAGACTCC
>Ga0172373_10004268_pt1 | contig 20271 bp, 13 predicted proteins | sample Lak10m_2_FD_114546 | JGI IMG/M metagenome (GOLD analysis project Ga0172373, IMG submission 114546) | Freshwater microbial communities from Kabuno Bay, South-Kivu, Congo - kab_092012_10m | ecosystem: Environmental > Aquatic > Freshwater > Lake | place: Democratic Republic of the Congo...
CTCATTAAGTCCCGTATGGCATCGTATGCTTTGACATACGTGACCGGGTTGGACCGGGACGACCGTCCAATCGGGTTCTGGCTGACCATCTCGACCTGGTGGATCGCCGAGTAATCGCCGCCCAGTTCCTGAAATAGACCGGGTGCTTCGGCAGTGGTGTCGGGCAACAGGCGTTTCAGGGCGGGGTATAGAATTTGTTTGACCAACGTGGTCTTGCCCGAACCGGATGGACCGCTGACCACCGTAATGGCATGTAGTGGGATCTTTACATCGATATTTTTCAGATTGTGCTGGCGGGCTCCTTTTATTTCTATAAACCGATTCAGGATACGTGGGCTGGCGGGCAGGGGTATTTCCATACGGCCGCTCATATATCCGGCGGTGAGGCTATCTGCTGCCTGGTTGTATATATTTTCGTAGGGGCCGGCAAATACCACTTCCCCTCCATATATTCCAGCCGCCGGGCCGATATCAATCAGGTAGTCGGCGTGTCGGATTATCTCTTCCTCATGCTCCACTACCACTACGGTATTGCCGAGGTCGCGCAGGCTGCGCAGCACCTGGATGAGCCGTTGGGTATCTCTGGGATGCAGGCCAACACTGGGCTCATCGAGCAGGTACATGGAAGCGGTGAGGTTGCTCCCCAGCATTCGGGTGAGGTTGATGCGCTGGGTTTCTCCGCCGGACAGGCTCGACGACAGGCGGTTGAGCGTGAGGTAGGAAAGCCCCAGCTCTACCATATAGCGCAGGCGGGAGCGAATCTCGTCAAGCAGGCGTTTGCCGACCTGTTGTTCGTATGGGCTTAACACGAGCGCATCAAAGAATCCGAGCAGCTCGCCAACGGGCATTTCAACCAGCTCCCCAAGGTGTTTCTCACCTACCAGCACATAGCGTGCTTCTTTGCGGAGTCGGGTTCCTTCACAAGCCGGACATAGGGTCTTGCCTCGGTATCGGGAGAGCATGACCCTGTTTTGGACTTTGTAGATGCCGTCTTCCAGCTCCTTGAAAAAAGCGTCGAGACCACTAAAATAGCTGTTGCCCGTCCAGAGCAGTTTCTGTTGAGCCGGACTTAGGTCGTGTATCGGAAGGTGTACCGGAAAATCAAAATGATGTGCACTGCGGATAAGTGCATCCAACCAGGTGCCATACTTTTCGCCTTTCCAGCAGGCAATAGCGCCTTCATAAACGGAGCGGCCAGGGTTGGGGATGACCTTGGCAGGGTCTATGCCCAAGACCAGACTGAACCCTTCGCAAGAGGGGCATGCACCAAATGGATTGTTGAAGTTGAACAATTGCGGGGTAGGCTCTACAAACTGAATACCATCCAGCTCAAACCGATTATTAAAATAGGCAATGGGCTGTTGGTCTATTTGTACCAGGCATTCTCCTTCGCTTTCAAAAAACGCTGTTTGAACGGAGTCAGCCACTCGCCGCAGATGGTCGGTATCCTCCGACAAAACGGGAAAGCGGTCGATGAGAACCAGGATATAGTCGGGGGGAATCTGACCTATTTTATCGGTCAGCATCGGGTGGCTGGAGGAAATAAAATCCTGAATATCCTCCAGGCTGCCGTCCAGGCGCAGGCGGGTATAGCCTTTCTGGAGCAGTAGGCCGAGTTCTTGCGACAGCGTTCGGTCCTTGTATTTGTACGGCAAGGGAATATAAAGCTGTACCCTGCTGCCATCCGGAAACCCTTGGATGAAATCCGTGACATCGGAGACCTCGTGTTTTTTTACCAGCCCTCCGGAGATAGGGGAGTAGGTTTTTCCAAGGCGCGCATACAGCATGCGCAGGTAGTCGTAAATTTCGGTCAGGGTGCCTACGGTAGAGCGGGCATTGGAGGTACTTACTTTCTGCTCGATGGCAATAGCCGGGCAGATACCTTTGATATAGTCCACGTCCGGTTTCTTCATGCGCATGAGAAACTGCCGGGCATACGAAGACAGGCTCTCTACGTAGCGTCGCTGACCTTCGGCGAACAGGGTATCCATCGTAATGGAAGACTTACCGGAACCGGACACCCCCGTGACTACGACCAACTGGTTTTTCGGCACCACGAGGTCGATGTTCTTCAGGTTGTTGGATCGGGCACCTTTGATAAAAATCGCGTTATCCGGGGTGCCGGCAGCGGGTTCTGCCTGATTGGTTTGAGGCATGGCATTCCAGTATTTTGACCCGCAAAGGTACAGGAATCTCCAAAGGTTTTGTGCAAACCTGTACAGCGGCAGGAGCAAAATATTTCGAAGGCTATCCCTGCGTGCCGGAAATCGGGTATTGCGAGCTTATTTTCCAGCAGGTTGGAGGATATCGTTGAGTATTTTGAGCGTGATGAGATAGGTGGGTTTGACCCCTTCCACCCCAAGGCTTCCGGAGGCCAGGGTACCCCCTGTTTCCAGTGGATTATCCGACGCGTAGTAGGCATAGCGCAACACGACGTTGCGATCGATATTGCCACGGATTCGGGAAGCGGACTGAATAGCTTTTTGGTAGTGTGCTCCTTCCATTTCCAGACCGACGGCCTTCCAGGAGGAATGGAGGAAGTAGCTGAGAATATCGCGGTTTTGGAGGGAGGTTCCCATCACCGTAATCATAGGGCCTTCGAAGACCGCCAGGCCATGGCCTTCAAAATCTTCTTTTTTAAATGCATTGTGCAACGGGTAGTTGTCGGCCGTGCCTTCAAAAACATGGGCGGTAGGAACCATGATATCTCCTTTTTCCCCTTCCAATATGCCGGCTTTTCCCATTATATTGATGGATGCGATATGCAGAAACTCTTTTCCACGCGCTGTATCCATTGGTTTGAATAGCTCGTCGAGGGTTTCGTAGGCCTGTTCACCAAATGCATAATCCATCACGAAGAGGAGCGGTTGCTTTTTTTGGATGTAATCGGCATCCCACCTCAAATCCGGATGCAGGGTAGTAGGGTCGATGCGGGTGAGGTCGAAGAGTTGTACGGAAATATTGGTACCGCTGGTGTCGTCGAGCTGAATCATCCCGTTGCGGAGGGCGTATTGGGATATCTTGTCGCGCATGGCACTGCTTTCCTCCATACTGAGTTCGCGGGCGAGTTCTTCGAAGGGAGCCACTTTAGCCCCTCGTTTGAGCGCAGCTGGGGCGTAGAGGCAGTTCATGAAGCTGTGAAGATTGGCACTTACGATGTGTATAGGTCGCTTGCCCCAGCCATTTTCAGCAATGGTCGTTTTTATTTTAGCAGCCCACAGCTCTCCGTAGGCATGATGACCTACTTTTTCGCGCAAGGCAGAAGAAAAGGAAATTTCGCGGTCGATTTGGTGAATCGCTTCGTCCATAGAAAGTCGCCCTAGCCAATAGGTGATGTGAAACAGGCTGTTGCAGTTGTCGTCGGATTCAAAGCGACGCGCGGCTTCTACTGTTTCCTGGTAGGTGCGGCCTAGGAGCGTGCCGAGGTAGGTAAGAGCTACCTCCATGTGGAATGGCTCTCCGGCTTTTTCCTGCTGAACTACTTTTTCGAGCATCTCCCACTCTCTGGTTTTTCTGCCCTTTTGGTCCTGGCTGTTTCGTCTGATTTTCTCAGATTCGATGTACATGAAGGTGAGGTGGGTAAGGATATCGTAGATATCGCTCCTTCCCCGTGTCATTTCGATAAACATCTGTTCGTTGTCGATGCGATAGCTGTTGCGTTTCCGACGTGGTGGGACGAGTACTTCAAAGCTGGAGTGTTCGAAGCCTTCACGGCTGATGAGCCGCACATACCGGCATTGTTCGATTCCTTTAGGCAGGCGTTGAAAGACATAGAATAAGCCGTCCAGTTCTACCCGTTCGGAATCATTGATGGAGCCATAAATTTCCGGACTGAGGGTTTGGAGGGCATTGATCATTGCTTCGCCAGACAGTCCGAGTGGTTTGTATCCACCTCGGATAAACAGGTGTCGCATGGTAATATACAGGCGTTCCACCGCGCTGCGTGATTCCTGTGCGCGTGATCGGGAGTTATTCATCATACAAGTAGGTTTAAAAGGCAAGCTGAATTGCCCAGGCGCTAAGATAGGCTAATCCTGTCATGAACAAAAACTGGATGACCGGCCATTTCCAGGAGAGGGTCTCCCGCCGTACGACAGCCAGGGTGCTCATGCACTGCATAGCGAACACATAAAAAACCAGCAATGCCCAGGAGGTAGGGGTGTCGTACACCTTTTTTCCGGTTCGGGGGTTCCGTTCCCGCGCCATACCCTCTCGTACACGAAGGGCATCGTCGGCATCCGAAATGCTGTACAAGGTGGCCATTGTGCCTACAAACACTTCCCGAGCCGCAAAAGAAGTGATGAGTGCAATACCAATTTTCCAGTCGAAGCCCAGGGGGCGAATCAGTGGCTCCATCAGGCGACCGGCGTGGCCGGCGTAGGATGCCTCCATACGCAGGGAGGCTTCAATAGTCTGGGCATCCTGTGCAGAAAGGTTTTGCTCGGTGGCAATCTGTGCGGCTTCAGCAGAGGCTTTTTTCATTTTTTCCGCAGGACCATACGATGATAAAGCCCATAATGCAATGGAAATCAAGAGGATGATTTTTCCTGCTTCCAGCGTAAAGGCCTTGATTTTTCCCCAGACCGTCATCCAGACATTCCGGAAAAGTGGGAGTCGGTAGGGCGGGAGTTCCAGCATGAGAAAGCTACTGTCAGACGATTTAAGGAGAAACCGAAATATCAGAGCGGCTCCGAGGGCAGCTAGAATGCCGAGCAGGTATAAGCCCAAAAACGCCAGCCCCTGCAGTTGGAAAATACCCAGTACGGTTTTTTCAGGTACTACAAATGCGATGAGGACAGTATATACCGGAATACGGGCAGAGCAGCTAATAAACGGAGTGACCAGAATAGTTATCAGCCGTTCTTTCCAGTTGGCTATGGTGCGGGTACTCATAATAGCCGGAATAGCACAGGCGCCGCCGGAGATTAGCGCTACCACACTTCTGCCATTAAGGCCAAACACCTGCATCACCCGGTCAAACATAAAAACCGCCCGCGCCATATAACCTACTTCTTCCAGGATGGAAATCAGAAAAAAGAGCAGTGCAATTTGGGGAACAAAGACCAGTACGCCGGCTAAGCCCGCCAGCACGCCGTCGCTGAGCAAATCATTGAACCACCCAGCGGGGAGTGTCGATTTTATCCAGTGGCTGAGCTGGCCAATTCCGCCTTCAATCCAGTCCATGGGATAGGTCGCCCAGGAAAAAATGGATTGGAAAAGCAGGGCCATCAGCAGGAAAAAGAAAAAAGGACCAAAAATCTGGTGGGTGAGCAAGTCGTCCAGCTTTTCGGTGAGGGAATTCACTTTTTCCCGGGTATTTCGAATACTTTGATGTACCAGTGGCGTAAATCGGTCGAAGCGTTGCATCGTTTCCCGTACCTGTAAGGGCAGCTCGCGAAAGCCAGTGCGTTCGCGCAACTGAAAAATGCGTTCGCGCTGCATCGAGGACAGGTGGGGAAGCCATTCGGCATGGTGGGTCAGCAATATGCGCTGATAATGATTGAGGGAGGCAAAACCAGTTTGAAGCTCAGCCGCAATCCGTGCTTCTTCCGGGGAAAACCGAAAGAAGGCGGAGCCATCCGGGGCATTTGCCGGATGGTGTTGAGCCTGCGCGAGAATGGCCAGGCGGAGGGCATCGATGCCAAGCCCACTGCGACCACTGACGAGCAGAACCGGGCATTCGAGCTTTTGCGACAAGGCCGATGTATCTATTTCCAGCCCTTCTTCGGCAGCTGTGTCGGCCATGTTGAGCGCCAAAATCATCGGAAAACCAGCGTCTTTTACCTGGGTAAACAGCAAGAGATGCTTTTCGAGGCGGGTGATGTCGGCTACGTAGAGCACCGCATCCGGGTAATCCGGATCTTGGGGGTTGACGATGGTTTGGACGACCAGCCGCTCGTCTTTGGAGGTGGGATACAGGCTATACGCACCGGGAAGATCCACCACTTCTACCCGGAAGCCGGCGTGATGGGACAAAAACCCGGACTTGCGGTCAACGGTTACACCTGGAAAATTGCCGACGCGCTGTTGGAGCCCGGTTAGAAGATTGAAAATGGATGTCTTACCGCAGTTCGGATTTCCGATAACCGCAATTCGAAAGGGTGGATTGGGATGCACGGGAAGGGAAGTTAACGCAATACGATACTGCAGGCTTCGTCTTTACGCAATGCTAAAAGGATATTATCTGCTTTGATGTAGCAGGTTCCGCCGAAAGGCGCTTTGCGAATCATACGCACCAGCGTACCGGGCAACACACCCATAGATAACAGCTTCCCGGCTACCCGTTCGTTGGTGAAATGGGAAACAAGCCCGGAGCTACCAATTGTTGCGTTTGCGAGCGGCTTACCGCTTTTCCATCCTGCTGCTGTCACGGCTGTTATTTTGATTTAATCTAATTAACAAAAGCAACGCTAAGTTAGTTTCTTTGTTCACATTTGCAAGTGGCAAAAGTCATCGCCGGAATAAAATACCTAATTTTTTCTCATGACTACCTAAAGTTAGGTACTTGTGTGGGTGCCGGGCAGTGAATAGGATATCGACGTCTTTAGGGTAATTGTTGAAAGTATCGAGGAATCTGGTACCTCGGTCCGAAGGCCTGTTCCAGCTCCCTGCATTTCTTCTGAAAAGCTTCTTTTCCGTAGTCCTCGATAAACTGGATAACCCCGCCTTTGCAAGCTGGAAATCCCCAGCCATAGATACTGCCCAGGTTGGCGGCGGCTACGGACTGTATGACACCCTCCTGCATACACCACAAGGCTTCCAGCACTTGTACGATGAGTAGGCGGTCGATAATTTCCTGGTTATCCCACGTGCCGCGACGGGGAGGCAGCTGCTCGTCGAGTCCTGGCCACAGGGCGGGCTGTTCATGGGGCGGATAATCGTAGAAGCCGCTGCGCTGGGCTTTGCCCTTGCGATCCAGGGTATCGATAAAACGGCGTACCAGGTCGATGGCGGGATGTTGAATATAGCGGGGTCCGTAGTGTGCCGCGGCTTGTTGTTCGTAGCGCAGCACCAGCTCTAGCCCAAGCTCGTCGGCTAATGCGAGTGGACTTCGCGGCATGCCTGCTTGTTTGCTTAGGTTTTCGATTACGGCAGGGGGATATCCATCCAGCAGCATGGCAATACCTTCCAGGAGGTAGGTATTCTGTACCCGAGCGGCAAAGAATCCCCAGATGTCTTTGACGAGAATCGGGGTTTTTCCAATAGCGCGTACGAAGTCGAAGGCGCGGGAGATAGTTTCTTCGGAGGTCTTGGGGCCACGTACAATCTCTACCAGGCGGGTTTCGGAAGCGGGGTGAAAGAAATGAAGGCCGATATAGCGGTCGGGGCGGGAAGATGCCTGGGCGAGTGCTTTGATGGGTATGGAAACCGTGTTGGTGGCAAAAAAGGACTGTTCATCGAGGTAGGTTTCGGCCTCTCGGTTCACTTTTTGTTTTACCTGCTGGTTCTCAAAAACAGCCTCGATAACTAGGTCACAGGCAGCGAAATCGGCGGCATTATCGGTAGTGAGGAGCCGGTCGAGCAGGGCGTCGCGCTCTTTGGGCAGCAGGATATGGTCGCGTACCAGTTCTTCCAGCCGCTGGCGGACAAAGTCCTTGCCTCTTCCGGCGATGGGATGGGAAACATCCTTGAGTACTACGCGCAATCCGTGGTTGAGGCAGGCTAATGCGATACCGGAGCCCATCAGCCCGGCTCCGATAATTCCTACCTGCCGGGGTCTGAACTTCCCGAACCCTTTGGGACGGTCATGGCCGGCTTCGATATAGTTGGTATCGAACCAAAAGGCTTTGATCATATTTTTACACTGTCGACTGCGAACGAGCTCGGTGTAGTAGCGGCTTTCGAGCCGGCAGGCGACATCGAAGTCCACCTTGGAGGCCTCTGTCAGGATATGCAACACCGCCCTGGGCGCGGGGTAATTATCAAAATTTTTTCCGTTCAGCGCAGCGGAAAATTCCATGATTTTGCGAGCTACAGCGGGTGATTTGGCTGTGCCGCCGGGAATTTCTCGCCCGGGTGTATCCCAGGGACGGCGTCCTTCGCGGGTGCGCAACAGCCAGGCCCTGGCTTTTTGCATCATCTCTTTGGGCGATTGGGCAATCTCGTCGATGATGCCGGCCTGCAGAGCCGCCCGCGGGTCGTAGCGCCGACCGGCAGCCAGGATGGGAAAGGCTTTCTCCAGCCCCAATAGCCACATCAGGCGTACGATGCTGCCACCGGCGGGTATTAGCCCGATTTCCACTTCCGGGAGCCCAACCTGTATGTGGGGGTCGTCGAGTACAATCCGGTGATGACACCCCAGGGCTACTTCGAAGCCAGCACCTAATGCGCTGCCATTGATGGCAGCTACTACCGGCACACCGGGGCTTTCCAGCTCGCGCAGGAAATTTTTTAGGCCTTCTGCCGCTGCAAAAATTTCGTCGGCATCCTGGGCCTGGTATATGTATTCCAAATCTCCTCCGGCCATAAAGGTCTTTTTCCCGGAGGTGAGGATTACCCCGCGTAGGCGACCTTGCTTTTTCTCCAGTTTCAACTGCTGGATGACTGGTACAAAGGCTGCCCATATCTTTTGATTGATGACGTTTTCGCTGCGGTTCTCCATGTCCAGCGTCAGCGTCACTATATTGTCTGTATCTTTTTGATAGCGTATCATACAGGGATGGTTTCGGTGCCGTTCAAATCCGTTCAATAATCGTCGCCACGCCAATCCCTCCTTCCGATGAAAGCGCGACCAATCCGGTATTTTTATTCGTTTGCTCCAGTTGTTCGAGCAACATACCCAGTAAAATAGCCCCGCTGGCTCCAATGGCGTTGCCCAGCGCCAGGGCGCCTCCCTGGATATTGAACTGCGCATCGGGTATGTGCATTGTCTGCTGGAAGTACAGTGCTACCGCTGCAAAAGGTTCGTTGGTCTGCCAGAGGTCTATATCAGCCGCCTCCATGCCTGCGAGTTGCAGGCTTTTTTGTGCGGCGAGCACGGCACCCTGGTAGCTGAGTACGGGGTCGGTACAGCTGTGGCTGATTGCGCGGATGCGGGCGCGGGGTGTCAGCCCTAAGGCTCGCCCTTTTTCCAAACTGCCCAGTATGGTGAGCGCGGCTCCGTCGGCAGCCGGCGCGGTGCTTGCATCGGTATGTACCGGCTGAATGCGCGCCACTTCGGGAAACTGAGCGAGTGCGATTTCTCCGAACCCCGGACTTTCCAGATGTTGGTGCAGCAGTGGAAAGCCGAGCAGCTCTTCCAAAGATGATTGGCCGCTGCGCAACAAGTCGTGGGTGAGCAAGGGCAGCCCGTTGCGGTCGCGCAGTGGAATCACCGCGTGGTCAAATGCACCGGCTTGGAGCGCCTCGGCTGCCCGCTGCGCGGATTGCAGGGTGAATCGATCCGTATCTTCCCGGCAGATACCATGCATGGTGGCCAGTAAATCTGCCGCCAGGCTCGACGGTATATATCGCGCCAGGTGTAGCCATTCCGGATCCAGGATGAACCCAGTATCTTGGCCTCGGTAAGCATCGCGGCTGCGGCTGTCCAATCCGCCGGCAATGACCAGCCCGTCCAGCCCACCATGGATTTTAGTAGCCGCAAAATTGACGGCCGAAAGGCCGGAAGCGGCATTGCGGTTGAGCACCAACCCGCTTACACCGGCAGGCCAACCCGCTTTGAGGATGCCCGCGCGGGCGATATTGATTCCGTAATCTTCCAACGGAAGTATGGTGCCTAACAGAACATCGTCCACTTGGGTAGTATCCAGGGCGTTGCGCTCCTGAAGCGCTTGCAACAGGATGACCAGCAAGTCCACCGGCTTGATTTCTTCGTATGGATTTCCGGTTTTGCGGCAGTCGCGGGGCGCGCGCACTACGTCGAAAATATAGGCTTCCTGCATTTGCTTTAGGATTAGTTGGCAGCTCGTTCAAAGTCGAATAGCACGCAGAAAACGCCATCGTATATTAACAGTCGCTTTCTGTGCCGCAAAAATAGGGTATGTATCGGTTCTTTTAGCGGAATCGCTTTCGGAAACCTATATTTGTACGGAATTGCTCCATTGTCATACGGCAATGCTCCGCGAACATCCAATGCCTCGCTTTTAAACAGGCCGGCAGATACGCTCTCATATTGCTAAAAAACAGATTCTTATGGCAAGAGGTCTCAAACTAACGGGCTTCGCCCGCTTCTTTATCATGTTGGTTATCATGGCACCAATGGCCTACCTGATTGCATCGTATGCCAATGGGCAGGATGGGGTGGCAAATCTGAAAAAACTCCTGGGGATAGCGCAAAATGCCGTTCCGGGGCAGGCAGGTGGCGGTTCGGACAGTGTTTTTATTTCCAAAAAGGAAAAAATTCATTTGCTCGAGCTGGAGGTAGCCGCTTTAAAAGATTCATTGCAACAGCGCGATTTGGAAATTTCCCGCCTAAAAGGTCGGTTGGAGCAATAGGATTCCCGCTTTCACCAAAGGGCGTCCTCATCGATTCAACCAAAACTATACGCTATGAAAAATGTACTTTTCTTCCTCTTTTTCTCGCTGGGGGCACTTCGTCTGGGGGCACAGACACCGGATCCGGTGCAGGTCAAAGCCCTTATGAAGCGGGTAGCCGACTGGCAGATTATGCACTACAGGGAAAGCTATTCGTATCGAACGCCTCATCATCCGTTGGACTGGACCAATGGCGCCTTGTATGCCGGTATGGCGAAATGGGCGGCCATGGCCGGAGAAGATACCTATTATACATGGCTCAAAAAAGTGGGAGAGGAGCACGGGTGGAGCCTGCATAGCCGCCGGTATCATGCCGATGACCACACTGTCGGTCAGATGTATCTCGACTTATACCGTACATACGGGGACAAAAAAATGTTGGAGCCGACGAAGAAGTCCTTCGATTACCTGATATACCATCCGGCGCGTACGGCCCTCACCTGGGAGTCGCCGTTCCATCAGGATCGCTGGAACTGGTGTGATGCGTTGTTTATGTCGCCTCCTGTTTGGGCTAAGCTCTACCAGATAAGCGGAGAAAAAAAGTACCTGGATTTCATGATGCGCGAATTTCGGGCTACTACCGATTTCTTGTTTGATAAAAAGGAACACCTGTACTACCGCGATCAAAGTTATATGGGTAAGCTGGACCATGGAACCAAAATTTTCTGGGCGCGGGGTAATGGATGGGTTTTTGCCGGCCTCGTCCTTGTGATGAATGAATTGACGCCAGGTACAAAAGAATACGGCTATTTCCTTTCGATTTATCAAAAGATGGCGCGTAAGCTTCTGGATTTACAGACCCCTCAAGGCCACTGGGCGATGAGCTTGCTCGGACAGGCGTATTATCCTACTCCGGAAACCAGTGGCACCTCCTTTTTTACGTATGGACTGGCATGGGGTATTAACCGCGGTATGTTGAATAGGGATACCTACGAACCTGCGGTGCGAAAAGCATGGAATGCCCTGGCGGGATATGTCACGGATGCCGGGATGCTCGGGTATGTGCAACCCATTGGTGCCGGCCCCGGCGATGCCTGGCCGGATAAAACAGAAGTATATGGAACGGGCGCATTTCTATGTGCCGGGTCAGAAGTATTTCAGCTCTACTCCCGATAAATTTCCCCTCTGTAAAAAACGGGCTCGACTTGCCCAGCGCCGGAGTACCGTCGGCCTTGGGAAGCGGCGAACGCGTTTAAATGAGTATTATACGATCAGACAGAAAAGCTCTCTCCGCATCCACAGGTGCGGGCGGCATTGGGGTTGTTGAAGTTAAACCCCTTTCCGCTGAGGCCACCAGAGAACTCCAGCGTGGTATTGAACAGGTATAAGAAGCTTTTCAAATCAGTGACTACTTTGACGCCATTGTCTTCGAACACCTGGTCGTTGGGGCGATCTTGGTTGTCGAAATCCATTTGATAGGTGAGGCCGGAGCAGCCCCCGCTGGTAACGCTGACGCGGACGAAATAGTCCGATCCCAGATTTTGCTGGGACCGGATTTCACTGATTCTCTCCTTTGCGCTATCTGCTACAAAGATCATAGTACGACTTTTTAGTGGGCTCCACCGGCTTTAGCGGTGACATTGAGTCCGTTTTTTTGTTGGTAATCTGCAATGGCGCTGTGAATTGCATCTTCGGCCAGTACAGAGCAGTGGATTTTTACGGGTGGAAGAGCCAGCTCTTCTACGATATCCATATTGTCGATTTGAAGCGCCTGATCGACTGTTTTCCCTTTGAGCCATTCGGTAGCCAGGGAAGACGAGGCGATGGCCGAGCCGCAGCCGAAGGTTTTGAATTTGGCGTCCACAATAGTGTTAGTGCCTGGGTCCACCTGAATCTGGAGGCGCATTACGTCGCCGCATTCGGGGGCACCTACCAGCCCGGTACCTACATTCAAATCGCTCTTGTCGAGGGTACCCACGTTGCGCGGGTTGCTGAAATGGTCGATGACTTTATCGGAATATGCCATAATGTTGGGTGTTTTAAGTTGCTAACAAATAATTAGTGTTCAGACCATTGAACGGAGTTGAGATCTACCCCTTCTTTATACATTTCCCAGATGGGGCTCAGGTCGCGCATGTGGTGCACGCCGGAAGAAATGCGTTCGATGACGTAGTCAATATCCTCCTCCGCCGTGAAGCGGCCCAGGCTGAATCGCAGGGAAGAATGTGCCAGGTCGTCGCCCAGGCCAAGGGCAACCAGTACATACGAAGGCTCCAGTGAAGCGGAAGTACAGGCAGAACCAGATGATAGCGCGATATTTTGGTTGAACGTCATCATCAGGCCTTCTCCTTCGACGTGTTTGAAGGAGATATTGGTCACATGGGGCATCCGGCTTTCGCGGTTGCCGTTTACGTACACTTCTTCTACATTTTGCATGAAAGCAGCTTCGAGCTTATCGCGCAGGGCGCTCAGTCGCGCGGCATCCTGTGCCATTTCCTTGCGGGCGATTTCTGCTGCCATCCCGAATCCGACGATACCGGGTACATTGAGGGTGCCGGAGCGCATACCGCGCTCATGGCCACCGCCGTCCATCTGCGCCGTAACTTTAACACGGGGTGACTTACGGCTCACATACAGTGCGCCGACACCTTTGGGGCCGTACATTTTATGGGAAGTAAAGGCCATGAGGTGTACGCCTACTTCTTTGGGGTGTACCGGAATTTTTCCGACCGCCTGGGTGGCATCGCTCATGAACAGTACGCCATGGCGCGCACAGATATCGCCGATTTCCTTCATCCGCTGGATGACACCGGTTTCGTTGTTTGCCCACATGACCGAAACCAGAATAGTCGTAGGCTTAATGGCAGCCTCGAGTTGAGCCAGGTCGATCATACCATCGGAAGCTACATCCAGGTAAGTAACCTCTGCCCCTTCTTTTTCCAGGTGGTGGCAGGTATCCAGTACTGCTTTGTGCTCCGTCTTTACGGTGATGATGTGGTTGCCTTTGCTGCGGTACATTTCGAATACGCCTTTGATGGCGAGGTTATCCGACTCGGTGGCACCGGAAGTGAAAATGATTTCCTTCGAATCTACATTGAGCAACTTGGCAATCTGCTCACGCGCATAGTCCACGGCTTCCTCCGCTTCCCAGCCAAATGGGTGGTTTCTGCTGGCCGCATTGCCGGGCATCTGGTAAAAATAAGGGAGCATGGCATCTACTACGCGCGGATCAGTAGGCGTAGTGGCATTGTTATCAAGGTAAACCCGTCTGGTATCCTTTGTCATGACAGTGTTTATTTAGATTTATTCTAAGTTTAGAGCAAATGAACGAAAAAATAACGAATGAGGGCAGAAAAAGTTTAACCAAAATCAAACAATAGCACCCTGTTTGGCGCATATTTTTACGAACCATTCCGGGGGCTGGCTTCGGAAACAAGCGGGCTGTTTACGTAGTTCCTGAAAGCTAATCGCCCTGTTTTACCGCTTGGTCTTTTTTGCTAACCTGCGTATTTTTAACCTTTCTACAATTAACCTATCTTTACCAGTGCCCCCATAATGGGCGCTTTGAATATGGAACCATTGGACACGTTATATGCGGCTTTCCCACCTGTTGAAAAATCAGCTTGGATTGCCCGTTTGGAAAAAGACTTGAAAGGGCAGCCTCTATCCGAGCTGGTATGGGAGCCGGAGCCAGGCCTGCCGATAGATGCTTTCTACACGCGGTCGGATCGGCCCGCACAACGTGCCCCGCTTATATATTCAGCGGGCATGTCTGCCTGGGAAATCGGCGAGATACTGTCCTCCGATTCTATTCATCGCGCCAACGAGCAGGCTCGGGAAGCACAAGCGGGTGGGGTGCAGGCATTGGGCGTGAACGGGCTACTCCTCTCCGATGTCGATGCTTTGCAGCAGCTATTAGAAGGCCTCGATGCGCGTCCGTTAAGTTGGCATTTCAGTGGGATTCCGAACGCAGACATACCCTCTTTATTAGAAACACTGGGTATGCATGCCGCTCATCGGGGTACCTTGTGCCTCGATCCGACCGATATGCCGTTGGATACTTGGCGTAGTGCGTTGGAGCAGGGTATGCGCCTCTTACCTGGGTTCCGTACCTTGCACGTCGATGGTCGGGCTTATTACTCCCCTGCGGGAAGCAGCAGCTCCGAGTTGGCTTCGATGCTGGCGAAAGGCGCGGAATATCTGGCTCGGCTGCATGCGGCCGGGCTGGCATTGGACCAAGTGGTACCGCATATTCATTTTTCAGTATCCATCGGCCGGAGTTATTTTTTGGAGATGGCCAAGCTGCGTGCCCTGCGCATTCTTTGGACGCATATCCTCATGGGATACGGAATCCAGGATCCTGGCCCGGTACATATTGCTGCGCATGTAGCGCCCGATTCAGCGGAAGAGCAGGTGTACAGCAATATGATTCGCGCGGCGGTGCAGGCGATGGCGGCGGTGTTGGGGGGAGCGGATTGTTTATTTGTGCTGCCGGCCGATATGGCCAGTAATACCGGGGGTAACTCGTTTACCCGCCGTATGGCGCGCAACGTACAACATCTCCTGGCATCGGAAAGCCACTTGGGGATGGTAGCAGACCCTGCTGCAGGAAGCTATTACATCGAAGCCCTCACCGATGCACTTTGTATTCGGAGCTGGGAACAATTTGTCGCAATGGACCAGAATAGGGTGTTTGGTTAAAATTTTTACAGACCAGATTCCCCCATCCGTTCGGTCATCTTTTGTACAAACTTAAACTGGAAGAAAAATTGGCGGGCGATTACCCGGATAATCGTATATGCCGGAATAGCCAATACCATCCCGCTCACTCCGGCTATCGTAGCCCCCATGAGAATGACAATGAAAATCTCCAGTGGGTGCGCCAACACACTCTTCGAAAAAATAGTCGGGGTCAGGAAGTAATTGTCGAGCCATTGAACGGTGATAAAAACAGCCAATACTTTCGCTAGTAAGGGAATGAGCTGACTGTAGAAGTCCAGCCCCAGGTTGGACGACAGGGTTATGAACATTCCCAGCGTGCCGCCGAGAAAAGGCCCCAGGTAGGGCACGAGATTCATCAGCGCGGCAAAAAAGCCAATCAGCAGGGCATTTTTTATCCCAAGTATGGTCAAAAACAGACTGATATAGACGGTGAGGATACTTACCTGTATAAAGATTCCGCGAAAATACCGGCTGAGCAAATACACGGTATCCTTGACAGCTTCCCGGGCAGCCGCTTCGTAGTGTGGCGGAACCATCGCCAGTAGCCCGTTGGTAAACAGGTTCTTCTGCTGCAAAAAGAAAAACGCGATGAAAGCCGTGGAAAAAATATGTATCAAGGTGTTGCCAATCGCCATGACGGTCTGTGTGATAATCGCACTGATTCGGTTGGGTTCAATCCAGGCCTTTAGGGCTTTTTGAACCGTATCCTCCAAAGAGCCTTGTGCCACGTTCAGTCCGTAGTGGTTCAACCAGTGGATGAAATTGGAATACGGTTTTTCTAAGGTCGCTGCGATAGCTCGGTAGTCGGCATGAGCCAGGTTGTTGCCCTGGGTGATGATAGCCGGGATAAACAATAGTAAAAAGATGATACCTACCAGAAAAAAAGCGAGGATAGTAAGCACCGCCGCCGTGGAAGGCCCCATCCGGAATCGCCCGATATGCAGTCGCTGCAATACATCGGTTAGCGGCTGACCAATCAGGGAAATAACCCAGGCAGCCAGAATATATGCCACGATAGTGCTAAACCGATAGACGAAGTAACTGGCTACCAGGAAAAAAATACCGCCGATGAGGTAGCGCAGGATGTTGTTTGAAGGCATAGTATAACGTTTATTCCGGCAAGTTAGGGCTTTTTGGGCTGTGTAAGAACTGGATGTTTCGTCTCAAGCCACTGTATTTGGTGCGCTTTACCGCCGAGCCCCTGAAAATCTCCCGAAACAAATCCTCTGTAATCTCTTCCCAGTCGCGGTTCGACATATCCAGGAGCTTTGGGTGGGGCTGAAAGGCAGGCTCCTGGTGCGGCCTGGCAAATCGATTCCAGGGGCATACTTCCTGACAGATATCGCAGCCAAACATCCAGTTGGCCATTTTTTCCTGAAATTCCGATGGAATCGCTCCTTTTAGTTCTATGGTGAGGTAGGAAATACATCGGCTACCGTCCATGAGGTAGCCGGGCGCCGCTATCGCATCGGTAGGACAGGCATCAATGCAGCGCCGGCAAGTTCCGCAATAATCGCGTAGGGGGGTATCTGGTTCGAGCGCCAAATCCACGATCAGTTCGGCCAAAAAGAAATACGACCCTGCCTTGGGGTGGATGAGTAGCGTGTTTTTCCCAACCCAACCCAATCCGCTGCGCCGTGCCCAGTCGCGCTCCATAATAGGCGCAGAGTCGGTAAACCCCCTTCCTTGCACCTCCCCAATTTGGGATTGTATAAAATGGAGTAGTTCCCGAAGCTTTTCGCGCAAGACCTGGTGATAATCCCGGCCATACGCATAGCGTGCCAAACGGGGGGCATCCGGATCTGCCTGCTCTTTTTCCGGAAAATAATTAAAGGCTAGGCTAATGACCGACTGGGCACCCGGAAATAATCGGCGGGGGTCGGTGCGCAGGTCGAAGTGGTTGGCCATATAGGCCATCTCGCCGTGAAAGCCGCGGTGTAGCCAGTCTTCCAGTCGCCGGGCTTCGGCTTCCATGAACGCTGCCCGAGCTATTCCCACAAAGGAAAAACCGAGCCGACGGGCTTCTGCTTTTATTATGGCCGCATGGCGTACAGAATGGTTGGTCATAGACATCGCGTTGTGATCCGGCGCTTTCTGGCACCAGTTTTTTGGGCAGCGCAGCGGAAGCCTGCTCCCGAAACGGGAAAATAAGAATGTTTTGTCTAATCGGACGGAATGGGGTTGAATGATCTGCTGAAAAACTGCTTTATGGAAAAGACGCAAGCCTTTGCCGCCTGATTGAATCTACGAAACGGAATCTCTTTTCCAAAATAGCCCGGGTTAGGCGTTGTTTTTCCATCTGGAATTTGTGGATGCCATAAAGGCGCTTATTTTTATATTTTTCTTTAATGCGTTTGGGTATCCTGTGCAGTATCCACTCAGAAACGAGTTCAATTTTTGAGGTTAAACGCCCAAAACCTATGGAAGCCCGAAAAAGATAGGCCATGCGGTTCTGTTTGCACGGCACCGGAGGTAGCGAATGAGCGTGCTAAGTATGGCTTGGTATAAAACACACATACAAGGAATAGATATGGTTGTAAGAGGTACACGGAAGAGGTTGCACAGATGGTGTGTGCTGTTTTTAGTGAGTTTTGGGGTGCTGGCTGGGTGGAATCCCACCTTGGCACAGTCCGCCACGGATACCTTGTTATTTGATGTAAAAGAGTACAAGGTAAGCTCCGGGTTGTCGCATCAGCATGTTTATCAGACCTTTCAGGATAGCCGGGGGGTGGTTTGGTTTGTGACAGCCAACGGGCTGAATGTGTTTGATGGCCAACGATTCTACCTCGTGCTGTCCTGGCCGCAGATGAAGCTGCCCGACGAGGTGCGTATTTGTCTGGAAGATGAATTGGGCCAGCTTTGGATACTGCGTCGCCGCGACGGAAAAGCCGGGTTGAGCCTGGTCGATATCCGGATGCGCACGGCGCAAAAAGTACCGGCTGGCTTTTTGCCTATTCCGGAATCGGATATATTTGGACTGGCGGGGAATGCGGCGCGCGAAAAATTTCTGTTGTCGGTGAGTGGCAACTGCTATGTCTTGTCGGGTCAAAAATCCTGGAAAAAGATTAAAGGTGGATTGAGGGGCTTCTTTTTTGTCCAGGCTGCTTTCCCGGGCGATATGATTTGGCTGACCAACTACGACTCTGAATTCCGGCCTTCTATTTTTCAGGCGCTCAATTCAAAAGGAAAAATCTTTGCGCCCATTTCCGTTCCCGGGGTATATTCCTATCAGGTAATGGCCGACGATATGCTCTGGGTTGTCCAAAAAGAAGATGCGCTTTTTCTGTCACCAGACGGCCATATCGATCGGCAGGCACTGGGCACTTTTTCCAAACATCCGAAATGGCCAAATGATTATGGTTTTTTGGAAAATGGACTAGAAACAGATACTGAGCAAGCCTGGCTGGATATCGAACAGGGGATGCTGGTATGGAATATTCGCCAAAATAAAGTGTACTCCTTAGCTACCAATCAGGGGGCATATTTTGTTCCTTCGGGATCCTACCATTTTTTCAAAGATGCACAGGCCAATTATTGGATAAGCGGGTTGTTTGGGGTTGTTCGTTTATGTCCTATACCCAGGAGGTTCAGGCGAATCAACTGGATTAATCCGTCGAGTAATATCGATTTTTTTCGCTATTCGACCAGAGGGATTGCGGAAGCAGCCGACGGCCAGATATATTTTCTGTCGGGTAAGGAGTTGTTTAACTGGAATCCAAAAACGGAGACGCTCTCCCCGCCCTTACTGTATTGCCGGGATATTTCCCCACTGAGTACGAATAAAGCGGCTTCCCAGTTGCTATTCGCCAACAATGAAGTGTTGTACACCTACGACCCAATCACTCGAAAAAGTGGGGAGCTGAAGCAGGTGCAGGTTGACGGTAATCCACTGTTTATGGGCACTTGTTGGGCATTGTACGATGAAGGAACGGAAATTTGGATTGCCAGTGATTTTGGTCTGAATTTTTATAACAAAGCAACGCGGCAGGTGCGGGAGTTTGAGGAATATGGTCGTTTTGGATTGTTATTTCATTCAGAGGTGTACCAGATTTATACCGTCAATAAAAAGGAACGCTGGTTGTTGTCTAACACCGGACTGTACGTACTCGATGTATTTAATCAGCGGATAACCGCCCGGTATGGAGCAGAGGAAAAAGGCCAATATAGGCTCCCGGCGTTGAATTTCAGGCATTTGTTTGAAGGCCGAAACGGGGTGTATTGGATAGCCACTGCGGAGGGCTTGCTTCAATGGGATCGGGCAGCGGGAACATCCAGGCTTTTTACGGAGGCCGATGGATTGAGCGACAATAATATTTATGCTGTATATGGAGATGATTATGGCTACTTGTGGATGAGCAGCGATGCAGGTATCATGCAATTCGACCCCAGGACGTATGCCGTTCGGGCTTTTGTGGAAGATCATGGTATCTGCAACGATGAGGGCAACCGCATCTCACACCTGCAAGCCAGCGATGGTACGATTTACTTTGGCGCTCTAAACGGGATTACCGCTTTTCATCCCCGGGATTTTGCAGGCGATTTCAGAAGTGCGTACAACCCCCAGGTTTTATTGATGGATGCCACTTCTATTGGCCACATGAACCAGGTCAGCTCCATACTGGCCGATTATTTCCGATTTGGAAAGCTGTATCTGAAACCAGGCGAAACAGCATTGAACCTGCAAATTGCGTTGCCCGACTACCAGGCGTTGCAGCAACCATTGCTGCGTTATCGCCTCGAGGATAGCGGTAAATGGGTGAATGCGTCATCCCCTCAAATCCAGCTACTCGGATTGGCGTACGGAACGCATTATGTGGATATAGAATACCGCAATACGCTGGGGCAGTTTGTTCAGCAATCGCTGCGCATTCCCGTTCGCGTATGGGCACCTTTTTACCTGCGCGCCCTCTTTTTGATACCCCTACTGATTGGTATTGGCATGTTGGTAACCTGGTGGGTGGTGCGCCAGGTACAACGGGTAGAAATGCAAAAAAAGCTATTGGAAAAAGAGGTAGAAAAACGCACCGAGACAATCCTGAATGATAAACAGCTAATCGAAAAGCAGGCTATCCAGTTGCGCTTGCAACAGGAAGAAAAGAATCGGTTTTTTGCGAATGTCACCCACGAATTCCGCAC
>Ga0172373_10004269_pt1 | contig 20269 bp, 17 predicted proteins | sample Lak10m_2_FD_114546 | JGI IMG/M metagenome (GOLD analysis project Ga0172373, IMG submission 114546) | Freshwater microbial communities from Kabuno Bay, South-Kivu, Congo - kab_092012_10m | ecosystem: Environmental > Aquatic > Freshwater > Lake | place: Democratic Republic of the Congo...
CACCAATCAGCGTGATCTTGCGCTTGCCTACTCGCCTGGTGTGGCGGCGGCCTGCGAGGAAATCGTCAAGGACCCGGTGAACGCCTCGCGCTACACCAGCCGGGGCAATCTGGTGGCGGTCATTACCAACGGCACTGCAGTGCTGGGCCTGGGCAGTATCGGCCCGCTTGCCGCCAAACCGGTGATGGAAGGCAAGGCGGTTCTGTTCAAGAAATTTGCCGGAATCGATGTGTTCGACATCGAGGTGGCCGAGAACGACGTCGACCGCCTGGTTGAGGTGGTGGCGGCGCTTGAGCCCACCTTTGGCGGCATCAATCTCGAAGATATCAAGGCGCCCGACTGTTTCGAGGTCGAGCGAAAGCTTCGGGCTCGCATGAAAATCCCGGTTTTTCACGATGACCAGCACGGCACGGCCATTGTGGTCGGGGCTGCGCTCAGCAACGCGCTCCGGGTGGTCAACAAATCCATCACCGAGATCAAGGTGGTGTGCAGTGGTGCTGGTGCGGCTGCGCTCGCCTGCCTGGAACTGCTTGTTGACCTCGGTCTGCCGCGCGAAAACGTCTGGGTGTCTGATCTGGCCGGGGTGGTCTACGAGGGCCGCACAGAGCTCATGGATCCGCTCAAGGCGCTCTTTGCGCGCAAGACCGATGCGCGCACGCTGGGCGAAATCATTCACGATGCCGATGTGTTTCTGGGGCTGTCGGCGGGCGGTGTGCTGAAGCCCGAGATGGTGGCCCGCATGGCGCCCAACCCGCTCATCTTCGCGCTCGCCAATCCCACGCCGGAAATCATGCCCGGGGAGGTGAAGGCGGTTCGCGATGACGCGATCATCGCGACCGGTCGTACCGACTACGCCAATCAGGTCAACAACGTGCTGTGCTTTCCGTTCATTTTCCGCGGAGCACTGGACGTCGGGGCCACCTCGATCACGCGCGAGATGGAAATCGCGGCCGTGCAGGCGCTCGCCGAACTCGCGCGCGCCGAGATGTCCGATATCGTGGCGGCTGCCTATGGCGTGCCGGGCGGCGGTTTCGGTCGCGAATACCTGATCCCCAAGCCGTTTGATCCCCGGCTCATTGTGATGATCGCGCCAGCGGTGGCCAAGGCCGCTATGGACAGCGGCGTGGCCACCCGGCCCATCACCGATTTCGACGCTTACCGGTCGCAGCTCGAGCAGTTCGTTTATCACTCGGGCAATTTCATGAAGCCGATCTTCAGCAGCGCGCGGCGTGCCCGTGCACGGCGGATCGCCTACGCCGAGGGCGAAGATGAGCGCGTGCTGCGCGCGGTACAGGTGGTGGTCGATGAAAAGCTCGCGCGGCCGGTGGTGATTGGCCGCCCGATGGTGGTGGAGCAGCGGATCGAGCGGCTGGGCCTGAGGGTTAGGCCTGGCGCCGACTTCGATCTGATCAACCCCGATCAGGATGATCGCTACCGCGAATACTGGAGCGAATATCTTCGTCTCACCGCCCGCAAGGGCGTCTCCGAGGCCTATGCCAAGCTCGAGATGCGCCGCCGGCCCACGCTGATTGGCGCCATGATGGTGCGCCTGGGGGCGGCGGACGGCATGATTTGCGGCACGGGCGGGCCTTTCTCGGAGCACCTGCGCTACATCGACCAGGTGATAGGCAAGAAGCCGGGCAGTCGCGTGTACGCGGCCATGAACACGCTCATGCTGCCTGGGCGTCAGCTCACGCTTGTCGATACGCATGTCAACATCGACCCCGATGCCACGCAGCTTGCCGAGATCACGGTCGCTGCCGCCGATGAACTGCGCCGCTTCGGCATCCTGCCCAAGGTTGCTCTGCTGTCGCATTCGAACTTCGGATCGTCTGATCACCCGTCAGCGCTCAAGATGCGTGAGGCCCTCGCGCTGCTGCGCAAGCTCGCCCCGGCGCTGGAAGTGGATGGCGAAATGCATGGTGATGCGGCGCTCGATCCGTCGGTGCGCGGGACGGCCGTGACCGATTGCGTGCTGTCGGGCGGGGCCAACCTGCTGGTGATGCCTGGAATCGACGCCGCCAACATCTCCTACAACCTTCTGAAGACCGCAGCGGGCAACAATGTGGCGATCGGCCCGGTGCTGCTCGGGGCCGCGCGTCCGGTTCACATCCTCACGCCCTCGGCCACCGTGCGGCGCATCGTGAACATGACCGCCTGGACAGTGGTCGATGCCAACAGCGATCGCTAGGGGCTGGTTGCGATTTGCCTGTGGGCGGCCAAGCCCTTGCCTTCGCGGTGCCGGCTGACCGATACTTGAGCGCATGAACCGGATCCATCAAGAATCCGGACAGGGGAGGCACCGGGGGATACGGATAGGTGGAGCGGGCATCGCCACCGATCCGAGGCGTGACACGCAGCAGTTGCAGGCGTGGCTCGCTGAGCTTGGCTTGCTTGCTCATGTCCGTATCCATACTGACTCGACGGTGCTCACCGCAAGTCTTGCGCCGGAGTGCGCGTCGTCGTGGGCGCCGGGCTTTGATACGACCGCGCTGGGCGCTGTGCTGGCCGATCAATGCGGACGCGACGACCGCCATATCGAGCGCGAGGTGCTCGCGGGGCTGCTCGTGTCGCCGCTCGAGCTTGAGTTCCCTGACTTCAGCGAGTTTGAATCGGCGGTTCGCATCCGGGTGGACACCGCGCAGGCTGCATCGGCAACCATGCTCCGGTTTGATGTCGACCAGCATCGACCCGAGGCCTACTGGGAGCGGCTTGATACCGGTAGTTTTACCCTGCGCTCGGGTTGCAGCCTGGTGGGTGCGCTGGCGGCCGCCACTCAGCCTGCCCAGGGTGAAGACCCTTACGGTTTTGGCTGCTACCGGGCATCCGAGTATGTGATGCTGCTTGCCATTGCCCGCGAGGCTGCGCGCAGTCACCCCGAGCTCAAGCAGCGGCTGCGGGAGCGTTCCACCCGCCGGCCGATCGAATCGCGTGAATTTCACGATGTGTTGCTGAAGGAACTCGGCACCTTCGATGAGCCGCTGCCAGCCTGCTGGTTCGTGCCTGGAGACCGCATCTGGTTTCGTAACCCCGATGCGCACTCGGCCGATGCCGAAGGCTTCGAGGGCTCGTGGGTCATCTACGTTGGCGACGGTCTGTTTTCCAACTTCTGGAAGCGAAACGCCCCGTTCACCCTGGAGCGCAAATGTGTCGAGATCTACCACTGGCGAAACGCCACCTATCGTGGCGATGACGGTTTACTTCGGGTCGATGAAGAGGAAGCGGCGCGCCACGTGGCGATCACCGAGGCGAACCCCGACGAACATGCGCGCGTACTCTCGCTGATGCGGCGCTGGCGCGATCCGCGAGGTGTCTACGAACAGGGGGGTTGCATGGACCGGACGAGGGAATTTTCTCGCTGGGTGCAGCCCAACAGCTGCGATATCGCGTTTGCTCCTGCCTGACCGACCGGGCTTTTGCTTGCCAAACGGCTTGCACTGTGGCCTAGTACGGAAATGATTACAAAATGGCTGTCAGTTTTTATTTACACCAGCTTCCTGGCCCTGACGGGTTGGCTGGGTGGCGGCGTTGCGCCCGCGCAGGCGCAGCGCGCGTCGCCGGAAGCGGTGGCGGGTATTGCGTGGGTCGATCTCGCGGAGCTTCCGCCGGAAGCGCGCGAAACCTTGCGGTTGATCAAGGCGGGCGGCCCCTTTCCGTACGACAAAGACGGTACGCGTTTTGGTAATCGCGAGCGGGTGCTGCCGCAGCGGCCGCCGGATCACTACACCGAGTACACGGTCAGAACGCCAGGCGAGCGTACGCGAGGTGCGCGACGAATCGTCGCGGGTGGCGAGCCACGCACCTCGGGTGAGTACTACTACACCGATGATCATTACAAGAGTTTTCGGCGCATTCGTGAGGCCCCAAACGGGAGGCAGGAACGATGACTGCACTCAGCAACATGCCGGCTCAGGCGATGCTGCCGCTGGCGGCTTACGACCTCGATGAACTGCTGCGCAACGCCAAGCGAAGCAGCCAGACCGTGCTTCGCGCCGACTTTGATGGCGTCGAGGACAAGGCGGGCGTGATGAGTCGCCTGGCTGAAGGGTTTGTGTTGCCGGGGCATTTTGGTGGCAACCTCGATGCGCTCTACGACTGCATGACCGATCTCAAGCCCGCGGCCGATGCCGATCAGCCGGGCTTTGTCGTGGTGCTACAGCGCCTGCCCGCAGGGCCGCATTTCGATCGCGACCAGCGTGATGCGCTGCTTGATGTGTTTCGTGATGCCGCCGACTTCTTTTTCGACAAGGGCATCGCGTTTCGCGTGTTCTATTCGGTCGCCAACGCACGAGCGTCCCTGCCTGCAGCCTGACCGGCAGCCAGGCTTAGAAGTCGCCGGCCAGGGCCTGTAGCGCGGCGATGGCGGCCAGGCCTGCGGTTTCGGTACGAAGCACCCGGGGGCCCAGGCTCACGGCGCGAAAACCCGCCGCACTGGCCGCCGCCAGTTCACGCTCATCCAGACCCGACTCGGGCCCGGCCAGCAGGCAGATTGCGGTGGGCAGGGGGGCGGTTTCCCGCATGCAGGCCGACAGCGACAGTGTCGCTCTTGGGTCAAGCACCAGCCGGAGCGAAACCGATGCCTGGTCTAGCCAGGGGCCAATCGGCTGGGGCTCGGCCACGCTTGGGAGCACATCACGACCGCTCTGCATGCAGGCCGCTTCGGCGATGGCTCGCCAGTGCTCGAGCTTGCGCCGTGCCCGGGCCTCATCGAGACGCACCTGACTGCGGCTCGAAAAGAGCGGCGTGATGGTGGTGGCGCCGAGCTCGACGGCTTTCTCTATGGTCCAGTCCATCTTGTCTGCGCTCGACAGGCATTGACCGAGGTGGATGGCAAGAGGGCTCTCGGGGGTGGCAGGCGCAGCCTCGTGGATGATGAGCGACGCCCCCTCGCCTGCACCGTCCAGTCGGGCTCGCCAGCGCGCACCCTGGCCGTCAAAGAGCTCAACCTCGGCGCCCGGTCCCAGCCTCAGCACGCGCGTGAGGTAGTGGCGCTGTCGCGGATCGAGCGCGACTTTGACCCCGACAGCAAGCGGCAGGTCGCGGTCGGCTGCGCTCACCAGAATGCGTGGTGTCAAGGCTGGAGTGCCCGGTAAAAATTGGGCAGAGCGAAGAGTCCGGTGTGGACCTGTTCGTTGTAGTAGCGCAGATCCTGAAGGCCGCGGGCCGCAATCCGTTCGGCCGCCTCCGAAGCGTTCAGGGCCAGGGGGTCGAGACTGTCGGACGCCACGGCCATGCCCCAGTAGGCCCCATATAGCGGGACATGCACACCGAGCGGGCGGACGATTTCAAACACGGCGCGGAGGTCTGCGAGCAGGGCGCGCACCCGCTCGGGGCGATAGGCAGGCGCGCCCACGTGCAGAGCCAGTGCACCCCCCGGATTCAGCGCGCTTTTTGCGAGGGCGAAGTAGTCGCGTGTGTAGAGCCGGTGCGCGGGCGTGTCGGGATCGGTGAGATCGAGAATCACCAGGTCAAAACGCTCGCCCGAGCGAATCAGGGCCTCGGTGGTGTCCCAGCCGTCGCCAATTCTGATCGACACCCTGGGGTCGTCGAGCGCACCCCGATGGACCGCGTGGAGGTGCGCGCGCGACATGCGGATCACCTCGGCATCGAGCTCGGCAATCACGATATTGCGCATGCTGGGGTGCTTGAGGAGCTCCTCGGCCGAGCCGCCGTCACCGCCGCCCACGATCAGCGCGCTGGCGGGCGCCGGGTGGGTGGTGGCCGCCGGATGAACAATGGGCTCGTGGTAGAAAAATTCGTCGCGTTCCGAGGTCATGAAGCAGCCATCGAGCCGGAACAGACGCCCCCATTGTGGGGTGTCGAATACCTCGAGTTTCTGCCAGGGCGTACGTACCGATTCCAGCCGTCGCGAGGCACGAAACCCGTAGGCGCTATCGCTGTTGAGCCATTCGAGCAGCAGTCCCTGCCCGTCGGGGATGGGCTTGGCTGCGGTTCGATCGGCGGGCGTACCGGCGAGTGCCGCAGCGGGCTGGGCGAACGGGTCGTCGATGCCGCGCAGCAGGCGTTCGATCACCCGCGATCCGGGGTCGAATGCATCGAGGAGCAGATCGAGCGCCCGCTCGGCCTTGGCCGAGTTGTCCGTGGAGAAATTGCAGACGTAGACATCGAGCGTGACGCTGCTGCGTTCAGGCCACGAGTGAACCGCCAGATGCGATTCGGCGAGCAGCACGGCGCCGGTCACGCCGCCTGGCTGGCCGTCGTGGTCGGGAAACTGAACGTATTTTTCGTCAACCAGTGTGAGCGCAGATTGCTCGATCGCTCGCCGGCAGAGCGCTGCAAGTCGATCCGCGCTGATGAGAAGGGCCGGGTCGCAGCGGCAATCGTAGAGGTCGGCGGTAAGGTGGAGTCCCTGCATTCGAGCCCCGCGGACCGGAATCCGCAAAGCCTTCGAGTATAGCAATGGGGGGTGGCAAGCCACGGGGTTCAACCTGCTGCTTTGTTAGAATTTCGGGTTTTCCAGCCGTCGAGCGACGCCGATCAACCGCATCGGCCGCATGGCTTGAGTCCGGGGAGTCTTCCGCATGGGCGAAACGCGCGATCCAGTCACTTCAGCACCGGTTGCCCCCTCCTCGGGGGGATTGTCGAGTCGTATGGCGGCGGCTATTCGTGCGCTTGCCATGGACGCGGTGCAGCAGGCCAACTCCGGCCATCCGGGCATGCCGATGGGCATGGCCGAGATTGCGGTGGCGCTCTGGTCGGGTGTGCTGTCGCACAACCCTGCCAACCCGCGCTGGGCCAACCGCGATCGATTCGTGCTCTCGAACGGTCACGGCTCCATGCTGATCTATGCGCTCCTCCATCTCACCGGCTACGACCTGCCGGTGAGCGAGTTGCGCAACTTCCGTCAGCTTCATTCCCGCACGCCGGGCCATCCCGAAGTGGGCATCACGCCCGGTATCGAAACCACCACCGGCCCGCTGGGCCAGGGGCTGGCCAACGCGGTGGGCATGGCGCTCGCCGAGAAACTCCTGGCAGCCGAATTCAATCGTGACGGCCACAGCATCGTCGATCACCTCACCTGGGTGTTCGCGGGCGACGGCTGCCTGATGGAGGGCATCTCTCACGAGGCGTGCTCGCTTGCCGGCACCCACCGGCTGTCGCGCCTGGTCATGCTGTATGACGACAACGGCATTTCGATCGACGGTGAAGTGCGGCACTGGTTCAGCGACGACACCGCGGCGCGGTTTCGTGCCTATGGCTGGCATGTGATCGGTGGCGTTGACGGTCACGATGTGGCTGCCGTCCGGGCTGCGATCGACCAGGCGAGCCTCTGGGCGCGCGAGGGGCGCGATGGGGTCTTTGCGCCTACTCTGATCATGTGCCGCACCATCATCGGCAAGGGCTCGCCCGGGCGGGCGAACAGCGCCAAGGCGCACGGAGAACCGCTGGGTGCAGCAGAGATCGAGGCCACCCGTGCCGCCATCGGTTGGAATGCCGCCCCGTTCGAGATTCCCGACGAGGTGCGCGTGGCCTGGGATGGTCGCGCGGGCGGGATGGCGCGCGAGGCCGACTGGCAGCATCGCTTTGAGGCCTATCGTCGCGCGCATCCGGCGCTTGCCGCCGAGTTCGAGCGGCGTATGTCGGGTGAGCTGGGAGATGCGTTTGATGACGCGCGCAGTGCCGCAATTGCTGATGCCATCGCGCGCGCCGAAACCATCGCCACCCGCAAGGCGTCGCAAAACGCGCTCAACCACTTCGGCCCGGCTTTGGGTGAACTCATAGGCGGATCGGCCGACCTGACCGGCAGCAATCTCACTGACTTCCGCGGCTGCGGGGCACTTCGCGTGGACTCGCCTGCCGGCACCCCGCCCGGGCGCCACATCAATTACGGTGTTCGCGAATTCGGCATGAGCGCCATCATGAACGGCCTTGCGCTGCATGGTGGCTTCATCCCCTACGGCGGCACCTTCCTCACTTTTTCCGATTACTCGCGCAACGCCCTCCGCATGGCAGCGCTCATGAAGCAGCGCGTCATTTTCGTGTTCACCCACGACTCCATTGGTCTGGGCGAGGACGGTCCCACGCACCAGCCGGTCGAGCATGCTGCCTCGCTTCGGCTGATTCCGTCGATGGACGTCTGGCGCCCGGCCGACACGGTCGAGTCGGCGGTGGCCTGGGCCGAGGCCATTGCACGCGCTGACGGCCCCAGCTCGCTGCTCTTTTCGCGGCAGGCGGTGCCGTTCGTCACCCGCTCGTCAGCGCAGGTTGATGCGATTGCGCGCGGCGCCTACGTGCTGCGTGATGCGGCGGGTGCGAAAGCCGTTCTCATTGCAACCGGTTCCGAACTCGGTCTCGTGCTGGCGGCCCGCGATCAGCTCGCAGCCGACGGCATCGAGGTACGAATCGTCTCCATGCCATCAACCACCGTGTTCGACCGTCAGAGCACCGCGTACCGCGCATCGGTGCTGCCCGCCGGCGTGCCGCGCGTGGCGGTCGAAGCGGGCGTCACCGATTTCTGGTGGAAGTACGGAGTCGATGCTGTGGTCGGCATCGACCGCTTCGGCGAATCGGCACCCGCTGGCGCGCTCAACAAGCTGTTCGGATTCACCGCCGAAAACGTGGCCGATACGGTTCGCGAGGTGCTGCGGCGGCAGGCGGCCCAGCGCCGCTGAGTGACGCGAACGCTTCGCCTTTCTCATTCATGTCATTGCTCATCAGGGAGAACTTTCGATGACCATTCGAGTCGCGATCAACGGTTATGGCCGCATCGGGCGCAACATCCTTCGGGCCCACTACGAGGGCGGCAAGAAGCACCCGATCGAAATCGTGGCCATCAACGATCTGGGTGACGCCAGGATCAACGCCCACCTTACCCAGTACGACACGGCGCATGGCCGATTCCCGGGGAGCGTCACCGTGGATGGCGATTGCATCGTGGTCAATGGCGATCGCATTCGTGTGCTCTCCAACCGCAACCCGGCGGCCCTGCCCTGGGGCGAGCTCGGGGTGGATGTGGTGCTTGAATGCACCGGCTTTTTCACCAGCAAGGAAAAGGCGTCTGCGCATCTCTCTGGTGGCGCAAAAAAAGTGGTGATCTCGGCGCCAGGCGGCAAGGATGTTGATGCGACCGTGGTGTATGGCGTGAACCATGATGTGCTGCGTGCCTCGCACACAGTGATTTCAAATGCCTCCTGCACCACCAACTGCCTGGCACCGATGGTGAAGCCGCTTCACGACCGGATCGGTCTTCTGAACGGTCTCATGACCACCATCCATGCCTACACCAACGATCAGGTTCTCACCGACGTTTATCACGAGGATCTCCGCCGGGCGCGGTCGGCTACCACCTCGATGATCCCGACCAAGACCGGGGCTGCTGCTGCGGTGGGCCTTGTGCTGCCCGAGCTCAACGGCAAGCTCGATGGCTACGCCATGCGCGTGCCCACCATCAATGTGTCGGTGGTCGATCTCTCCTTCGTGGCGGCGCGCGACACCACGGTGGCCGAGGTGAACGCCATCATGAAAGAAGCGGCTGAAGGCGCGCTCAAGGGCGTGCTCGCCTACACCGAGGAGCAGCTGGTCTCGGTTGATTTCAATCACAACCCGGCTTCCAGCACGTTTGACGCCACGCTCACCAAGGTGTCGGGGCGTCTGGTGAAGGTGAACAGCTGGTACGACAACGAATGGGGCTTCTCGAACCGGATGCTCGATACGACTGTCGCTCTCATGAACGCGCGCTAAGCCATGCGGTTCAGGCGCCTGACCGATCTCGATCTCGCCGGCAAGCGGGTCCTCATCCGTGCCGATCTGAACGTCCCGCAGGACGATTCGCTGGCCATCACCGACGACACGCGAATCCGTGCGTCGCTCCCCGCCATTCGGCACTGCCTCGATGCCGGGGCGGCGGTCATGGTCACCTCACACCTGGGGCGACCCACCGAGGGCGAATTGAAGCCCGAGGACTCCCTCGCCCCGATCGCTGCGCGCCTGGCTGAATTGCTGGGCAGGCCAGTCCCGCTCCAGGCAAACTGGGTCGAAGGCGGGTTTACGGTTCAGCCGGGCGAACTGCTGCTCCTGGAAAACTGCCGCTGCAATAAGGGCGAGAAGAAAGACGACGAGGCGCTCGCCCGCAAGATGGCATCGCTCTGCGACGTGTATGTCAACGATGCCTTTGGCACCGCCCATCGGGCCGAGGCCACCACCCACGGCATTGCGCGGTTTGCTGCGGTGGCCTGTGCGGGCCCGCTACTGGCGGCCGAGCTTGATGCCCTGGGGCGCGCGCTGGGCGATCCGAGGCGACCGCTGGTGGCCATTGTTGCCGGTTCCAAGGTGTCCACCAAACTCACCATCCTCAAGTCGCTTGCAGCACGCGTTGATCAGCTGATTGTCGGGGGCGGAATCGCCAACACCTTCATGCTGGCCGCCGGTTTTCCGATCGGAAAATCGCTCGCCGAGCGCGAGCTGGTGGACGAGGCGCGCACCATCATCGATCTCATGGCGGCGCGCGGTGCGCAGGTGCCTATCCCGGTTGACGTGGTCTGCGCTCCCGCCTTTGCCGCCGATGCGCCGGCCACCGTCAAGCGGGCAATCGATGTCACCGATACCGACATGATCCTCGACATTGGCCCCGATACAGCTGCCACGCTCGCCGAAAGGCTGCGGCAGGCGGGCACCATTGTCTGGAATGGGCCGGTAGGCGTGTTCGAATTCGAGAGCTTTTCGCACGGCACGGCAGCGATCGCGCGTGCCATTGCCGATTCGAAGGCGTTCTCGATTGCGGGGGGCGGCGACACGCTGGCCGCCATCGCCAAGTTCGGTATCACCGACCAGGTCGATTACATCTCGACAGGCGGCGGTGCGTTTCTTGAGTTTCTCGAAGGCAGGCCCCTCCCGGCCGTGGCTGCGCTGATGGCCCGAAGCGCCCGCTGATCGCCTGATATGCGCTCAGGGCTGGGCGGGCAGCCACCGCGCGGTGGCTTCGAAGGTGGCCTGCAGGTGGGTACGCATCAGTGCAACCGCTTGCCTGGCATCGCGGTTGATGGTGGCGTCCATCAACGCGCGGTGTTCGGTGTGCACGTCGCGAGTCATCGGCCTTTTTTTGCTGAGCTTCTCTAGCCGGATCATGCGGTAGCGCTCGGTCTGGTCGACGAGCTGCCCGTAAAGGCGCATCAGCCAGGGTGATCCGCAACCCACAACCAGTGCCTCGTGGAAGTCGCGATGGCGGGCCTCCCATTGACGGGCGGCTTCGCCGGCGTCCGGCCCGGTGGGAAGCGGCGTTCGGCTCAGACGGTGAAACGCCGCCACGATCATCGCTTCCCAGTCGGCGTCGCCCTGCGAGATGGCAAGTGGCAGCATCACCGATTCGAGCGAGGTGCGGGCGAGCGTGAGGTCCCGTAGCTCCGCAAGCGATATGGGTGCGACCGAAAACCCGCGCTGTTCGTCCGTCACCACCAGGCCTTCGGCCGACAGCCTCTGCAGTGATTCGCGTAGCGGGCTCAAGCCCAACCCGTAGCGCAGTTGCAGTTCGCGCGTACGCAGGCGCTCGCCCGGGCGCAGGCATCCGGTCAGGATGTCGTGGCGGAGCAGGTTGTGCGCCTGACCCGCCAGGGTCCTGGGACCTGCGTCGGTATCGGTGTCGAAGGAAACGGGAGCCATCCGGGTTGGTTTGATCAGGTTGAGCGTTGATTCTATGTCAACTTCCAGAATTTATGACGAAAGCTTTTAATTATGTTGACAGCCTGATTTTGTGTATTGAAAATGAGCAGACCTTTTGCTCTTGCCGGGCTCGCCACCCCAACCCTCCCATGACCTACGCACTCGTCACCGTGATGCATCAGGGGCGCCCGCAGCCCTGTCTCGACGTCAACGGCCGGTTTCATCCGTTCGCCACGCTGCCAGGGGCGCCAGCGCTGCCCGATAGCATCGCTGCGCTGTTTGACGATTGGTCCCGTCATGATGAGACGCTCTCCCGCGCAGCAGCCGCCTGCGCACCCGGAACCGGGCTCACGGCCGATCAGGTGGAGGTCCTGGCCCCGCTTCGCTATCCTGGCAAGGTGCTGTGCGCGGGCGCGAACTACTACGATCATCTGGCTGAAATGGGCATGCCCGGCGCGAAAAAGGCCGATCAGCGCCTGTTCTTCTTCATGAAGCCGCCGCGAAATGCCGTGGTGGGGCCGGGCGCAACGGTGCATATGCCCATTGGAACCAAGGCCTTTGACTGGGAAATCGAACTGGCAGCGGTGATTGGGCGCACGGCGCGCAATGTCTCGGAGGCTGATGCGCTCGCCCATGTGGCCGCCTACACGGTGGCAATCGATTTTTCCGCGCGTGATCACAACCGCGCACCGGAAACCTTTTACAAGCTCGACTGGGTGGCGGGCAAGGCCAACGATACCTGCTGCCCGATCGGGCCGAGACTGGTTCCGGCAAGTGCCATCCAGGATCCGCAGGACATCGGTCTCAAGCTGTGGGTGAACGGTGAGATCAAGCAGGACGGCCGATCAAGCCAGATGATCTTTTCGCTCGCCGAACAGATTGCGATTGCCTCTCGGATCATGACGCTCGACCCAGGCGACCTGCTGCTCACCGGTACCCCGGCTGGCGTGGGCGTGCCCAAGCAGACCTTTCTCAAGGAGGGTGATCGGGTGGACGCCGAGATCGAACACATAGGACGTCTGTCAGTGGTGATCCAGCCTTCCCGCTGAACCGGTTTACGCCCGCCTGCCCAACACGATAATCATCAGGAGACCCCGCATCATGAAACTCATCCCTGCAGCTTTGACCGCTCTGTTGGCTCTGGCCCCGCTCACGGGTACGCTCGCCCAGACCGAGATCCGCGTCTCCACCGCAGCGCCCGACGCCTCTCCGCTGTCCGATGCCTTCCGCATGATGAAGCAGCGCATGGAGACCAAATTTCCTGGCGCTGTGAAGGTATCGGTCCACACGGCCAGTTCGCTGTTCAGGCAGGGAACCGAACTGCCCGCCATGCAGCGTGGCAACCTTGAAATGGCGAGCCCGGTCACGTTCGAGATCGATGCCCAGCTGCCCGAGTACGGCGCCTTCAGTGCCGCCTATCTGTTTCGCGATGCCGACCATCTGATCAAGACGTTCCGCAGCGACATCGGCAAGGAATACTTCGCCGACATCCAGAGCAGGATGGGGTTGGTCATTCTCGAGACCGCGTACCTGGGCACGCGCACCATCAATCTCAACAACGACAAGCGCATTGAAAAGCCGTCCGATCTGAATGGCACCAAGATGCGTATGCCTCCGGGGGCCTCCTTCCAGGTATTGGCCAAGGCCCTTGGCAGCACGCCGGTGTCCATGCCAATCACAGAGGTGTATCTGGCGCTCAAGACCGGGCAGATCGATGCTCAGGATAATCCCACCAACATGACCCGCGACTGGAAATTTCACGAGGTCACCAAGCAGGTGGTGTTGACACGGCATCTGGTTCAGCCGGTCTTCATGGCCATGGCCAAGCCCGCTTTCGACAAACTCTCGCCAGACCAGCAGTCGGCGCTTCGCGCGGCGTCGCGCGAGGCGGCCGACCAGCAGATTGCCAAGACCCTGGCCGATGAGAAGGCCGCTCTCGACACCTTCAGGGCGGCCAATATTCGAATCAGCGAGCCCGATGCCGCGGTCTTTCGCGCCGCGGTATTCAAGGAGTACGAGGCCGCAGGCATGGCGGGCAAGTGGAAACCCGGGTTGGTGGGGCGTATCCAGGCAGTCAATTAAGGCGCTCACTTTCAGCGAGCGTTGAGCACTCCGGGTCACACTGATGAGCCCCAGGCCAGCGGTGTGGTTTGATCGCTTGGCGGCGGCGGTGTCCGCTGCCAGCCTGGGCGCGGTCTTTGTGCTGTTCATCTACGGGGTAGCCATGCGCTACCTCTTCGACCGGCCGATCAGCTGGGTCGACGAGGCGGTCTCGGTGCTCACCGTCTGGTCGGTTCTCTGGACCGCCGCCTTCCGCCTGCGCTGGTCCGAGCACATTGCGTTTGATGTCATTTTTGTGAACCTCTCGCCGCGGGCGCAGCGCCGAATGCTGGGCGTGGTGCTGTCGCTATTTGTGGCCTTGATGCTGGCGGCCCTCCCTGGGCTGATCGACTACACACTGTTTCTCTGGCGCGAGCGCACCGACATGCTCGGAATGCGGCTCGATGTCGTCTACGCGGTTTTTCCGGCGTTTTTTGTAGTGGTGGTGATCCGGTTGCTGGCAAGCCTCGCGCGGCTGGCGGGCGCGCGCTGGCGCAACGAGCTCGAAGCCTGGGGCGGCGCTGCAGCGGACGAGGCTCGGTGAACGCGGCGCTCTACACGCTGCTTGGCGTGATCGTGTTCGGTGCGGCCATGCGCCTGCCGCTTGCGCTGGTCATGTTCGCGGGCGGCGCCTCGTATCTGTTTGTCAGCCGACAGGACATCGGCCTGCTGGTGGGGCAGGTGATGGGACAGATGACCACCATGTATGTGCTGGTCGCCATTCCCATGTTCATCCTGGCAGCCAACGTCATGAATGCGGCCTCTATCAGCGAGCGCTTATGGGCGGCGGCCAACGCGCTGGTCGGGCGTTTTCGGGGCGGCATGGGGCATGTGACGGTTCTGGTGAGCATGATTTTTTCGAGCATGAGCGGCAGCGCCGTGACGGATGCCGCGGGTCCGGGGCTGGTGGCCACCAGAATGATGCGCGAGGTGGGCAGGTATCCGGCGGGTCTCGCCTGCGCCATCACGGCAGCCTCAGCCACCATTGCGCCCATCATTCCGCCCTCCATTCCGCTGGTGATCTATGCGCTGATCTCGGGGGCGTCAATCGGCGCGCTGTTTCTCGCAGGTCTGGTGCCGGGTGTACTGATGGGCCTCGCGCTGATGATCGCCATCTGGCTGATCGCCCGGCGGCGGGGCATTCCCGCTGCCGACCCGGTGCCGGTGCAGGAACTGCCCCGCGTCATGGGGCGCGCCCTGCCGTCGCTGACGCTTCCGGTGGTGCTGCTGGGGGGAATATGGTCGGGCGTTTTTTCGCCCACCGAGTCGGCTGCTGTGGCGGCGCTTTGGGCCCTGGTTCTGGGTACGGCGCTCTACCGGAAAATCCGATTTCAAACGGTTCGGGAAATCCTGCGTGAGAGCAGTGGCCAAACCGCCACCACCATGCTGCTCATTGCGAGCGCGTTCATTCTCAACTACGCCATCACCAATGAGCGGCTGGCCGAAAGTCTGGTCGCCGCCATTGCGGCGCTGGAACTCACCCCGCTCCAGTTCATGCTGGTGGTGAATCTTTTTTTTCTGATCCTGGGCTGTTTTCTCGATGGCTCGGTCATGATGCTGGTGTTTGTTCCGCTGCTCATGCCGAGCGTGCGGGCGCTGGGCATTGACACGACCTACTTCGGGATTGTGGTGACACTCAACTTCATGATCGGGCTCATCACGCCGCCCTATGGCCTGCTGCTGTTTGTGATGTCTTCGCTCACACGCGTGCCGCTCATCGAGATCGTGCGCGAGGTTTGGCCGTTCGTGCTTACGCTCGGTGTGTTGCTGCTGTTTCTCACCGTGTATCCGCAGATCATCCTGTTCCTGCCGCGGGCCTTCGGCTACACCTAGTACGCTGGCCCGCGCTTGCGGCGGGCGCCGCTCAGGGCAGCCTCAGTGCTCGCCCACGCGCACGATCTTCATGGTGTTGGTGCCGCCCGATTTTCCGATCGGTTCACCGATGGTGATGACCAGCAGGTCGCCCTTCTCCACCACGCCTTCCCGCAGCAGCAACTCTTCAGCCTCGCGCAACAGCAGTTCACGATCGACCGACTCGTAACGCATCATGAGGGGATGTACCTCGCGGTAGAGGCACATGCGGCGACGACTGCTTTCCTCGGGCGTGAGCGCATAAACCGGCACGCCGGAATCGAGGCGTGAGGCCCAGAGCGCGGTGGAGCCCGACTGCGTCAGCGCAGCGATGGCTTTCACCTTCAGATGCGAGGCCACAAACAGTGCGCTCATCGCAATCGACTGGTCGATCCGGGTGAAGGTGCGGTTGAGGAACTCGCCGTCGAGCCGGGTATTCTGCGAGCGGTCGGCCTCGAAGCAGACGCGTGCCATGGCCTCGATGGTTTCAACCGGATATTTGCCCGCCGCGGTCTCGGCCGACAGCATCACGGCATCGGTGCCGTCGAGTACCGCATTAGCCACGTCGGACACCTCGGCTCGGGTGGGGACGGGCGCTTCGATCATGGACTCCATCATTTGCGTAGCGGTGATGGTGAGGCGGTTGTGTTCACGTGCCATGCGGATCATTTTTTTCTGTAGCGCCGGAACAGTGGCATCGCCCACCTCGACCGCCAGATCGCCTCGCGCAACCATGATGCCGTCGGAGGCTTTGAGTATTTCCTCGAGATTGTCGAGCGCCTCATAGCGCTCGATCTTGGCGATCATCAGCGCCTTGCCGCCGGCGGCGCGGGCCAGTTCGCGCGCCATGTACATGTCGGCGGCGTTCTTCGGGAATGACACCGCAATGAAGTCGGCGCCGAATGCGGTGGCGGTGCGGATGTCGTCCATGTCCTTCGAGGTGAGGGCGGGCGCCGACAGGCCGCCGCCCTGACGGTTGATGCCCTTGCGATCGGACAGCACACCGCCCACCACCACGGTGCACTCGATGCGGCTGGCATGAACCCGGTCAACTTTCATGACCATGCGGCCATCGTTCAGCAGCAGCGTGTCGCCCGCTTTTACGTCATTGACGAGTTCCTTGTAGTCGAGTCCCACCTGCGAGATATCGCCCAGCGTGCAGTCGGTATCGAACGCGAAGCTCATGCCGGGATCGAGTGAAACCTTGCCTTCGGCGAACTTGCCTATGCGGATCTTCGGCCCCTGCAAATCGGCCAGCACGCCGATTCCGCGACCGCACTGCTCGGCGATCCGCCGCACCAGCGACACGGTTTCGGTGTGCGCGGCCGCGGTACCGTGAGAGAAGTTGACGCGCACCACATCAACTCCGGCGCGAATCATGCGCTCAAGCACCTCGGGCGAGGACGACGCGGGACCAAGCGTTGCAACAATTTTGGTGGCACGGGGAACGGGTCTGCTCACGAGGGCCTCGGCTGGGCAATGGGCGTTGCAGCCCGGTGAAGCTATTCTGCATGAGAGCCACGCGCCGTGCCTTGTCTTTTTGCGGGTAGGGAGCGTCCGGCCACTCCGATTCGGGCGAACCTGCCCATCCGCGGGTGTCCGAGCGGTCGCCGCCCAGTTAGGCGATAATTGCGGGTTACCCCCAACGATGTCCAAGGAGTCCTCCCCATGCCCCTGGTTTCGATGCGGCAGCTGCTTGATGACGCTGCCGAAAACGGCTACGGAATCCCTGCGTTCAACGTCAATAACCTAGAGCAGGTCCAGGCCATCATGTCGGCCGCAGCCGAGCTTGATGCGCCGGTGATCATGCAGGCCTCGGCCGGCGCCCGGAAATACGCGGGCGAGGCGTTTCTGAAACACCTGATCGAGGCAGCGACCGAGGCGTATCCCAAGGTGCCCGTGGTCATGCATCAGGACCATGGCCAGTCGCCCGACATCTGCCGCGGCGCCATCGACCTGGGCTTCTCGTCGGTGATGATGGACGGGTCGCTGCGTGAAGACGGCAAAACCATTGCCAGCTACGACTACAACGTGGAGGTCACCCGCAAGGTGGTCGACATGGCGCATGCGCTGGGCATCACGGTTGAGGGCGAGCTCGGCTGCCTGGGGTCGCTTGAAACCATGAAAGGCGACAAGGAAGACGGTCACGGCGCCGAGGGCACCATGACCCGGGATCAGCTCCTCACTGACCCCGAGCAGGCGGCCGACTTCGTTCGCCAGACCCAGGTCGATGCGCTGGCGATTGCCATTGGCACCTCGCACGGCGCTTACAAGTTCTCGCGCAAGCCCACCGGCGAGACGCTTGCCATCGGACGGGTGCGCGAGATTCACGCCCGCATCCCCAACACGCATCTGGTCATGCACGGCTCCTCGTCGGTTCCGCAGGACCTGCTCGCCGAGATCCGCCAGTTTGGCGGCGCCATGAAGGAAACCTATGGCGTTCCGGTCGAAGAGATCCAGGAGGCCATCCGGCATGGCGTGCGCAAGATCAACATCGATACCGACATCCGTCTGGCGATGACCGGTGCGATCCGGCGCTTCATGGCTGAGCACCCCGACAAGTTCGATCCTCGCGAATATCTCAAACCCGCCCGAGAGGCCGCGCGCCGCATCTGCCTGCAGCGCTATCGCGAGTTCAACTGCGAAGGCCGGGGCAGCAGAATCCGCCCGGTGTCGCTGTCGGTCATGGTCAATCGCTACGCGAGCGGAGAACTCGCGCAGGCGGTCAACTGAGGCGTCAACCCATCAAGGCGCTGTCCCCATGAGCATCGCTGCGCTGCACCAGTCCACGCTCCAGTCGCTGCCGCTGCTCGGTCGCGGCAAGGTTCGCGACAACTACGCAGTGGGCGACGACAGGCTCCTCATCGTCACCTCCGACCGCCTGTCAGCTTTTGATGTGGTGATGGGTGAGCCCATTCCTGACAAGGGGCGGGTGCTCAATCGCATGACGCTCTTCTGGCTGAAGAAGCTCGGCGATGTGGTGCCCAACCACCTGCTTGATCAGCGCCCCGAAGATGTGGTGAGCGATGCTGAGCGCGCGCAGGTGGCCGATCGATCGATGGTGGTTCGGCGGCTCAGGCCCATTCTGGTTGAAGCGGTGGTGCGGGGGTATCTGATCGGCTCGGGCTGGAAGGACTATCAGCAGTCGGGTGGGGTGTGCGGCATCGCGCTCCCCAAAGGCTTGCGCATGGCAGAACAGCTTCCCGAGCCCATTTTCACGCCGGCGGCCAAGGCTGAACTCGGCGAGCACGACGAAAACATTTCGTTTGAGGACATGGTGGCGCGGGTGGGGGCCCCACTTGCCGGGCGCATTCGGGGCATCAGCCTCGAACTCTATCGCCGGGCGAGCGCTTATGCGGCGACCCGCGGCATCATCATTGCCGACACCAAATTTGAATTCGGACTCGACGAGCACGACACGCTTTATCTGATGGACGAGGTGCTCACTGCCGACTCGTCGCGATTCTGGCCCGCCGATCAGTACCAGGTCGGGCAGTCGCCGCCTTCCTTCGACAAGCAGTTCGTTCGCGATTACCTCGAGAGCATCACCAGCTGGGCCAAGCGCCCGCCGGCGCCTCCCTTGCCCGAGCAGGTGATTGCACAAACCGCCAACAAGTACCGCGAGGCGCTGTGGCGTATCACCGGAGAGCGCCTTGACTGACCCACGCCCGGGCACCGCAGGAACCGCCAGCGCTTCAATCTGCGTGGGTGTGGTCATGGGGTCGTCGAGCGACTGGGACGTGATGCGTCACGCGGTGGCAATCCTCGAGGAGTTCGGCGTGGCCCATGAGGCACGCGTGGTATCCGCCCACCGCATGCCCGATGAAATGTTCCGCTACGCCGAGACTGCGCGTGCGCGAGGCTTGCGCGCCATCATTGCGGGCGCGGGCGGGGCGGCGCATCTGCCGGGCATGCTCGCGGCCAAGACCATCGTGCCGGTCTTTGGTGTGCCGGTGCCGTCGCGTTACCTGAGGGGCGAGGATTCGCTGCTCTCCATTGTTCAGATGCCGCGTGGTGTACCGGTTGCCACCTTCGCCATCGGCGAGGCGGGGGCGGCCAATGCGGCCCTGCATGCCATCTCAACGCTTGCCACCACCGATCCGGTGCTCGCTTCCCGGCTTGAAGCCTTTCGTGCCGCCCAGAACGCTGCAGCGCAGAGCATGGTGCTGCCGCCGCCCGCTCAGTGAACGAACGCGTGCAGCGGCCGCTCCCGCCGCGCAGCTGGCTCGGCCTCCTGGGCGGCGGCCAGCTTGGTCGCATGTTTGCGCAGGCCGCGCAGGCGATGGGATACCGCGTGTGCGTGCTCGATCCTGATGCCCAGGGCCCGGCTGCGGCGGTTGCCGATAGTCACCTGCGCGCCGACTACACCGATGCTGCCGCGCTCGCTGAACTGGCGGCGCAATGCCCTGCCGTCACGACCGAGTTTGAAAACGTGCCAGCCGCGTCGCTCGATTTTCTGGCGGCCCGCGGTGTGGTGAGTCCCGATGGAGCGGCGGTGGCCATCGCGCAGGACCGGATCGCCGAAAAGGCGTTTGTGTGGGGCACCGGAATCGCTACCGCACCCTATGCCGAGATCTGCACATCCAATGACTGCGGAGAGGCCGATCCAGGTCTGTTCCCTGGCATTCTGAAAGCTGCGCGCCTGGGTTACGACGGCAAGGGTCAGGCGCGCGTGGCCAACGCCAATCAGGCTTTGCAGGCC
>Ga0172373_10004273_pt1 | contig 20261 bp, 9 predicted proteins | sample Lak10m_2_FD_114546 | JGI IMG/M metagenome (GOLD analysis project Ga0172373, IMG submission 114546) | Freshwater microbial communities from Kabuno Bay, South-Kivu, Congo - kab_092012_10m | ecosystem: Environmental > Aquatic > Freshwater > Lake | place: Democratic Republic of the Congo: South-Kivu...
TTGATTGATGAAAGAAAATGATTTAACAGTATGGTAAATAGTATCTTGTTCTTTATTATGTATTTTTTTTCCGTAGTAAGGCAGCATTCGTATTGGCTGCTTTTCTTTTTTATTATAAACATACCATAATATAAATACAATTGGAATAATAAATAACAACCAATAACTGTTTTCTTTAAACTTCATATTTTTCTATTCTTTCTGTTAATTGAATAAAACAATCAATAAAATACTTTTTTAGTGTGTATTAGCCATTTAAAATAATTTTTAATCACTCATACAATAAAATTAAGAATTAAAATTTGTTACTTTAAAACGCTCAATTTGCTCAACACGACAGAAATAAAAAGAGGCTAATCTTTTTGAAAAGCCTCTTTTAAGTTAATTTTCAGACAAAATATTGACATGACCTATATAAGGATGTTTATTCCCTTTATAGTCAACTACCAAAATTTTATAGATGTAAGTGCCTTGTGGAGCAATTTTACCTCCTTTTACTTTTCCATCCCATCCTTCTCTAAATTTGATACTAGAGAAAATATTTTCACCCCATCGGTCAAAAATATCCATTCTGAAATTTTCCTCATCTATACCAATACCTACAGGCTGAAAGGTTTCATTTAATCCATTACCATCAGGCGTAAAACTATTCGGGATATAGATGACAAAATCAGGTTTGATTTCAAGAACATAACTTGCTGTATCTTTACATCCCTTTGCAGAAGTAGCTACAAGATGAACTTTATATTCACCTACTTCGCTATACACATGGGTACTATTGGTTAATGTTGAGGTATTTGTAGATGCCATAGCATAACCATCACCAAAATCCCAGTAATAACTAACTGCATCTTGTGATTTGTTAATAAAATTAACTATCGGGTCTAGAACTGTTGTTTCTTGTGGAGTGGTCGTAAATAAAGCTTTAGGCTTATCATTAATTAAAATATAATTAGTTTTGGTTATATCATTTGAACAACCTGTTACCGTATTCGTTAAACCTAGATTTATCAAATATGAACCTGGAGATGTAAATGTATATGTTGTAGCACTCGTATTGCCTATCAACTCATTATTGTCTGTTGTCCAAGTATAGGTAAATACTCCTGAAGAAGTTGATGTAACCGAAAAATCAATCGCTGAAGGTACACACGCCTCTAATTTATTAGCTACAAAATTTGCTGTTGGCAACGGGTTAGTTACAATAGTAAATATAGCCATTGAGGTTGGTATGGTACAACCATCTGTAACTGTAACCCCAAATGCATTCGTAGTTTGTGCAATTAATGCCGTTCCGGTGTAAGTAATTATTCCAGAAGGATAACCAACATATGTATAAGGACCGCCATTTCCTAAACTTGAAATACTAGGTGTTAAAACAGTTGATTTTGCGTGACAAATGGTAACTGAATTTCCTAATGCAACCAAAGGTGCAGACACATCTATAGTTATAACTTTTTGTGCTGAAGTAGATGTACATCCTTTTGAGTCTTGAGCTATAACCGAATAACTTGTTACCGTTTTTGGATTTACCGAATGTGGTCCTGTTCCTGTATAGGTGTTAGGATTCCAGATATAAGTATACGGTGTTGCTCCTCCTGATGCATTGGCACTTATTTGGATGCTTCTTCCATAACAAATCTTCGTATCTTGAGTGACTATAAGTGTAACTTCTGATGGTTGCGATACCAAAATTGGTTTAACAGCTTGGCAACCATATACGTCTTGTACAATTACATTATGAGTACCGGCTTTAACTCCACTCACCTGTTCAGTAAAAGTATTCGGCGTAACAGTTTGTGATAATGGGCTTGGCCAAATCACTGAATATGGTGCTGTACCTGAACCAAAAGTAACTGACATAGTACCGTCTGCTCCACCAAAACAAGTAGGATCAGTGGCACTTGTACTTAAAATAATTGGCACCGGTGGTTTAGCGATACTAACAGTTTGAGTAGCTAAGCATCCTTTTGAGTCACGAATATTTGCTGTCCAATTATTTCCTGGAGGCATATTTACAGCTACACTTCCTGTTGGTAAACCTGGTAAATTCCAAAATACACTAAATGTTGGTGTTCCTCCACTAATGTTAATTGTAGCAGAACCATTTGCTAAACCACAAGTTGCAGGTTTTGAAACATAAGCCGACGTTAATAAAGCCGGTTCTATAACCAAAAATGTAGTATCCTTATGACAGTTCTTAGAATCAACTAAATTTAATGAATACGTTGACGGCGGTAAACCAGAAATAGTATTGGCATTAACGAAAGTTCCGGGAGCCCAATTGTAGGTATAAGGCTGATTTCCACCTTGAAAAGGAGCCACAACAAAACCATCATTTTTTCCAAAACAAGTAATGTTTGATATAATTGGAGATATCAATTTTAATTCTGTTGGTTGATTGATTTTAATACTTGCAGTTGATTTACATCCGTTTTTATCAATCACAATCGCTGTATGTGTATCTGCCGGTATATTGATTGCTAACTGAGACGTTTGACCAGACGGAGTCCAGGAAAAAGTATAAGGTGCTGTTCCGTCTGCCACTAAAACTTCGGCAGCACCATCACTTCCTCCAAAGCAAGTCACATTTGTAGGTGTAAGTATGGTCGATAACAATTTTTTCGGTTCTCTAATATCAACGGCTGCTGTAGCTTTACAACCAACTTGGTCAACTAAGTTTAATATTTTTAACCCTGATGTAAAATCCGACACATTTAAGGTTCTGTGACCATCAGACCATGAAATATTGTATGGTGGCGGTGATGCTCCTGGTGTTACTGAGACTGTCACTGCCCCATCATTTTTCCCAAAACAAGTCACATGTATCGTATCTATTACTACTATTTTAGGGCCTTGAATATCACTGATGGAAGCAGATGCTATTTTAGTACAACCTCTGGCATCTGTTACTGCTACTGTATAAGTATTCGCTTTCACATTATTCATATTGGCGATGATTGATCCATTACTCCATAAATAACTGTATGGAGCCACTCCTCCACCTGTTAACACACTCGCCGAACCATCTGCTTGCTGACAATTGGCATTTGAAACGTTAGTTGTTAATGTTAAAATTGAAGGTGGATCTGTAATATTAATAGTAATAAAACTTGAACAACTTCCTGTGTTAGTAGAAATCATGACCGTATGGTCTCCTGCACATAAATTATTCACGTAATTCCCTGTCTGTAATCCCGGTAACCAAGTAAACTGAGGTGTGCCTATTCCACCCGAATAAGCAATATTGGCAATAGCATCACAATCACCTTTACATTTCACATTTGACACTATAGATACAGAAGTAGTTAATGCTGCAGGTTGCGCCACATTAGCCGTCACTTTTTCTTTACATCCATTAGCATCTTCTATGGTTAAAGTATAATTACCGGCTGTTAAGTTTTGAGCTATAGGACTGTTACCACCACTTGGCAACCATGTGTAGGTATAAGCCCCTGTTCCTCCACTCGGTGTTACATCTATATATCCATTATTACCGGCATTACATGTCACGCTTCCCGAAGATGCCACTGTTCCAGTTAATTTAGCAGGTTCTAAAATAAGGGATTGATTTTGACCGATACAACCATTTTTGTCAATAGCTGTTACGGTGTAATTACCAGCTTTCACGTTACTCAATGTTGCAGAATTAACAGCACTAGGAAGCAATCCACTTATCCAACTATATGTATAAGGAGTAGTTCCGTTGGTAGCTGTGGCAACAGCAGAAGCAGTAGCTGCACCAAAACAAGTAACACTTTGAGTGGTAATACTTACTGACACAGGATCAGGATTGATGAGTTCCATTGATTGAGTGGTGACGCATTGATGAGCATCTGTTACAGTTACATAATGAATGCCTGCTCCTACAGTTCCACTACTAACCGGAATATTACCAGCATTAACGACTGTTAAAGTATTCGTTGTCCAAGCATACGTATAACTTGGGGTTCCACCTTGAGCTGACGCATATCCAAACCCATTTTTATCTCCATAACATTTGGGATTTACAGTTGCGGTTATCATCACTTCTAATTTAGCCGGCTCATTAAGCGTATAAGTACCAACACTTTTACAGGTAGAAGCCACATCTGTAACTGTCACAGTAATAATTCCTCCCGGTAAATTTGTACCCACAGAAGTCGACTGAGTAGAACTTGAACTCCAAGCATAGCTATATGTGTTGGTTATTGGAGATACATTTAACGAAATAACTCCATCATTTTTACCAAAACAGCTTATATTTGACTGAGAAGCTACACTTAACACAGGTGAATTGGGATTTCCAACGGTAACTTTAAATATTTCTTCACATGCATTATCATCTTTAACAGTAATACTGTAGGAACCGACTGTTAAACTATATGTAGACGTGATAGAAGATGAAAATGCTGATCCTTCAAATGAATAATAATAATTTGGCGTTCCTCCGGATGCGGTGTAAGAAACCACTCCATCGGCTTGGTTACAACCGGCTGGTGATACAGACGATGTTAAAGAAATAGGCAGTGGCTCAGATACTGAAATAGTCTGAGTAAATGTACATTTGGTAGAATCGGTAATAGTACAAGTATAAGTTCCTGCTATTATATTAGTATTTGAAATAGTAGCTACAGTTCCCAAATTAACAATCGCTCCATTTCTGGTAGTTGTCCATTGATAATCATAAAATGGAGGAACCTGCTTTTTAACCCCACCGTCTGCTATGGCAAATATGGTACCGCCATTACCTCCGTGACACTTTACAGGATTTGAACCGGCATTGGCAGCAGGAACTGTTAACGAAGTGGTTGCTTCTGACAATGTAGTTGTTACTACAGCAGGGCAACCATTAAAATCTGTGATGGTACAAGTGTAATTTCCTGCCGGTAAATTAACTGCATCTTTAATGGTTTGCCCACCAGGCGACCATAAATAAGTAAATGGTGCTGTTCCTCCTGAATTTGCTTGCATATCAGCCGATAACTTACCTGTGCTTGACCCTTTACATGTAACAGCTGTAGAAGAAGTAATGACAGCTACCCCTGTTGAATGGCTATTAATGGTAACTAATCCATTTTGTTCGCAAAATTTAGAATCTTTTACTAAAACAGAGTAGGTTCCTGCAGCAACATTTGACAAAACTGATGATGTTTGACCACTAGGTGTCCAAGCATACGTATAACCTCCGTTTCCTCCGGTTGCTGTTATGGTTGCCCCTCCACTTGCAGAAGGTGTACACTTGGCTGTAAGGGTACTTGAACTTAATGTGATAGCAGGCGGAGAAACGACATGAATCATGGTAGTAGCTGTTGTTAAACATCCCAACCCGTCCACTCGCAGAACATAATCTCCTACTGGTACTCCTGAAAATACATTCGATGTTTGATACTGTCCAGAATTAATTTGAAGAGTTCCACCGGAAACACCTGCTATTGTCCCACCATTAATGTTATATGAATAAGTAGTTGCCCCTGTTCCTGTTACCGAAAAAGTTGTGAGTATCAAACTAGGATTATTTCCCACATTATCAGGATGACAAGTCGTGGTAAATGTATCGCCCCCAACACCCAATACAGAAAGTGCTGCCGTGGGTTGAGTAACAGATACACTTAAAGGAACTGAACATCCCGATTGATCTTCTACGACGAACACATTATAGGTTCCTGCAGAAACATTAGTGAACGATACAGCTGATCCTACGGTTGCGGTTCGAGTGTTGGCAACACCTCCAATGACCATAGAATAGGTTATTGTTCCGGCACCTGCCGACGACGATGAATTTAATGTAAATGAACCATTAGCTCCTCCGTGACAGGTGACGCTTGATGTACCAACAATATTAGCCGTAAAGGTTCCTGTATTTTTAATGGTAAAGGTTCCTGTTGAGGCACACGCATTATTATCTTTCACAAATACGGTGTAATTACCAACAGGCAGTTTAACGGTGTCTGCTGTTGTCGAATAAAAATTCCCTCCATTAAATGAATATTGATAAGGTGCAACTCCTCCGCTTACCGCTGTAACGGTTGCCGAACCATTAGCCAAACCACAAGCTGCATCTTTTACGTTAATCGTTGTTACAGTCATCGTGTTTCGTGTACCTATGCTGATTGTTGTGGTATATGGACAAGCTGTAGCTGAGGAATTAATAACACTAAGAGTATGAGTTCCTGAAGCTAAATTAGTAAATACCGTATTGGTTGTAGAAGACCCTCCATCGATGGTAAATGAATAATTAGATACCGACAAGCCATTATCTGTAATACTTGTAATGGTATATGAACCATCTGCACTGGCGCAACCTGCTGAAGCGGAAACACCTATGATAGCAGTAGGTTTTCTGTTAAATATCGAAGCTGTTTTAGTAAACGAACAACCTGATGCATCTTCTAATTTCACCGTGTAAGTTCCGGATGCTAATGCTGAATGTGGAGATGTTTTGGCAACTCCATTAACAGAATACGTATAAGGTGCTGTACCTCCTATTGGATTTGAAAATACTAATTCTCCATTATCGTTAGTACAACTAGCATGTGTAGGAGTTAGTGAAAAATCAGTTGGACCAGATGAATTAGTTAAAGTTTCGACAGCGGTAAACTTACAACCAAAATTATTCGTCAATGTCACTGTTACTGTGCCCGGGCCCAAACCAGTAACAATTTGCCCAGTTAGGGTTCCTGAACTGGTAGCAAAATTAGTAACCGTTTGTCCCAAACCTGAAGTATTACTAATTGATAAAACACCGTTGGCTTTACCACAGGCCGGATTAGTGGCAGTTAGAATAGCCGATGGATTAGGAAACACGCTAACAGTGGCTGTTGCCGAAGATGACGGCATAAACGGACAAACGCTTGGCGTAAGAACAGTATACGTATAAGTATAAACACCTTCTACAGTATGACTAAAAACACCTAAATATCCGTTAGATAAAGATGGATTAGGTGGGCTCCAAGTTCCGGATGGATCTTTTGCATTAAGGACATTATATAAAGTAGGAGTAGATGCCGCACTACATAGGGTATAAGTGGCATTTGTACCTGCAGGATTAGGAGGCACCGTTACAGTTACAACCGCAGATGTAAACGTATTACATGCTGAATTAGTTACCTGATAGGTATAAGAACCACTTGCCGTTGGAGTAATAATTCCCATATATCCCCCGCTTAAACCAACCGTTGGAGACCAAGTACCTGAAGTTGACCCCGCATTGAGCAATGGAAATAAACTATAAGTAGAACCAGCGCATATAGACACATTGGTGCCGGTACCCGCAGGTTTTGGTAAAACCGATACCGTAACTACCGCTGAGGATGTTGGGCAGGCTCCACTAGCAGGTATACTATATGTATAAGAATAAGTACCAGTGTTGGTGGTCGTAAATACTCCCTTATAACCTCCAGATAATGTAGGAGAGCCTGCGGCAGCAACCCAAGTAGCAGTAGTATTTGAAGTAACACTATTGACTAAACTATAAGTCGTCGGGCCACATATTGTAACAGTAGTGCTTGGACCGGCCGTGACACAGGAAGGAAGACAAGATGTAATGTTACCAGCTGAACAAGATGCCTTTACGAAAGAATTAGTTAAAACACGATTAAACACAACTCTTGCAAATTTATACGTAGTGGAAGTGTTTGATGTTGGTGGTAACGGATTAGCCACAGTCCCTTCCCAATTACATATTCTCCTTCTATTTCCATTAGAATTGGTGTAATCTGTATTATGTTTAAAATTTGGATAATCTGCATTGCTACCAGTAGCATTTGTTGCTGGTGTTTTTTTTTGGATATAAATTACCAAACTGTTAAGTCCTGAATAATTGTAAGGAATGTCTAAATTATTTAATGTAGACGCTATACATTCACCACTTCCTGGATCTTTAACAGTTAATGTTCCGTTAGAAATAACTTTTACGACATTAGTCACATCTGTTGGAGTTGAGGTTGAAGCAGTCCAAGTTTCTACCGCTGGGCGACTGGTACTAGAAAATTGTAATCCTGTGGTCTCATACATCCATATATCAATATTACTAAATGAAAAAGTATTTCCTCCGCCAAATTGAGTTTGAGCAGTAACTATCCAAGTTAAATCGGAAATAGTATTAACTCCGCCTGCTTCAGTAGCCAAATATAAATTAGCGCCCCAACCTATACCCCTACCGCTCATTCCGGATGTTGGATGAATAACAAACTGAGGACCAAAACCATTCCCTGAAGGACAATTGCTAAAATTAACATCTTGTAAAGATATATCTACATACTTTTGGCCAAAAATTAATTGATTAACAAAGATGACAAAAAACAATAAAAATAGGGGTTTACATTTCATAAATTTAAAATAAGGAGTATGTAGGTGTGTTTTCATGATTTTTAACTAAAATACCCGGTAAAATTATAGCTATAAAACTTTTTTTCACAGTTTTTTAATAATTGATGATAAGTATTCGCTCATTTGAGGGGGAGGAAGAAGCCTCACCCGACCTCCCCGATGGGGAGGAGACTAACTTTCTAAACTTAATGACTTTAAGGGAATTATAAGATTCTTACAAATCCCACACACTTTTGCGACGAAAATGTTTCGGCTTAAAACTTTCTTTATGTTCTAGGATAAAAGCCATCATAAAATACACAATGATAGGAGAACCAAAAGTAAAAAAGGAAAGATAGATAAAATACATACGAATATGAGTGGTTTTGATACCTAACTTTTTACCCCACCATTCACAAACACCAAAAGCTTGCTGTTCAAACCAATATTTAATTTTATCTACCATTTACACAAAGATAAAAAATACCTGATTGTATTTTAGATTAGCATGAGGTTTTTAGTAAAAACTCTCCAACATGGCATTTAAGACACTCCTTTTTAGAACATAAATGGTCATACAAATAAAGTTGAGCTTGACTTTCGAGCGCATTTTCGGTTTTAATACCTAATGCAGCAAATTCTTTGGTTTTATAATTGATTTCTGGCGGTAATTGAGCCAATAAATCCAAGGCATAATCTGCTAAAAAATCGTTAGATTGATGCTGGCTTATAAAAAAAAGATAAGGGATGATGGTGTTAATGATAATTAGATGAGTGGCTGTTTTTCCAATATGTTTAAAACTAAAAGTGGATACTGTATCAAACATGAAATGCTGATTCCAATAAGTTGTTGTTCCAACATTAAAAAAATCTTCTATCTCCACAAGCTGAGGCTGTTTTTCTAAAAAATGATACAACGAGCTTTGATTTCTAATTAAACAGGCAAACTGTGCGATACGGATGGTAGGAAAATTGCTTGGACGCGTTTTTGAAAATTTCCAAATTTCTTTTTTTAACGGAACCAGCTGATGCTTATGTTTCAAAAATTCGAATTCATTTTGCAATTGTTTAGGGTAATCATCTTCAAATAATTCATCCAAAAAACCTGCTACTCCATATAATAAGGCCTCCACTTGAACCTCATTGTCTGTATATTTTTTTAGGACGGAATAAGGAAGTGATTTCCCAAGCATTTCAAATGCATCTTGATTGATTTTAAATCCAAAACTTCTACATAATAATATATAGAGCACCTCTTCATAATTTTGCTTGCAATAACTATATAATTGGTTAATGTAATTCGTCTTTTGTTCTAACCGACTAATTGCCAAACGATCCATCCAAGATTTCCAAAATAAATCGGTTACTGAAGAAATTGCTTTTCCACAAGCTATAGGATATTTTGAAGATTCAAGCGATTGATATGTATTTATTAAAGAAGGATTAAGGTATTTTTTCAATTCCAAAACACTTACATTAAATTGTTGATTTTGAAGCAATTCAATATCATGTTCATACACAACATGTAAAATAAGGTTATCGTATGATTTATCATTTTGATGACTGTGTTTTAACCAATCAGACGTTTTAACATGAATCTCAACATTACCTGCTAAAAAAATATCATTAATTCTTATTTTCGAATTGAAAAAATCGGGGCCTGAATCCTGATTGTGTTCGCCTACAGAAACTATTTCTATATCTTCTAACTGAGAACCTTTAAAACGCGTTTGTCCTAAAAGTTTATATTTCCAAATAATATGAAGTAGTGCTTCTGTCATATTTTGACAAACTATTTATCAATAGGCTGAGTTGCTTTAATCGCAAAAATATACTTTGTTAAAGCCTCTTTTTGAGAAGCTGTGAGTCTAGATCTCATAGACATATCATCTATAATATATGGCCAGTTTACTTCAGAAATTCTATAAATGCTTTTAGTTCCATGACAATTTGTGCATGTTCCTGTGTATATGCCATACCCCTCTGTTAATTGTTGTAAAGTCGCATCAGGGTATTTTATTTTAACTGCAGTTGCTTGTTCTTGACCCGGAGCGAAAACGCCATTTTTCGATTTAACTGCTTCGCTTACCGGTATCTCCTCTATAACTTCCGGTCTTGAAGTAGTTACCTTTGAAGTAGTTTCTGTTTTTTAGTTGTATGGCAAGAAACCATCATGCAAACTGCTATCGAGAGAGATGTAAGTCTAAAAAAATTCATATGTAAATATTTATTGTTTTTAAGTTGTCATATGTTATACGCCATGTATCTTTATTTGTTTTTAACTCAATCATTATTATTTTTTTAATTGTTTCGTTGAGTGCTTCGCAGTTGTACGCGAAGTACATGGCTATTTTATAAGTAAAAAGTTTTAATAAAAAGTAATACAACGAAAGTAAATAATGTATTTAATCTACAATCTTGTATTCATTAATTTTTCTGTAAAGTGTTCTTTCGCTAATACCAAGTTCTTGCGAAGCATATTTACGTTTTCCTTTGTGTTTTTTTAAAGCTTTTTTAATCATATCTATTTCCTTGTCCTGAAGAGATAAAGATTCCTCTAACACTATTGGCTGACTATATCCATCTTGTGTTTCTTTAACAATAATCGGATTATGAATCTGAATTTCACTAGAGGATGCCACTACAGGAAAATGATGCTCAGCATTATATAGTCTATCAATAGTTTGTAAATCGTCAGAAGGTAAATTACCTAATGTATTTCCACCGACTTTAACAATATCATGTACTACCTTTTTCAAATCATTTAAATCCTTTTTCATATCGAACAACACTTTGTATAACAAATCACGCTCGTTCATTTCGCTTGCGGAACCTGACTGTCCAGACAATGTGGTAGTTATAGCAGGTAGTGTATTAGTATGATAATTAGGTAAATATTGAAGCAAACTATTTAATGTAATTTCTCGTTCTTTTTCGATAATCGAAATCTGTTCGGTAATGTTTTTTAACTGTCGAATATTTCCAGGCCAGTAGTAATTAATCAGCGCCTGTTCGGCCTCCAGAGATAGTTTAACAGCCGGCATTCGGTATTTAGTGGCAAAATCGCTTGCAAATTTTCTAAACAACAAATAAATATCATCTTTGCGCTCGCGTAAAGGAGGTAAATTAATAGGTACTGTGTTTAATCGGTAGTATAAATCTTCCCTAAATTTTCCTTTTTCAATAGCTAAACTAAAGTTAATATTAGTAGCTGCTACAACCCTTACATTTGTTTTCTGAACCTTGCTGCTACCTACCCTAATATATTCTCCTGATTCTAACACTCTGAGCAAACGAGCTTGAGTTGTTAAAGGCAATTCCCCCACTTCATCCAAAAAAATAGTTCCTCCATCTGCCACCTCAAAATACCCTTTACGAGCTTCATGTGCTCCGGTAAAGGATCCTTTTTCATGCCCAAATAATTCACTATCTATGGTACCTTCAGGAATTGCTCCACAATTAACTGCAATGTATTGACCGTGCTTACGAGAGCTGTTTTGATGAATAATTTGTGGAAAAACTTCTTTACCTGTTCCACTTTCCCCGTTGATTAAAACATTTAAATCGGTAGGAGCAACCTGTCTCGCAATTTCAATGGCTCTTTCAAGCAACGGATTATTTCCTATTATTCCAAATCGAAGTTTTATATCTTGTAGGGTCATAATAAACAATTTGATTTAAGGGATTAAGAGATTAAAGAGACTTTATTACATTTAAAGACTTAAAATGGCTCTATTGTATGTATGTGATTATTTTTTTGTTAATATTATATCTCTAAAATTTGAGATTTGTTTTTGTAATACTTCAACTTTATTTAAAATATTCTGTAATTCTATTTCATTCCCATATTTTCTTCTCTCACATATCAATAACTGAGTTTCCATTTCATAAGAGGACGTTAAAGCTGTAGTTAAAAATTCAGCAAAATGGATATTAGTTCTTTTGCCTGATCCTTCTGATATATTTGATGGGATAGATACTGCACATTTTTCGAGCTGATTAACTAAATTATATTTTTCTTTATCAGGTAATGTTTCAGTGTATTTATAAACAATATCACACAAATTCATTGCGTCTGTCCAAATAGTCAACTTTTTAAAATTATGTTTAATCATTTCAATCTCATTTCATTTTTTTAACCAATAATTAATGAGTTTATGAGCTACTTTTATTAACCATGTTATTTAATTCCTCCAGTCCCTGAAATCCCTTATGTCCATTTAATCTCTTTAGTCAATTTTAATCCATGTAGGTCTTTCTGTCACTAAACACACTCCCCTATCAAAGTGCCGCTTGTACAACTAGTTATCAGTACATTAACATAATCACCTTTTTTTAAATTCCCCTTAGGAAATACAACTACTGTGTTTTGGGAATTTCTGCCACTCATCATCTCAGTTGATTTTTTAGATACATTCTCTACCAATACTCTAAAAACTTTACCTAATCCCTCTTTAGTTCTAATTTCACTATGTTTTCTTTGTAAATCAACTATTTCTGTTAATCTACGACTTTTTATCTCTTCCGGCACATCATCTTGATATTTGCGCTCGGCCAATGTTTTAGGACGTTCACTATACGAAAACATGTATGCAAATTCATATTTTATATCATCCATTAAAGACAAAGTATCCTGATGTTGTTCCTCTGTTTCACCGCAAAAACCTGTTATAATATCTGTACTAATAGCGGCATCAGGCAAAATACGTCGAATGGCTGCAATCCTATCTAAATACCATTCTCTTGAATAACCACGATTCATTTTTGATAACATATCGCTATTTCCACTTTGTACAGGAAGATGAACATATTTGCAAATATTATCATGTTTAGCCATCGTGTACAACACGTCATCTCCCATATCTTTGGGATGAGAAGTTGAATAACGAACTCTTAAATCAGGGTGAATAAGAGCCACCATGTCAAGTAATTGAGCAAAAGTGGTTGAATTTGCTCTTTGCTCATCCGTTAAATTTTCCTTTTTCAAACCACCACCACTCCATAAATATGAATTCACATTTTGCCCTAATAAAGTAACTTCTCTATAGCCTTTGTCAAACGCCTCTTTGCATTCACGAACAATTGTTTCAGGTTCTCTACTCCTCTCTCTACCTCTTGTAAATGGTACAACACAAAAACTACACATATTATCGCACCCCCTCATAATGCTAACAAAAGCACTTACCCCATTTTGATCTAACCTTACTGGCGAAATATCAGCATAAGTTTCTTCTTTACTCAGGATTACATTAATTGCTTGCTGACCATTTTCCGCCACTGCTATCAAATTAGGTAAATCTCTATAAGCATCTGGTCCAACAACCATATCAACCAACTTTTCTTGCTCTAAAAATTGGTGTTTTAATCTTTCTGCCATACAACCAAGAACACCTATCAACACATTCTTATTTTTTTTCTTTACTTTCTTATAGTCATAAAGTCGCTGACGAACGCGAGATTCAGCATTGTCTCGTATTGCACATGTATTCACAAAAATCAAATCTGCTTCTTTATAATCAGTGGTGGTCGTATAACCTTTATCAATCAAAATAGACGCTACTATTTCACTGTCTGCAAAATTCATTTGACAACCATAGCTTTCTAAAAATAATTTTTTTCCGTTCGATAATGAAGATTCCGGACTTTTTATTTCAAGCGCTTCTCCTTGCTTAGACTCGTCTATTATTTTGTTTTCCATATTTTAAAGTAAGTGTGCAAAGATAAGGCTTTGTTATGACATTTTGACACATTAACCTTTTTTTACAAATTTAATTTACAAAATCCACACTAAATAATAAAATAATGATTATCAAACAATTACAAAAAAATTATCACACTTTATCAAGAAATTGGTAAAGTTAAATGCAATAAAAATTAGGTTTATTCAATTTTAATTTTTTTCCTTTGCAAACTTTTTTGTGCGCTAAAAGACTTCTTTGGCGATTTATATCATCAATTAAATGATAAAAAAAGTATTAAAATTGACACTTTAAACAATAAAAAATATAAGATAGTTAGATATGGGAAAAAATTTAGTTATTGTGGAGTCTCCGGCGAAAGCTAAAACCATAGAAGGTTTTTTAGGAAAAAATTTTACTGTAAAATCCAGTTTTGGACACATAAGAGATTTAGTTAAAAAAGGATTTGGTGTTGATATAGAAAATAATTTTACCCCTACATACGAAGTACAGCCTGATAAACAAAAAGTGATAGCTGAGTTAAAAAAATTGACTGCAGGAGCTGAGATGGTGTGGTTAGCTTCCGATGAGGATCGTGAGGGAGAAGCCATTAGTTGGCATTTGTATGAAACGTTAGGTTTATCAAAAAAGAACACAAAACGAATTGTTTTTCATGAAATTACGAAACCTGCTATCTTAAAAGCTATTGAAAATCCGAGAGAAATTGATATAAACTTAGTTAACGCTCAACAGGCACGTCGAGTTTTAGACAGATTAGTTGGCTTCGAACTTTCACCCATCTTATGGAGAAAAGTTCGCCCAAGCTTATCTGCAGGTAGAGTTCAATCAGTTGCTGTCCGATTAATTGTAGAAAGAGAAAGGGAAATTCAAAAATTCGAATCTACGTCTGCCTACAAAGTTACTGCTTTATTTAAAGTGGGGTCAGGAATGCTGAAAGCTGAACTAGATCAACGTTTTCATAAAGAAGCAGATGCCATGGCTTTTTTAGAAATATGTAAACGTGCTTCTTTTACCATAGAAAGCCTAGAGACAAAACCGGCAAAACGCTCTCCGGCTGCCCCATTTACAACATCTACCTTACAACAAGAGGCCGCTCGTAAATTAGGCTTTTCCGTTGCTCAAACTATGCAAATAGCTCAGCGCTTGTATGAGGCAGGAAAAATAACTTACATGAGAACTGACTCTGTAAACTTATCTGATACCGCCTTAGATCAAGCTAAACAAGCTATTAATCAAAATTACGGGGCAAAATACCATTATCCTCGCAAATACAAAAATAAAAACAAAGGCGCACAAGAGGCTCACGAAGCCATCAGACCTACCTATATCGACCAAACTTCTATTGATGGAGATCGTAATGAGCAACGGTTATATGATTTAATTTGGAAAAGAACCATCGCCTCTCAAATGAGTGATGCTGAATTAGAAAAAACAACTGCAAAAGTAAATGTAAGTGGCGCTAGTGAATTATTTGTAGCACAAGGTGAAGTATTAAAATTCGACGGTTTTTTAAAAGTATACATGGAGGGCACGGATGATGAAAATACAGATGAAGATAATTCCTCTATGTTACCTCCTATGAAAATAGGAGAGCAACTAGAAAATCAAATTATCTCAGCAACACAACGATTTACACATCATCCCGCAAGATACACAGAAGCAAGTTTAGTAAAAAAATTAGAAGAACTAGGAATAGGAAGACCTTCAACTTACGCACCTACCATTAGCACGGTTCAAAAACGTAATTATGTTGAAAAAACTGATAAAGAAGGGTTTTCTAGACAATATGTTAGTTTAAATTTAACCAAAAACGACATCACGAAAGAAATAAAAACAGAAAACACAGGTGCTGAAAAAGCTAAATTATTTCCTACCGATATTGGTATGGTTGTAAACGATTTTTTACTAAAATATTTCCCAACAATTTTAGATTTTAATTTTACAGCTAAAGTTGAAGAAGAATTTGATGAAATAGCAGAAGGTCATCTAGACTGGCAGAATATGTTAAAAGAATTTTACACACCATTTCATCAAACAGTAGAATCTACAACAGAAAATAGCGAGCGAGCGAGTGGAGAACGACAACTAGGAATAGATCCTGATAGTGGAAAACCCGTAAGCGTTCGTGTAGGCCGCTTTGGGCCATTGGCACAGATTGGTGAGAGTTCAGAAGAAGCAGATGAAAAACCTAAATTTGCCAGTCTACGAAAAAATCAAAGTATTGAAACTATTACTTTAGAAGAAGCTTTAGACTTGTTCAAACTTCCAAGAACTTTAGGTAATTATGATGGAAAAGAAGTTGTAGTTGCCGTCGGAAGATTTGGTCCTTATATTAAATTAGAAGATGCCTTTATATCTATTCCAAGAACCATTGATCCATTGACACTAGAAATGGACAAAGCGATTGAAATTATTAAAGAAAAACAAGATGCGGATGCTCCAATTGCTCATTATCAGGGGAAAGGGGTAACAAAAGGAAAGGGTCGATTTGGTCCGTTTATAAAATATGATGGGTTATTTATAAATGTTCCAAAGGCTTATAATTTTGACCATTTATCTCAAAAAGATATAGAAGAATTGATTGAAAAAAAATTAGATAAAGAAGCAAACCGTTTTATTCAACAATGGCCAGATGAAAAAATTGCTATAGAAAATGGCAGATGGGGACCATTTGTTAAATTCGGAAAATTAATGTTGAAACTCGTCAAAAATGGTGGTGGAAAATATACGCCTGAAGAACTCTCCAGATTAACATTAGACGATGTAAAAAAAATGATAATTGCCCAAGTGCCTAACGCATTTGATAAAAAATCATCCAAAAAATCAACTACCACTTCGGTAAAAACGAAAGTGGTAAAAATACCAAAAGCACCAACCACAAAAAAATCAACAAAAAAAGCTGCTTCAGCCAAATCAGCACCAAAAAAAGTAGCTACGAAAAAAACAATTTCAAAGAAGAGTTGATTACTCTTCTTTGAAAATATTCTCTTAAAATAGTTGAAAGAGATTAGTTTTTGCGTTTAGAACCTTAAAAACAGTTGAATTAAAATTTAGTTCAAACTGATTAAAAATTTGTAACAATTTCTTTCTATTTCTCGTAAAATATATAAGAAGTTCTTTTAAATCAGTCGGGTTCTTATCCTTTGTTAAGTAGTTTATTTAAGATTTTTCGTTTTCTAAACCCCAAGCTTCGTCTCTTGTGTATAGTTGGTTTGGTGTTAAGTTTTTAGTTGATGTAATTTTATTATTGCGTTAAATCATTTCAGGCAAGGGAAGCTATCATGGTTGATTACCTGTATAAATTATATTTTCGCGCGAAGATAAAAAGTCAATTAGTAAATAACTTACAAAATATTACTGTCATGAAAAACAAAAATCAACTTGGGGTTTATATCAGGGGAATTGGTCAACTAAAAGTTGAGAAACATTCAGACTTGAGTATAAGAGAAATGGGAGCGATGGCCATAAAAAATGCCATCAAAGATGCAAATGTCGAAACGATAGATGCAATTTATTTGGGAAACATGCTTTCTGGAATGATTTCTAACCAACAACATCTTGGGCCTTTGGTAGCATGTCAGGCTGGATTAAAAGGTGTTGAATCTGTTACTTTAGAAGCAGCCTGCGGATCTGGAGGTGCTGCTTTGCGCGCTGGATTTCTGGCGATAATGAGCGGATTGTGCGAAAACGTTGTAGTATGTGGATTAGAAAAAATGTCTCATTTTGATAAAGATTTTATTAGTAGATCAATAGCCACAGCATCAGATTGGGAAACAGAGGGAGGCAATGGAGAAACATTTGTAACACTTAATTCCAGACTAATGGATATGTACATTAAGCACTACAACATTTGTCCCAATTCATTCGGGATGTTTGCTATTAATGCTCACAACAACGGTTTCTCAAATTCAAAAGCATTATTCAACAAAAAAATAACCACTGATGATTATTTGAATTCCAAATTTATATCAGGAAATGTAAGGCTGTATGATGCTTCTCCTATTTGTGATGGTGCGGCAGCTATTGTTTTGTCTAAATATCCTGCACCTGAAAAAGACGTTCAAGTTAAAATAACTGCCTCTGCATGTTCAACTGAATACGTTGGCATCAATGACAGAACGTCTCCTCTGAGTGCTGAAGGTGTAAAACGTTCGGGAGAAAAAGCTTATAAAATGGCAGATATAACCCCTAAAGACGTTGATTTTTTTGAATGTCATGATGCTTATTCCATCATTTCCACACTTTCGCTCGAAGCAATGGGATTTGCACAACCTGGACAAGGCTGGAAATTAGCGCAAGACGGAGAAATTTTTTTAGATGGAAAAATTCCTATCTCAACATTTGGAGGACTAAAAGCTAGAGGACATGCCATTGGGGCTTCTGGAGTGTATCAAGCTGTAGAGGCCTATCTGCAATTAACCGGACAAGCAGCGGCAAACCAAATAAAAAAAGATGCACGTATTGGCCTTTTACAGAGTATCGGTGGAACTGCATCAACAACCATAACTCATGTTATGATGCGGCAATAAAATATTTGGAACTTCTATTGACAAACATTTTGTATGATGTAAAACTAAGTTAGATGTTTTTCTGAATTATTTTATCTTTGCCGCCCTATGAGTAAAATAAAGAAAAACATTTTTGTTGAAAATGCAGAAATTGTAGATATATCTTCCGAAGGAAAATCGGTGGCTAAAGTAGATGGAATGGTTATTTTTATTGAGGGGGGTGTACCGGGAGATTTTGCTGACGTCATGATAACCCGAAAAAAAAACAACTATGCTGAGGGGCATATCGTGAATCTAAAATCCCCTTCTCCTAACCGTTTGGAATCTAAATGTGAACATTTTGGCCATTGTGGTGGCTGTAAATGGCAAAATATGAACTACAGTACCCAATTGTTTTTCAAACAAAAAACTGTAGCTGATGCATTAACCCGTATAGGCAAATTGGACATATCCAGCATGAAACCTATTGTAGCCAATCAGGAAAATTATTTTTACAGAAACAAACTTGAATTTTCATTTTCTGACAAAAAATGGCTTACTAATGAAGAAATTAAAAGCGGGTTAGCTATTGATAATCGGAATGCTTTGGGATTTCATATCCCAAAAATGTTTGATAAAATCTTAGATATTAAAAACTGCTATTTACAAGCAGAACCATCCAATACAATTAGAAATGAAATAAAACATTTTGCAATTAATAATAATCTCACATTTTTTAATATCAGAAACAAAGCCGGCTTACTTAGAACACTAATGATTCGCACCTCTAGTAATGGAGAATTAATGGTTTTGATTCAATTTTATGAAAATGAGCCGGATAATATTTTGTTGTTATTAAATCATTTAAAAACAACATTCCCTTTAATTACCTCACTCCAATATGCTATTAATCAGAAAGGAAACGATACACTTCAAGATTTGGAGATAATTACATTTTCAGGCCGTGACCATATATTTGAAGAAATGGAAGGACTTAAATTTAAAATTAGTGCAAAATCTTTTTATCAAACTAACTCACAACAAGCCTACGAATTATATAAAATAACCCGCGATTTATGCGAACTCACTGGCAACGAAACAGTGTATGACTTGTATACCGGTACTGGCACTATTGCTAATTTTATAGCTAAAAAAGCCAAAAAAGTAATAGGTGTTGAATATGTAGAAGATGCTGTGATTGATGCGCGAAACAATTCAACAATTAATGAAATTACTAACACATTATTTTATGCAGGAGACATGAAAGATGTCTTAAACGAGGATTTCATTTCAAAACACGGTAAACCAGACATTATTATCACAGATCCTCCTAGAGCAGGTATGCATGAAGACGTTATAAAAGTGTTATTAAAAACTGAACCTGAAAAGATAGTTTATGTGAGTTGCAATGCTGCAACACAAGCCAGAGATGTGTCTATGATGGCGAATAATTATGAAATAAAAAAAATTATTCCCGTTGATATGTTTCCTCAAACGGCACATGTTGAAAACGTGATGCTTTTGATTAAAAAATAAAGTTAATTTTGTCTAAATATCATGTAACTATTTCACAAAAAAATAAGTTTAATAATAATAGAAATTTAATTGTAGTCATTAACCTCTTAATAATTGATAGATATGAGTAATACATTTGAAGTGATAGAAAAAGAAATAATTGGGACATTAAAATTTCCACATGATGAAGTTTTATCAGATGCCGATTTAATTACTGAAAGAAATTTAGAGCTAAAAAGAGCACTTTCTCTTGGTAATTTGGAACACACAA
>Ga0172373_10004274_pt1 | contig 20259 bp, 16 predicted proteins | sample Lak10m_2_FD_114546 | JGI IMG/M metagenome (GOLD analysis project Ga0172373, IMG submission 114546) | Freshwater microbial communities from Kabuno Bay, South-Kivu, Congo - kab_092012_10m | ecosystem: Environmental > Aquatic > Freshwater > Lake | place: Democratic Republic of the Congo...
CAAGCAGATGCCAGATCCGATCCCGCGTGGCCTGAATCCATTCCGGCCGCTCCAACCAGTCCGTGACCGGCCGCGTGGGATTGGCCCACAAGGCTTGCCATTCGACCATTGCCTTGCTCCAGACCGGCTCACTCAGGGGGGGAGTTGAGCGTGTCAGGACACGTTCGGTAAACCGGGACTGGCGCTGACTTTTTATGGCCTCAAGCACCCGGTCATTCCGGCCCATCAACATATCGGCTTCCTTGGCGAGCCCTTCCGAGGCGGCGATGGCCTCGTTGAGATGTTTACGGCGCGCCACTACGGTAGGGGATTCCGGCGGCTGGCCCTCTGCCGGTGGAGGACCCAGTGCCTCCAGATCATCGCGGATGACCATCGCCTGATCGCTTGCCGTCTCGCGTAACTGGCTCATCTGGGCGTCCAGCCTCAGCATGGCTTCGCGCAAGGCCACCAGACGTTCATCTGCGATGTCCGGGTTCGTCAGTTCCTTTTCGGTACTTTCCAGCGCTTTTTGCCACTCCTTGATCGGCAGGGAATGACTTTCAGCAGGATTGGCACTCGCCGCCATCGCCGGCGCAGCGAACACGACCCACCCAGCCAGATAAACGGCAAGGCAATATCGAGACAGAATCAGTGGCATGGCAACCAGGTCCGGGAGAAGAAAAAGCACATCATGCTACACCGGCAAGGTCGCTTGAAAAGGGCTGTTTCAGACTGTAAAGGAAGCCCGCAGATTACCCGTCGATGGCGTCAATGCTTGAGGCGAGGATCCTCGAACCAGCGATACAGGGCGGGCACCACCACCAGCGTCAGCAGGGTTGAGGTGATCAGACCACCGATAACGACGATGGCCAGTGGTCGCTGCACCTCGGAACCGGGGCCGGTGGCAAACAGGAAGGGAATCAGTCCGAGCATGGCGACGGTGGCGGTCATCATGACCGGCCGGAAACGCTGGATACATCCTTCGCGCACCGAAGCATCCTGATCCTTGCCGCCCTGGCGGAGGCTGCGGATGTAGGTCACCAGCACCACGCCGTTGAGTACCGCGATACCCCAGAGGGTGATGAAGCCGACCGAGGCCGGCACCGACAGGTACTCGCCGGTGATGAACAGCGAAATGATGCCGCCCATCGACGCAAACGGCAGCACCAGGATGATCAGGCCGGCAAAACGCAGGGAATTGAACAGCATGAACAGCAGGAAGTAGATGGCGGCGATGGTCACCGGAATGATGATCGACAGCCGCTTGGTGGCGCGCTCCAGGTTCTCGAACTGGCCGCCCCATTTGAGGAAGTAGCCGTCCGGCAGCTGGACCTTGTCGGCCACGGCTTTCTGCAGTTCGGCAACGAATCCACCGAGGTCGCGGTCACGCACGTTGGCGCCGATGACGATGCGGCGCTTGCCCATTTCCCGGCTGATCTGGGCCGGGCCATCGACCACCTTGACGCTGGCCAGGTCTTCCAGCCGCACCAGGGCACCATTGGGTGACTTCAGCAGAATCTGGCCGATGGCCTCGGGACTGTCACGGAATGATTCGGGGAAGCGCACCACCGCCGAGAAGCGACGTTCGCCCTCATAGACTTCGGTGCTGACCCGGCCGCCGATGGCGGTCTCGATGATGTCGTTGATGTCGGACACATTGATGCCGTGGCGGGCAATGGCACGACGGTCAATGTCGATGGTGAGGAACTGCTGCCCGCTGAGCCGCTCCACCCGCACGTCGGATGCGCCCTGGATGGTGTTCAGCACCTTGATGATCTCGTCGGCGGTGCGCTTGAGTTCGCTGAGTTCGTCGCCGAATACCTTGATGGCGATGTCGGAGCGCACGCCGGTCACCATTTCGTCGACGCGGTCGGAGATCGGCTGCGCCATCACCACTTGCACCCCGGGCAACACCGCCAGCTTCTCGCGAAGCTTCTCCATCACCGTGTTCTGGTCCCAACCGTCGGGCAATTGATCACGCGGCACCAGCGTGGCGATGGGCGTGGATTCGTTCTCCGGCTGCGTATCGGTGGGATTTTCGCTGCGACCGAGCTGCGACACGACCATCGCCACGCCGGGCACCTCCTTGACCAGCCGCATCGCTTCCATTTCCAGCTTGATGGATTCCTTGAGCGACATGCTCGGTACCCGGTTCACGCCCGGCACGATGCTGCCCTCCATCATTTCCGGAATGAACGAACTGCCGAGGAACGGAATCAGCGACACGCTGCCGGCCAGCAGGGCGACGGAGATCAGCACCACGGTCTTGGGGAATTTCAGGGCGAAATCCAGCAGGCTCAGGTAGGGTCGCTTCAACAGGGCGATCAGCCAGGTGTCATGCTCTGCTCCGCCCTTAAGCAGGAAGGCGCAAAGCACCGGCGACAGGGTCAGCGAGACGATCAGCGAGATGAACAGGGCGATGGCGATGGTGTAGGCCAGCGGCGCGAACAGCTTTCCCTCGATGCCTTCCAGGGTCATCAGCGGCAGGAACACCAGGCAGATGATGCCGACGCCGAACACCACCGGCGTGCCGACCTCGCGGGTGGCGCGCAGCAGCACGCGGCCCTTGCTGTTAGGGTCATGCGCAGCGTGCTCACCTAAATGCGTAAAAGCGTTCTCGACCACCACCACCGAGCCATCCACCATCATGCCGATGGCGATGGCCAGCCCGCCCAGCGACATCAGGTTGGCGGAAATGCCGTAGTGGTTCATGACCATGAAGGTGCACAGCGGCGTGATGATCAGCGTCGCCACCACGATCAGGCTGGAGCGTATGTCACCCAGGAACACGAACAGGATGATGACCACCAGGCCGATGCCCTCCATCAGCACCTTGGCGACGGTATGGATGGCGGCGTCAACCAAGTCCGAGCGGTCGTAGTACGGCGTAATTTGCAGGTCCATCGGCAGCATACCCTTTTCATTGATTTCTTTTACCTTGGCCTTGACATCGCTGACGATGCGCTTGGCGTTGCCGCCACGGAACATCATGACAATGCCACCGACCGATTCGGTCACCCCATTCTTGATGACGGCCCCGGAGCGCACCGCCCGGCCGACCTGCACCTTGGCAACATCATGGACATGCACCGGAATGCCGTCGGACTCCTTGAGCACGATGCCGCCGATATCCTCGACCCCCTGGATGAGGCCGACTCCGCGAATCAGGTATTGCTCGTCGTAATGCGGCAGCTTGCCGCCGCCGCTGTTGGCATTATTCAGCGCCAGCGCGGTGTAGACATCCTTGAGGGTGAGTCCGTAATGGCGCAGCCGGTCGGGGTCGGGCTCCACCTGATACTGACGCTCGTAACCGCCGATGGAATTGATCTCGGCCACCCCAGGCACGCCACGCAGCAGCGGCCGCACGACCCAGTCCTGGATGGTGCGGCGCTCGGTGAGCTCCTCATCAGTCAGGGAGCGCTGGCCGTCGCCGGGCAATTCGAGCGTGTACTGATAGACCTCACCCAGGCCGGAGGAGACTGCCCCGAGTACCGGCGTGACGCCTGCCGCCATTTGCGCGCCGACCTCGATCAGCCGTTCCAGCACCAGCTGGCGAGCAAAGTAGATATCGGTCTGGTCGGTGAACACCAGCACGATCTGCGACAGCGAGTTGCGGTTGACCGAACGCATCTCCACCAGGCCCGGCAGGCCGGTCATGGCAATTTCCAGTGGCACGGTGACGAAACGCTCGACCTCTTCCGGCGAACGGCCGGGGGCCTCGGCGGCAATCTGCACCTGCACATTGGTGACATCGGGGAAGGCATCCACCGACAGCTGCTGGAGCTGCAGGACGCCAAAGCCGATCAAGGCCAGCGCAATGACCGCAACAACGATACGCTGGTTGAGCGCCGCGCGAACGATGGCTTCGATCACCGGCTACTCCAGTTCCTTCAGATTACGCACATTGTTCAGATGAAAGGCGCCGTCGACGACGATGCGCTGACCGCTGGCCAACCCGGACTCGACGGTGCGGCGACCATCCCGATCCGTGCCGAGCAGGACGGGCCGCAGTTCAACACGGTCCTTGACCACTTCAACGAACACGAAATCGCGGTCCTGGTCACGTACCACCGCCTGGGAAGGGATGGTCAGGCGAGGCTCGGCCGAGCGCTTGATGATCATGTCGGCCAGCATTTCCGGCTTGAGTTTGCGGCCCTGATTCTCGACCTCCATCCGCATGGTGACAGTCCGGGTTTCCGGATTCACGATATCAGCGACATAAACAATCCTGCCGACGAAGTGATCCCTGGGCAGTGCCGGCACATCGACCTCGACCCGACTACCCAGCTGAACCACATGGGCATCCTGCTCCGGGGCTGCCGCCACCACCCAGACATGCGACAGGTCGGCCACGGTAAACAGTTCGTCGGAAATCTCGGCAATCTGCCCTACCGAGATTTTGCGCTCGATCACCGTACCATCCATGGTGCTGGTAATGGCGGTGACCGAGTTGATCTGACCGGTGCCGCTAAGCTTCTCTATGGCCGCCGCGCTCATGCCGAGGACCCCAAGCTGGTCGGCCAGCGCCCGCCATTCCACTTCCGCCTCGGCCAGCACCCCCTCGCGCTCCCTGAGCGTGGCCTGACTGATGATGCCTTCGTTGAACAGGCGCCGGGCACGTTCGACATTTAGCCGCTGCAGCCCCACCTGGGTCTTGGTCTTGAGATAAGACGCCTGGGCACTGCTGAGTTCGGTGCTGTTTATCACGGCCAGCACCTCGCCCTTCCTGACATTGCGCCCGACGAAGGCCCGCACCTCGGCGACCCGGCCCGTCATGACCGGACCAATCCGAGCGACGCGATGTTCGTTCAGTGCAACCCGGCCGGGCAGACGAATCTCATCGCTGAAGGAAGACACCTCCACGGGTTCCAGGCGGATGCGAGTGCTCAGTTCGGGTGTAATCTGGACGCTCATGGCAGGGGCTTCAGCCGCCTGCACCTGGCTGAACGCCAGCATGAGCAATAGGAGAAAGGTGGGCTGGATGATCAAATTGGGCACAAGCGTGGAGGATAGGTCAAAGGGTTGGCCTTCATTCTATTACGGTAGCCCGAGGAAAACCGGCGAATTCACATGAATTGCCGACCTCTTTGGACAGGTGATGGCATCCGCAGGGCGATCATGATCTTGGAACCTTGCATTCGGGGACCACGAATCCCTCCCGACTCATCATGGTCAGGACAAAATGAACCGTGTGATCGGCAAAGGTATCAAGGTACCTCGGATTTGCCGCGAGGTGCTTACATAGAAACGGCAGGTGCACCTTCACCCCCGTTTCGCAGGTGAGCCGCCAATTCGGCTGGCGGGCAAAGGCAACCAGAGCCTCTTCGCATGAGTAGAGCATATAGGCCACGAACGATTCATAGAGGATCTGTTCATCCGCTGAACTCTGCTTGATTCGCTCATAGTCCGGAGCGGCGAATCGAGGGTAATCAAATTGCTTTTCCAGATACCCCAGATAAATTTGCCGGGCACTGGTCTCCTGGTTGGCTTCCTTGATCATGTTGATCTGGAACAGCGCGGCAATGACACCCAGGGTCGTCACAACGGCCTGCGCTACTTGCCCGACGGTTCCGAACTTTTGCCACCACTGAATACCTTCAGCCGCCATGAATCTTTGCGCCTCCTCGCACGCCATGATAACCGCAGATTAGATCATACAGCCGCGTCACAACCTTACCGGAAGGAGTTGGCTGCATGCAGGCTCTGGACTCAAATTCCCAGCTCGGACCAAATCGCGTCGACCCGTTGACTGACTTCAGCATCCATGACGATGGGCAGGCCCCATTCGCGTGTGGTTTCACCGGGCCATTTGTTGGTGGCGTCGAAGCCGGCCTTGGAGCCCATGCCCGACACCGGCGAGGCGAAGTCGAGGTAGTCGATCGGCGTGTTGTCGATCAGCGTCATGTCCCGGGCCGGATCCATGCGCGTGGTGATGGCCCAGATAACATCCTGCCAGTTGCGGGCATCGACATCGTCGTCCACCACGATGACGAACTTGGTGTACATGAACTGGCGCAGGAAGCTCCATACGCCAAACATAACGCGCTTGGCATGGCCGGAGTACTGCTTCTTCATGCTGACCACCGCCAGCCGATAGGAGCAGCCCTCGGGCGGCAGGTAGAAATCGACAATCTCGGGAAACTGCTTCTGCAGGATCGGCACGAAGACCTCATTCAGCGCTACGCCCAGCACGGCGGGTTCGTCAGGCGGGCGGCCGGTGTAAGTGCTGTGGTAAATCGGATCCTTGCGCTGGGTAATGCGCTCGATAGTGAATACCGGAAACTCGTCCACCTCGTTGTAGTAGCCGGTGTGGTCTCCAAACGGACCTTCCGGTGCCATTTCCCCCGGATAAAGGAACCCCTCCAGCACGATCTCGGCGCTGGCCGGTACCTGCAGATCGGAGGTCAGGCATTTGGCGACTTCAGTCTTCGAGCCGCGCAACAGGCCGGCAAAGGCATATTCCGACAACGAATCAGGCACCGGAGTAACTGCACCCAGGATGGTGGCCGGGTCCGCACCCAGCGCGACCGCCACCGGGAACGGCTCGCCGGGACGGGCTTCCTGCCAGTCGCGAAAATCGAGCGCCCCGCCGCGATGCGCCAGCCAGCGCATGATGGTTTTGTTTTTGCCGATGACCTGTTGCCGATAGATGCCGAGGTTCTGCCGTTCCTTGTTGGGGCCGCGCGTTATGACCAGCGCCCAGGTAATCAGGGGGCCAGCATCCCCCGGCCAGCAGGTCTGGATCGGGTAGCGGCCCAGATCGATCTCGTCGCCGGCCAGCACCACCTCCTGGCAGGGCGGATGGCGGACGGTCTTGGCCGGCATGTTCAGCACCTGCTTGAACATCGGCAGCTTGTCGAACATGTCGCGGAAGCCCTTGGGTGGCTCCGGTTCCTTGAGGAACGCCAGCAACCGCCCCACCTCTCGCAAGGCCGCCACCGAATCCTGCCCCATCCCCAGTGCCACGCGCTCCGGCGTGCCGAACAGGTTGCCCAGCAGCGGTACGTCATAGCCCTTGGGGCTCTCGAACAGCAGCGCCGGACCGCCCGCCTTCAGGGTGCGGTCGCAAATTTCGGTGATTTCCAGATGGGGATCGGCCTCGTAAGCGATGCGCTTGAGTTGGCCGATGGCTTCCAGATGCTGGATAAAGTCGCGCAGATCGTTGTATTTCATGGGTAATCAGATCATCAAAGGCTATTAACCTTGCAATTGAGTCACCGTCAGACCCATCGCATCGGCTAGTGCAGTGATCGTGGCGGTCCTTGGCTTGCTCTTGCCTCGCTCCAATCTTGCCAGTGCGGACTGGGCCATGCCGGCCTTTGCCGACAACTCGTCCTGAGTCATACCGAGGTGCTCGCGCCAGGCGCGGATAAGTGGGACGTCATTCAAAACATGCGCTTCGACGACCGACTGTGGAATTGCATCACTGATCGAGTCACGCTCAAGCAGCGGCTTGATGCGCTCAAACTCGGCGACAGGCACCAAAACAAACGCCGGTTTTCCATTGTGATGGATGGTTTGGTAATCAGTACGTGAGCTCATCTCGCTTCCTCACTTCTTCGATGCTGACCACTTCGATCGATTCAAAGACATTGAATAGAACCCGGTAATCGCCGACCCGTAGCCGATATCCGGCACTATGGTTCGTCAACGCCTTGATCCCGGTGCCCGCTGGAAATGCCATCAACCCAGCTGTAGCTGCCAGAATTCGAGCCTGAATAGATTTGTCGCCCAGCTTTTTCAGCTGTTTGAGAGCTTTGGGCTTCCATGTCACGTTTTTCATGGAATGCCTATAACACAATATAACACTCTATCGGGTCCCGTCAGTGGTGCCGGAAATCAGGACGACCAAATCTTCCAGCGAAGCCAAAGCCAGCAGCGCCAACGGTTCAAGCCGGGTCCGGATCTCTTCCTGTCGCTGGATCAGGATCGGCTGGGTTCCTGCGGCGCGGGCCGCCTGCAATCCCGTTTCCGAATCCTCCAGCACCAGACAAGCGGCCGGGTCGACGTCCAGCCGCCGCGCCGCTTCAAGGAAGACGTCCGGCTCCGGCTTTCCCAGCGCGACCTGATCTCGAGTCACCATGACCGGAAACGCTTCCCGTAGCGAGCCATGCTCCAGGCAAAGCCGGGCGTAGTGGCCCTCGCTGTTGGTCGCCAGCGCGAAGGGAATCGAGCGCTCGCGCAAGCATGCCAGCAGCGCCTCGATTCCCGGCATACGCGGAATGCCATGCGTTCTGATGTGGCTGAACCAGTGCTGTTCGGCGGCTTTGAAAAAAACTTTCCGATCAAACGCCGGCCCCAGTTTTTCGGCTAGGGCCTGCACCACGTCATCGGCATGACGACCGAACAGACTTTCGAGAAACCCGTCATCAAGACGATGACCCACATCGGCCGCCGCCTGACGCCAAGCCGTGCAGTAGGTCGTCTCCGAATCCAGGACCAGCCCATCCATGTCGAATATGATCGCCGCAAACGGCGGCAGACGGCGCCGAACCCTGATGAATTCACCGGGCGCCTCGCGGGTCGAGCCGACAATGATCCGCCGTGACCCATCCCCGGTCTGCTCCAGTTGTCCGGAAATCTCCACCCACTCCCCGGCCAGGGCCTGACCGGCATAGGTATGACTGAAGCTCAGCACCTCGCCGATTTCGAGGTGCGCCAGCTGATAGCGGGCCGGGAAATCAAAGGCGTGGCTGGCATCGGCGATTTCGGCAACCACCGTGCACAATCTCACCTTGGTGACGGCTTCCTCTGTTGACCTGGTTCCCTCGGTCACCAATGTAATGTCGAACTTGGTACCCTGACACAAGCCCTTGTTGTGCTTGCGTCGCTCATGCCAGACATACTCATCGAAACTCAAATCGCAGCCGCGCCGCTGATAGGCTTCGCGCCAATCGTCAGCACCGAGCGGGTCCAGCTCGCCGCTGGCCACAGCGTCGCGAACTATCTCGCGGGCCCGATGAAAATGATCGCGGTCGTAGATGACGAAATCCAGATCCGATCCCGAATGCTGGGCACCGATCAGGAGCGAGCCGGTGATACCCAGGTGACCCAAGGGAATACCCCCTGACCGGAAAATGGCAAGACAGTGCTGCGCCCTCGCCTGCAGCACATCCCCTGCCGGCATCTCCGCCAGCGCCGCCGCCCGATCACGGGGCCGGTGATGGCGATGGATCTGTTCAATGCGTACCCCGTGCAGGCGCGCATCAAGGCGAACGGAGTCAAAGATCATGTCAGGATAGTGCCGCGCGAGCCAGTCGTTGGCCTGCTCTGTCGCCAGCTTGATCAGCTGGTCCGCCTGACGCCGATAACGGAGAAAGCTCAATACCCGACCCTGCTCCACCAGCGGATCGACCACGGCAAATATCAGCCCGTCCCCGGTTTCGATGAAGTCGCGTGGCTGAAAACCGTTCAAAGCAGTATGGGTCATGAGGCAGGATTCGGTGATTCCAGCCGTATTATGGACTGCTTTTCTCAGACAGCAGGGGATTTGGATATGAGCGCAAACACGCCCTCAATCATTGAGGCACGGGAGGAGGACGCGGAGATATTGCGGCTCCGGCAATTGTTCAGCCATCAGCAGGCGGCCTTTGCACTTGATCCCCTGCCCTCGCTGGAGGACCGCCGCCAGCACCTGATGACATTGAGGTGCTTGCTCCTGAAACACAGGGGTACTATTGCCGCGGCCATCAATGCCGATTTCACGGCACGCTCGGCGACCGAAACTCTCATCGCGGAGATCATCTCCCCGGCAGAACAGATCACTTATGTGCTGAAGCGGCTCAAGGGATGGATGCGGCCGAGTCGGCGGCGGGTGGGATTACAATTCCAGCCCGCGCGCGCCAAAGTGATCTATCAGCCTCTGGGTGTTGTCGGCATCATGGTGCCGTTCAATTACCCGGTAAATCTGGCGATGGAACCGCTGATCGCCGCCCTTGCGGCCGGTAACCGGGCCTTGATCAAAATGTCCGAGTTCACACCGCGGACCGCCGAGGTGCTGGCAGAAGTGTTGCGTGAAGGCTTCACGGAAAATCAACTCGCCGTGATTACCGGAGAGGCCAATGTAGCCAAGGCCTTTTCCGAACTGCCATTTGATCATCTGCTGTTCACTGGCTCCACTGCGGTCGGTCGCCAGGTCATGCGCGCGGCGGCGAACAATCTGACCCCGGTGACACTGGAATTGGGCGGCAAATCGCCGGCCATTATTGCCGACGACATTCCGCTGACCGACATCATCGAGCGGCTGGTATTCGCCAAATCGTTCAATGCCGGCCAGACCTGCGTGGCACCCGATTATCTGCTGGTGCCCCGGGGGAAACTCAACGGGTTGCTGGACGCCTATGTCGAGAGCTACCGACGACTCTACCCGACGCTGGACGGCAACCCTGATGTCACCAGCATCATCAACCAGCGCCACTATCAAAGACTGCAAGACTGGCTGAAGGATGCCGAGGCAAAAGGCGCGCTAATTCGCAAAGTCAGCGACGAGAGCATCACCGATGGCAGTTTCCGGATGGCGACCCATCTGGTGACGAATGTCACTGACGAGATGACGTTGATGCAGGAGGAGGTGTTTGGCCCGATCCTGCCTGTAATTCCCTATGACTCGATGGAGGAGGCGCTTGAATTTGTGCAGCGACGGCCGCGCCCACTGGCGCTTTACCTGTTCACCTATAACAAGCTGCTGCAAGAGCGGGTAATGACCCGAACCCACGCGGGGTCGATGGCGATCAACGAGGCCATGCTGCAGGTGGGCATCGATGACCTGCCTTTTGGTGGCATCGGCCCCTCCGGCATCGGACAATACCACGCCCATGAGGGCTTCCTGACCCTGTCGAAGGCCAAACCTGTCCTGATCAAGGGCCGGCTGAACTCCATGAAGCTCATGTACCCCCCTTATGGCCGGGGGCTCCAGGCAAAGCTTTTCAAGTGGTTGCTAAGCTAGCGCCCCACATCGATGGCTCAATAATTCGCGACCATGAGATTTGTGTAAGGCTGGCGCACACTTGGCGAATGGGTTTTCTTCTGTCCGTCACCGGGCCTGGCCGGGTGTTATGAACCATCTCTACAAGCCCGGGCATCGACACCCTCTGCACATATCTCCAGTTAACAATGACATAAAGATTTATCTGCCTTGGCATGAAGTTGGCTAGCCATGGCGTGTTCCCAGAAACACCACGAACCCCATGTCACACTCCAAAAGCTCTGCCCCCCTGAATGGCTTCCCCGGATTGCTGGAAAACTGGCGCTCCGACCTGACTGCCGGTTTCCTTGTTTTCCTGATCGCCCTGCCGCTTTGTCTGGGGATCGCCATGGCCTCCGGCTTCCCGCCGATGAGCGGAATCATCACGGCCGTGGTAGGCGGGGTGGTGGTTTCCCGCATCAGCGGATCCTATGTGACGATCAATGGCCCGGCGGCGGGCCTGATCGTGGTGATTCTCTCCGCCGTCCAGTCACTGGGTCAGGGTGATGCCATGGCTGGCTACCGTTACACACTGGCCGCCATTCTGGTCGCCAGTGTGTTCCAGATCGCCATGGGGCTGTTCAAGGCCGGCCGGCTTAATGCGTATTTTCCGGCCTCGGTCGTGCATGGGATGCTGGCGGCGATCGGCATCATCATCATGGCCAAGCAGATTCACGTCATGCTGGGCGTCAAGCCGGAAAGCGGCGAGATTCTGGCAACGATTGCGGAAATTCCGCATAGCGTGGCAAACCTGAATCCTGAAATTGCCATGATCGGTTTCACCGGACTGGCGATCCTCATCCTGTGGGCACTGGTCAAAAGCCCCAAACTCAAGCGTATCCCCGGCCCCCTGCTGGTTGTCGCGGCGGGCATGGCCATGGAACGGTATTTCGACCTGGATCATGAGCATGTGTACATGTTCATGCCAGATCAGACTTTCCTGCCTCACCACGAGTACACCGTGGGCCCGAAATTTCTGGTCAGTCTTCCCGGGGATGTCCTGAACGGGTTTTACTTTCCGGATTTCGGGAAGATAAGCACCACGGCCTTCTGGGGAGCGGTCATCTCGATCTGTCTGGTGGGGAGCCTGGAAACCCTGCTCAGCACCACGGCGGTGGACAAGCTGGACCCCTATAAGCGCTATTCCGATCTCAATCGGGATCTGACTGCGGTCGGCGTCGGCAACCTTCTGGCCAGCTCCGTCGGCGGCCTGCCGATGATTGCGGAAATCGTGCGTTCATCCGCCAATGTGGCCAATGGCGCCAGGACCGGATGGTCGAATTTCTTCCATGGCCTGTTTCTGGCTGTTTTCGTGATTTTCTTCCCCTGGCTGATTCACGAGATTCCGCTGGCCTCTCTGGCCTCACTACTGGTGTATACCGGCTTCCGTCTGGCTTCACCGAGGGAATTTGCCAAGACCATGGATATCGGCCGGGAGCAGTTGGTGATATTTGTCGTCACAATCATCGGCGTGCTCGCCACGGATCTGCTGGTCGGTGTGCTCATCGGCATCCTGACCAAGGTGCTCATTCATCTGGCTCGGGGGGTCAAACCGACCAATTTGCTGAAGATTTCCTACGGAATCACTCAACCGGATCCCGACACCATTGAAGTCCGGATGCACGGTTCGGCGATCTTCTCGAACTTCATCGCCCTGAAGAGCGAGCTGGCTGCCCTGCCGGATGGCAAGACCGTCATCTTCGATCTCTCGGATGCTTTCCTGATCGACCACACGGTCATGGAGTTCATCGAACACTACCGTCAGGACTACATCGACCGGGGTGGCCAGTGCCGGGTTCTCGGCATGGAGGCCCTGCAGGCGAGTTCAAGTCATCCGCTCTCGGTGCGCTGCAAATCACAGCTCTCACCCAAGCCATAAAACCATTACAGCAGTGAGCAATTTGATGCCAAATCACAAACACCCCGTTGATCATAGCCGCCGTCCTTCCCGTTCATGGATCACGCACTCCAAGCACCATACCGATCGCGTGCATCAGCTCAACGTGAAGTTGAGCGGCGAATCCAACGACATTCTGCGCAGCATCGCTTCGGATGAAAACTTGCGGCTTTATGAAGTCGTCGAGAAGGCGTTGAAATGTTATTACCGCCAGCACTACGTTCCTGACGGTTCCGAAACTTCCTGAAACATCGCCTTTTGCGGGAGCAGCCCTTTCGCAAAGTTGGCGATCAGTCCTTGTCTATAATGCCCGGGCCCTTCCTTTCGCAGCCCGGTCATTTTGAAAACCTATCCCTACCGTTTTGCCCAGCTTCGTGTGTGGGCCGTTCTCGGCCTGCTGTTGTTGGTGTTCGCGCTGTTGGGGGGGATGATCTGGCGCAATTTTGACCGCCTGGAAACCATGCGGGCCTATGTAACTTACGCGCACCGTATCCAACAGGTAGCCAGCGACATTCAGGCTTCGCTCACGGACTATTTCATTTCCCAGAACCGGGAGTTACAGGGACAACGTCTGTCCCGACTGACTGCCGAGATCGTGGGTCTCGCCAGCAATGATCATCATGTAGCAGCGGAAACGCCGTTGAAGCTGCGCAATCTCCGGGAAATCATCCTCGATTTCACTGACACCCGGGCCACTCTGGAGCAGCAGGAAGCCCATCTGCTGCAGGCATTGAACGTCACCAGTTCGATCATGGATGCGGAAACACTCAACCGCGAGGCCATGCTAGAGGACATCAGCCAGTCCACCCGCAACGAAATCATCCTCGTGTTCGCCACGGCCCTGAGCCTTCTGGTGATGGTCTGGGTGTTCCTGCGTTATCGGATTCTTGCTCCGCTGAAGGATCTGCAAAGCCTGCTGATCAGGCTATCCGGAGAGGATTACACGCCGATCGAGACGCCCCGGGTGGACCCCTTGCTGATGCCTGTTTTCACTAGCTACAACGATATGGTCTCGCATCTGGCGGAGTTGGAGGAAGAGAAACGCCATTACGCGGAATCGCTGGAGGCGAAGGTCAGGTCAGCGACCGGGGCTCTTCTGGAACAGCAGGCCAGCCTGTCCCGAAATGAGCGTCTGGCTGCCGTGGGTGAACTCGCCGCAGGCATTGCCCACGAGCTGCGCAATCCGCTGGCCGGCATCCAGATGAGTTGCGCCAACCTGTACCGGGAAATAGAAGATCCCGACAAGACCCAGCGCATTGCCTTGATTATCGATGAGTTGAAGCGCATGGGCCGGCTGCTCAATGAACTGCTGGACCTGAGCAAACATACCCCGGCACCGATCACCGAATTCAATCTGACACTGATGGCGCAGGAACTGGTTGCCCTGTTGCGCTACCAGATTCCTTCGTCCATCCACCTGACCCTGGAGTCTTCCGGCCCCGCTGTCTGCCAGCTTCCGGAGAGTCGCATCCGGCAGTGCCTGCTTAATCTGATCTTGAATGCCGCACAGGCCATAGGTTCCAGACCAGGCAACATCGGCATTACGATCAGACCGGAGGGTGAACAGCGTGTTTCCATCACGGTAACGGATGACGGACCAGGCTTCAGCGAGGCACTGCTGGCAGCCGGTATCCGGCCCTTTGCCACGGCCAAGGCCGGCGGAACGGGCCTGGGCCTCGCCATGGTCCAACGCTTCACCCGGGAGCTCGGTGGCCAATTGAGCCTCGGAACCAATACCCCCAGAGGCGGGCTGGTCCGCATGGTGATTCCACTTCGTTACCTTTGATGGCACATCCGAAAAAGCCTGTCTTAAGGCCAACCAGTTACAATCTTGAAACTATCGACCCTCCACACTCTATTTGCCTCCTGAATCCGCCCCTACCCTGGACGTCATGACTTTCAGCTTCCCCGAACACTCTGGCAAATGGGCCACGATCCTGGCCACCGCGCTTCTGGTGAGCTCTTCAGGGTGTTCGCTCATTGAAACGACTGTCGACTTACCCGTACGCGCCGTGAAGGCCGTGCTGCCGGGAGGGGTGGAGACCGAACCGGTGGATCCGGTCAGCCTGCAGGAAGACATGCTGCGGTTTGCCGACAACTTTGTCACGTCCACGTCAGCCGCCATTGAACTTCTTCAACGCGATGGTCAGCCCATTCCGCGCTCTGAACTGCTCACCATCAAGGTGACTCTGGCCAGCGATGTCTACGGCCTGGCGACCGGCTCCAATGCCCTGGCCAACCTGGTATCCCTGGCTGTGCTTGCCAGCGGTGCCCGCTGGCGGGTAGAGGATTACTGGTTACCCAAGGTTTATGGTGCCTCGGCGGAGCCCATGCAGAAGGCCCTGGAAACCCGGGAGCAGGAAATCTGGACGATCGCCCGGAGAGTTCTCACCCCGGGCATGCAGGCAGAACTGCATCATTCCATAGATGAATGGCACAAGACTGCCAGCACCCCTCAGGGTGAACTGGAAGCGTTTGCCAGTACCCGATTGGTGAGCGAGGTCACCAAGCACAGCGAAAAACAAAAAACCTCACTGATGCCATCAAGTGTTTTTGCGCTGCTGGATATGGATCCCCTGGCTGGACTGGACCCGGCCACCCGCGAACTCATGGAAACCCGATTGTTCGCCGAACGTGCCCTCTTCATGGGTCAGCGCATGCCGGTGATGATGCAGTGGCAGATGGAATTGCTGGCCTTGAGAACCACCTCAGGCCCAAATATCAAAGAATTTATTTCAAGTACCAGCCAGATTGCTTCCGCTGCCGACCGACTCAGCCTGACCATGGAAAAAATTCCGACCCAGGTGAGTTCGGAAAGAGAAAAACTGGTGAGTGCGCTTAGAAGCGAGAAGGGAGATTTGTCGGCTCTGTCCAAAAGTTTCGGCCAAACTTTCTCGGAGGGCGGAAAGATGGCCGCTTCCACCCAGCAGGCTCTGGGTGCCTTCGATGATGTACTGACTCACATCGAAAGATGGCCTTCCGATCCCGACTCCAAGTCACCGCCCTTCGATATCAAGGACTACGCGACCACGGCGCTGGAGATCAACCGCATGTCCCAGCACCTGACCGAGACACTCAAGGCCTTCCAGGCATCACTGGATCCAAGCCAGATGGAGGCAGTGGCCAGACAGGTTGCAAATCTGTCGCGTGAGACACAATCCCGCGGTGAAGCCCTGATCAATTTCGCTTTCCGGAAAATTATCCTCTTGGTGGGGTTGTCCGCCCTGATCTTTGTGTTTTCCGGGCTTCTGTACCAGTGGCTTGTCAGCAAGATCCGTCCCGAGCGGGCCTGACCCTAGCTGCCATTCACGCACAGCATTCGCTCTGTGCGAACTTGCCAGGAAACTGGCGGTCTTGAAAACCATGTATCGAATAGCCACCTCGACGGCAGTTCTTCCCCTCATCTGGAAATCAAACCAAACTTTCCTCTAAGGAGATCTTTATGGAACCCACCCTTCTGCGCCGGAGCCTGATTGGGCTGGCCGTTGTTGCAATTCTGGCTACCGGCGTGAAAATGCGCCACCAGTGGCTCCCAGAAACAAGTCCGCCCCCCGAAGTCGTCACACCGGCACCCGTCGCAAAGCCGGCCGAGTCGCCGGCGGTCGCCAATTCGGGCGATGTGATCCTGGCCGATTTCGCCGGAATTGCAGCAAGCGGTGGCCCGGCTGTCGTCAATATCAGCACCAGTCGGGGTCAGGCAGAACTCGCGGAAAAGGAGGACGAACCCCAAGGACCGGGCTATGGCGATCCTTTTGCGCCTTTTTTTGGCCCCCAGACCCCGCCTGAGAATGAACCACCCTCACAGGGCATGGGGTCGGGTTTCATCGTCCGCCCTGACGGCGTGATACTGACTAATGCCCATGTCGTCGATGGGGCCACGGAAGTCACGGTCAAACTGGCCGATCGTCGGGAGTTCACGGCCAAGGTCGTCGGGGTCGACAAACTCACGGATACGGCCGTCCTCAAGATCGAGGCAGAAAACCTGCCTGCCGTGCGCATCGGCAAGCCCGCCGACACCCGCGTCGGTGAATGGGTGCTGGCCATCGGTTCACCCTTCGGTTTCGAGAATACCGTCACCGCCGGCATCGTTTCGGCAAAATCCCGCTCACTGCCCGAGGAAGGCTATGTGCCCTTCATTCAGACCGATGTGGCCGTCAATCCCGGTAATTCGGGCGGGCCATTGATGAACATCCGCGGCGAGGTGATCGGTATCAACTCACAGATCTACAGCCGGACCGGGGGCTATCAGGGCCTGTCCTTTGCAATTCCTATCGACGTGGCCCTCAACGTAGAACAACAGTTGCTGGAAACGGGGCGTGTCAGCCGAGGCAAGTTGGGAATCGCAGTCCAGGATCTAACCCAGGGCCTCGCCGAATCGTTCGGCCTGCCCGATCCCAATGGCGCCCTCGTCGGCATGGTGCCCCCGGATGGTCCGGGCGCCAAGGGCGGTATCAAGCCGGGAGATGTGATTCTCGCGCTCAATGGCATCCCGGTTCGGGATTCCAGGGAGTTGCCTCCGAAGGTTGCGGATCTGAAGCCGGGTAGCGAAGCCCTGCTTAAGGTCTGGAGAGAAGGCAAGGCCCTGGAAATCAAGCTGGTCGTCGCCGAGCTTGAGGACAAATCAGCTCCGCAGGAAGACAAGCATACAGACAAGGCGGATCACGGTCGCTTGGGTCTGGCCGTGCGACCTTTGACGTCCGAGGAACAGAAATTGGCCCAAATCCAGAATGGATTGTGGATCGAAGCTGCCAGCGGACCCTCGGCTAAAGCCGGTATCCGCAAGGGCGACATTGTTCTGGCGGTCAATGGCCAGCCGGTCCGGGATGCCGCTGAATTGAACGAGCTTGCCCAAAAGGCCGGCAAGAACCTGGCGCTGCTGATCCAGCGCGGGGGCAATACGATGTTTGTCCCCGTCAGGCTGGATTGAGGACTACAGCAAAAAACCCGCTTCCGTCTGTCGTGCGGTCCAGTAGAAAAAGATGAACCAGCCCATCAGATGGATCGCGATGATGCCGCGGAGGATCCAGAGATAGGAGGAGGCGCGGGTCTTGTGGCGAAAATCGTTCTGGGCGATCAGGGAACCGGGCCAGCCGCCCATCAGCTCGAGAATGTGCAGATAGCTTTCGGGGACCCGCCATTTTCGCGTCGCGGCATTGGCCTTGTCCCTCCCGTAAAGGATCATCGTCAGCAGACTGAGCATAAAATAGGAGAAGAACGGGATCGGGTTTTTGGCCATCAGCAGCAGATAGCTGGAGAGAACCAATGGAATCACGATCAATACGTTGGTCACCCATGATCGCTGGCGGGGATTCAATTCAAAGTGCGCCACCGGCTGGGATTCAGACTCTTTGAGTGCGGGAATCAGGGCATAGGTCGTCCGCTTCTTGCCGGGGGTTTCCGCAGCGCGAAACTGGACCTCATCCCCAATCATCGGTCGCCGTGTCAGACCATTCTTGAAATTGCTGATGTGGACGAAGTAATCCTCTTCTTCCTGTTCGGCGCGTATGAATCCAAAACCCTTGGCGTCATTCCACATGACGAGGGTCCCCCTTTGCAGAGGAGGCAGTCTGCGCGATTTTTGTTTTTCTGTAGCGGCCATTCGGGTGCTATCGGGTGGATGACAGGGTTTCAATTATCGCAAACCGGCATGTGACGGGAGGCACTAGGAGCCAACGGGCTACTTGACGGCAACCATGCCGCAGAAGTTATACCAACGGAAAAACACGTCACAGACGCTGAAACCGTTGCGCAGTAGCAATGCACGATTCTCATCATAGTGGTAGGGGATGAGGACATTTTCCAATGCTTCACGCTTTTGCGCGATCTCCATGTCCGAATAACCGTTCCGCTTCTTGAAATCGTAATAGTGCTTGATGAAAAGGCGATTGAGCGTCGAGCTCTGTCCCAGCACTTTTTCAACCAGAATCAGACAGCCATTGGCCTGGGTACCGTCGGCGATGGCCCGTATCAGTTGATCTCGATATAGCGGCCGCACAAATTGCAGCGTCAGATTCATGACCACCACCGAGGCGTTGTCCAATTGCAGGTCCTGCTCAAGGTTCTGGCAAACCAGATCACAGGGATGAGAAAGCGGTGTTTCGTGGAATTTTTTTTCCGCGACTTCAAGCATTTCGGAGGATGAATCGATACCGATGAGCCGTACGTCAGCGTTCACGGTCTTGTCCAGATGGATCAGTGTCGTTCCGGTCGAACAGCCGAGGTCATAGATGCAGCTTCCCGGGGTTGCAAAATCGGCTGCAATCTCGCCCATCATGCGCTGAACCTCTCCATAAAAAGGCACGGATCGATCCAGCATGTCGTCGAACACCCGAGCGGTTTCGGGGCCGAAATTGAAATCCTCGACCCGGGTTTTGGGCATCTTGAAGTGTTCGTCTCTGTTCATGATTTTGCTGACGGGGAGGGCACCGGAGATGGTCTCTGTCTGGCTACAAAAAGCCAGATAAGAATCACAAAAGTGCCTAACCAGACGGAAGAAAAATATCCCGTGATCTGATCATAGGGGCTGACGAAATACAGCCGTGAAGAATCGAAATTCGGGTAACTCATCGACTTGAATGACTTGATGATGAATACCCAACCCGCATGGATACCCATGCAAATTCCGAGGCTCATGGGAATAAGGCTGCGAATCGTGGCCAGAAAAAGTCCGGCGACCAGGAGGCCCAGGAAACTATCCGGGGCCACCTCGGCAAGATGCAAAAACCCATCCAGTGCGATGCGAAAGCCGGTATCCCAGCCGATCAGTCCACTCTCAGTGGTCCATTTGGTGCCGATGAAATGGAGGATGGCATAGTAGAACGCACTTATCCCGACCGCCTGCATGGGACCGGACAAGCGGCGAATGATTGCCATCAGGGCTCCCCGAAAAATGCTCTCCTCCAGCAAGGCCACTCCCAAGCCTATCGCCAGAGATTTACCCAGAATCGGCATCAAGTCGTGGGGATTCAATTTTTCCCAAACCATCACGCGGACATCCATAAGGATCAGGGCGATCATGTGCAGAAGCAGCATGGTGGCTCCAACTAGGAACCCGATAACGCACTGTCCAAAAAAACGCCGCTTCAGGCCAAAATCCCGCCACTCCAGTCCCAGCTTTCTGAAAATGGGATAAAAGCCGAGAATAATCAGGGCCTGGCCACCCCGGCTGACCAGTGTACGGTATAGGCTCACATCCTCTGATCCGCTGAGCCGAAACAGGGGATAGGCCAACAAGGCCGCAAGCATGGCCACTGCAAGCAGGTACAGGGACGGGCTGATCCCGGCAATCAGGGTGTTTCTGAACGTATTCAAGATTTACTGGATTGAGTACAAGGGAAAGGATGGCCCGATCCGGTCATTATCCTTCGGCTAGAATGATGGGGAATTAAACCATCGTCCAAGACTTTCCGGGATTTTTGTC
>Ga0172373_10004276_pt1 | contig 20255 bp, 16 predicted proteins | sample Lak10m_2_FD_114546 | JGI IMG/M metagenome (GOLD analysis project Ga0172373, IMG submission 114546) | Freshwater microbial communities from Kabuno Bay, South-Kivu, Congo - kab_092012_10m | ecosystem: Environmental > Aquatic > Freshwater > Lake | place: Democratic Republic of the Congo...
GTCCGTACTTATTAGCGACATTGCCGAATAATCTCCAAGGTTTAAAATCCCTTACATCCGTAGAATGGCGATGGGGAATACCAGGTATAAGGAGAAAGTCGCATGATAGGACTTGGCCAAGAACATTACTTGAATTTGCCTATACCATTACTAGTCTACCAGCACAGAATCTCCCCGCTTCCTGGAAATCGCTTTCAATAAATCTTTACGATACATCCGCAAATCTTTCAAAAGATGCTGCTAAAAGTGTACAAAAGAGCATCGAGCAGCTTCAGGCAAAATTAGGCAAGGACTTTCAAGTAACACTCTATAAGGTTACAAAGGATGCCAGTGGAAACTTAGTCCGTGATCCTAAACCTTTGGATTTAAATGCCCTTGCCAATCCTCCTGTAGCTGCAAAAAAATAAGGGTCAAACAAACAATACTATGAAAGGTGTTCATATGGTGAACACCTTCTTTTCTCTGGTGTTCCAGGGGCGCTATTACAGCTATCTAGGACAACCCCCTTTTTATGATTTTAAGCTCCAGAAAATTTAAGCACTGCTTGCTTTTTTCTGAGATCCTTCACTCTTCTCAAGCAAGGCTCCGTCAACAACATGATAGTGGCGCCCTTCCCTTGGACAAATAAGATCATCACCAAGTTTTTCCCCGGAATGACTAACCCATCCAATTTGCTTTGCAGGATTGCCCACCATGACAGCATGGGGTTTTACATCTTTTGTTACAACAGCACCCGCACCAATTAAACTATAAGCGCCGAGGCGATTACCACAGACGATGGTTGCGTTCGCACCAATGGTTACACCACGCTCAACATGGGTAAGGCGAAATTCATTTTTACGCTCAATTTCGGCCCTGGGAGTGTGCACGTTTGTAAAAACACATGATGGGCCACAAAATACTCCATCCTCAAGAACAACGCCTTTATAAAGGCTGACGTTATTTTGAACCTTGCAACGGTTACCCACAACCACATCTGGACCAATCATGACATTTTGCCCAATGATGCAATCTTCACCAAGTTTTGTTCCCTTAATAATATGAGAAAAATGCCAAATTTTTGTGCCGTTTCCAATATCACACCCTGCATCCACATGGGCTGTTTCGTGGACAAAATAAGGAAGAACTGTAGACTCTAAGGGAATGCTTTTTTGGGAATGTAATGATTGTTGTGCAGCGTCCAATACTTGCAAAACACGAAGTCCTTCAAACGCGTCCGTGCGCGGCTTTGTATTATTCGCGATGGAATTAATAAAATGCTGGCATTCCAATTTAAGGGGCTCTTCAACCTCCAAGGGAACATGAATTACATCAGCCTTTTCAGGGTGAGGAACACCATCAACCCAATTGACTTGGTGGGGGTAAAGTTTTAGTTTTTCACCCCAAGGAGCGCCATCATCGAATACAGCCATACCGCGTTCACCCACGACAACAAGTTTTTGTTCCTTATAAGGATGAAGCCAGGACACAAAGATATGAGCTTGGATCCCATTTTTAAAATTCATATGGGTCGTTGTCACATCTTGAATGCGTGGATTTAAATGACATGAACCCGCGGCATACACTGTTTCAGGAAGATCGCCCGTTAACCCCAAAATCATGGAAATATCGTGGGGAGCAAAGCTCCAGAGAATGTTTTCTTCGTTGCGAAACTTTCCAAGGCTAAGACGATTAGAATAGATATATTGAAGACGCCCTAGATTACCCTTTGATATAAGGTGCTTAAGCTCTAAAAACGCAGGATGGTATTGTAATAAATGCCCCACCATCAACTTGCGGTCGACTTCTAAGGATAAATCACAAAGCTTTTTAGCTTCGTCTACCCTTAACGATAAAGGCTTTTCCACAAACACATGCTTGCCAGCCTTAAGGGCTTTTTGTGTCAAATCAAAGTGCTGAGCAGCTGGTGCTGCAATCACAACACCATCACAATCACTTTGCAAAACCTGATCGAATGAATGGATGGGGACTCCATAGGCTTGAGAAGCCTTCTCTGCAAGTTCGGCATTTGCATCACAAACGGCATGCAACACCCCAAGTTCCGCGAAATTACGGACTAAATTTTTGCCCCAATATCCACACCCAACAACGGAAATTTTGATTTTATTCATTGTGTATAACTTTGCTTTACAAAAAAAATGAAAACGACAATCAAGGAATAAACTACTTTGAAAAAAGAAGGTTATTCCCCTTGGAGAACAATATCGGATAGATATAAATGCTTCAAGGCGTTTCTAACCTTGGCACCCACCCCTAAAATAAGTTTCATCTCAATCAAGATGGCTTTCGTTTTAAAAACACCCTCTAAAATAGAGATATTATTTCTAATAAAAATATCCACACAATAATTTTAAAAAGGATTTTCCTAAAAAGATGCGGCCATACTGGTGGGAGCATATCCATTGCTCCCTTGTGCACCTAAGGGGGGAGAGACTTGACCAAGGCTTTTGAGTTTTACCTTTGGATAAACTTCGCTTTGGGACATAACAATGGTAGAAGGGCGCACACGCTCAAGGATTGACCGCACATAAGGACGAAGTTGTGCCGTTGTAATAAGCACAGGCATTTCCCCTTGGAGAATCAAATCATCAAACATCCGTTTAAGATTGCTAATAAAGCTTTGCAGCAAGCTTGGAGCGAGGGCGAGATTCCGTATTTCACCATCCCCCACTAGCGCCTCTACAAAAATTTGCTCCCACGCAGGTCCAAGATTAATAATGCTAAGCATATTTTCATGATCTACATGGGCATAAGTAATTTGACGAGCAAGGCGCAGGCGGACATGTTCGGTAATAACCGTTGTATTGCGTGAAAATGCCACAGCCTCGGCAATAGCCTCCAAAATCCCCGCAAGATCACGAATTGAGACACGTTCCCCCACAAGATTTTGAAGAACACGTTGAATCCCCCCTACGGAAATTTGATTGGGCACAATATCGTTGAGAAGTTTCTTATACGCCTCATCCATGTCATTGAGGAGTTTTTGCACTTCTGAAAAACTTAAAAGCTCTCCCATGTGATCTTTTACAATTTCCGTAAGATGTGTTGTAAGCACTGTGGCGTTATCCACCATGGTATATCCCATGGATTCTGCATCGTGTTTTTGATTAGGCGCAATCCACACAGCAGGCAGCCCAAAGGTGGGTTCTTTTACCTGTTCCCCATCAAGGCGAATGGGGCGCCCCGCAGGATCCATCACAAGGTAGTGCATAGGACGCAAGGATCCACGCCCAGCCTCGAGCTCCTTGATTTTAATCACGTAGTCTTCACCTGTTAAGTGAACATTATCTTGAATCCTCACAGAAGGAAGAATAAATCCAATTTCCCGCGCAAGCTGTCCACGAAGGTTTTTAATTTGTTCTGTAAGGCTTGGCCCATTTGTATTATTCAAAAGGCCGACTAACCCGTACCCAAGCTCAATTTTAATATGATCCATGGTAATGCGAAGCGGTTCCTCCTTGGGCACAGCCTCAGCTTTTTCAATGGCTTCTTGTTGCGCAAGGAGCTGCTGCTCCTCATCAAGCTTGCGTTCTTTTTCCTTAGCAACTTTATAAGCTGCACCTCCTGTAAAAAGAGAAAGGATTAAAAAGGGTAACATTGGCATTTGCGGCAACAGAGAAAACATTGCCATCAAGAATGAACTTAACCCAAGGGCTGTAGGATAGGCACCAAGTTGTGCAAAAAATGCTTTTTCTGCACTCCCCTCAACCCCCGACTTCGATACCAAAATACCTGCTGCTGTTGATACAATCAGCCCTGGTATTTGGGACACAAGACCATCACCCACCGTCAGGAGAGTATAGGTCCTCGCAGCGTCACTGAAGGACATATCCATCTGTGCAACACCAATAATAATGCCACCAATAATATTGATAAACGTGATCAAAAGCCCCGCAATGGCGTCACCGCGGACAAACTTTGCCGAACCGTCCATGGACCCAAAGAAATTGCTTTCATCCTCAAGCTCTTTACGACGGCGTTTGGCTTCCACATCGTTAATCAACCCTGCGGAAAGGTCTGCATCAATGGACATTTGTTTACCCGGCATTGCATCCAAAGTAAAACGAGCTGAAACTTCAGCAATACGTCCCGACCCCTTTGTAATCACGACAAAGTTCACAATGACAAGGATTGCAAAAACAATCATTCCAATGACAAAATTTCCCGCCATCAGGAAATTACCAAAGGCCTGGATCACTTTACCAGCGGCGTGGGTCCCCTCATGCCCATATCCTAAAATCAAACGCGTTGATGCCACATTTAAGGCCAGCCTTAACATTGTTGCAACAAGAAGAACCGTTGGAAACGCGCTAAACTCAAGGGGCTTGCTGATGAACAAAGACGTCATCATAATGAGTACGGAAAGTGTTATAGAGAGCGCTAACGCCACATCCAAAAGCGGTGCGGGAAGCGGAAAAATCAGCACAAACAGAATGCTCATCAATCCAAGGGCAAAGGTAATATCCCCACGCCTTACAAGATCACTAAAACTTGATGCTTGAATTTGGATAGAGCTCAGAGTCATGGATTAAGCGACCCCCTTTAAATCATCATCCCGTTTGTTTTCGCTTTCTTCATATTCCTTAAGTTTGTTGCGCAATGTACGAATGGAAATGCCCAAGATATGGGATGCGTGGGTACGATTCCCAAGGCAATGATCAAGGGTTCCTATGATGAGTTCCCGTTCGATCTCAGCAACCGTCTTGCCAACAAGCACCGTTTTTCCCTCTTGGCTATGGACTGATTTCATTTCTGACTCATCATAATTCAGGCCAATATCTTCGCACTCAATCATATCGCCTGAGGCCAACAAAATGGCCCTGTGCATCATGTTTTGAAGCTCACGCACATTTCCGCGCCATTGGTATGACTTAAGAGCCCTTAGTGATGTCTCTGAAAATGGTTTTATCGCTACTTGGTTAAGCTTTGCAAATTTTTGCACAAAATGCTTTGCCAAAAGCTCAATATCTTCTTTACGCTCCCGCAGGGGTGGCAAATGCAAATTCACAACATTTAAGCGGAAATAGAGGTCTTCACGAAATTCCCCTGCCTTGATTGATTCCATCAAATCACGATTTGATGTCGCAATAAGGCGAATATCAACTTTAACAGGTTGATTCCCCCCCACACGATCAATTTGTTTTTCTTGAATAGCCCTTAAGAGTTTAGCCTGAAGGCGTGGATGCATTTCGCTGATTTCATCAAGCAGAAGGGTTCCCCCATTCGCTTCTTCAAATTTTCCAATACGACGGGCAACGGCTCCTGTAAAAGCACCTTTTTCATGACCAAATAACTCGGATTCCAAAAGATTTTCTGGAATTGCCGCACAATTCACGGAAATAAATGGCTTATCCTTGCGTTTAGATTTTTGGTGAATAAATTGTGCCATCACTTCTTTCCCCGTCCCCGATTCACCAGTTAGAAGGATATTAGCCTCGCTCGGCGCAATTTTTTCAGCCAATTTCACCCACCGCAGCATCACGGGATCTTGGGTCAAAAGAGGATGATCAGCATCGCTCACGGCCGTAATTACAGCAGCAATCAGTTCAGAATCAGGAGGAAACGGGATATACTCCTTAGCACCAGCCCGAATACTTGCAGCCGCTTCTTCCGCCGTTGCAGCAACACCGCATGCGATTAAGGGGATACTGAAACGCTCTGATTTCAAGGACTTTGAAAAAGAAGCAATATCACATTTCAGATCAAACATGATCATATCAGCACCTTGCCCTGCGCGAAGGGCTTCAAGGGCTTCTTTTGCATCCTCAAAAGCCACAACTTTCGCACCTTTGTTTAGGGCAATCTTAGCAGCTGTTGACACATACCCTTCAAGCTTACCGACTAATAATACACGCATTCCTTATACTCCTTATGATCCCCAATCAAATTCTATTAAGCACGATCCGCTTTGATAATTTCGGTCATTGTCACCCCAAGACGGTCCTCAACAAGAACCACTTCACCGCGCGCAACAAGCTTGTTGTTTACATAAATATCCACAGCCTCACCAACGCGCCTATCAAGCTCAATCACAGCACCGCGACCGATTTTAAGCAGTTGGTTAACAGGCATATTCGCCCGCCCCAAAACAGCGGATAATTGGACTGGGACATCGTACACAGCATTTAATTCATGGGCCACGGCCACGGCATGACTCTCTTGAAGCTCTCTGTCTGGTAATCCTGACGGAAAGCCCCCTCCTCCCATACCGTTCATAATATCATCGATATGGTCATGCATTGAGGGAACAGATTCATTTTCATTTCCTACGCCTTCTTGTGGCATAGCATCCTGGGAAACATCCCCTACAGATTCCCCCCCTTGAAGATCTTGTCCTTCAGGATTTTCTGTGTTTTCTGTCTCGTCACTCATCTTCAATCTCCTCTATCTTTTTTAATTTTCTATGTTTTGAATTGTTGCATTGTTTGGATTTTTGTCTTGGAAAGCTTCCAAAATTTCTTGAATATGAAGTACCAGATCCGCTTCGCTCCTAAATAAAAACCCTGTTTTCCAATCGATATGCACATCGGATCCTGAGAAAGCTTCATTTTCTTCCAACACAAAGGGAACTTCCGTCTTGAGCGCTACTAATTTATCTTCCAGAGAATTTTTAAGAGAAGGATTACAAATAATCCTCACATGATTATTTTCATTTAACTTTGATAAGACATCCATTGTGATCTGAGAAACTTCATAAGCAGCAGCTTCACGGGAATATTTTGGAAAAAGTGTCAGAAAAACCTTAGATGCGATGGAAACCGCATACTTTAAACTTTTTTCTTTTTGAGAAGCAATCTGAAGAAGTGATTTTTGAATCTCGCCAAGGGCATCATGGGTTTGATAGTTAATCTCAGAAAGGGCCTTCAATCGCCCAGCCTCAAATCCTTCAATAAAGCTTTGCTTCTTCTCAACATCCAGCATTTCTTTTGGAATACTAAGTTCAAAAGAAAAATCATGATTAAAAAGATATTTTTGCGCTTGTGTATTGGGTGTTTTAGACATGTTATGCAATCATCTCCTCTCCCTCATCACCGCCCTTAACAATGACAATTTTTCCTTCATTCGAGAGATCCTTTGCGACTTTCACAATATACGATTGAGCTTCATCCACATCCTTGACACGCACCATTCCCAAGGATTGAATATCTTCTTTCATAATTTTTGCAGCACGCTCGGACATGTTTTTAAAGAAAAGCCCTTTAATGGTTTCGCTTGCCCCCTTAAGAGCGAGGCAAAGTTTACTTTTATCACTTGCACGAATAACTTCTTGGAACCCAGCATCATCAAGCCTAACAAGATCATCAAAGGTAAACATCAACGCTTTAACACGCTCACTCGCTTCTGGGTTACGCTCCTCTAAATGCCCCATAAATCGGGCTTCTGTAGATCTGTCAAAGTAGTTAAAAATATCAGCCACAATTTCATGGGCATCACGCTTGGTTGCCCTTGAAATGCTGCTCATAAATTCTGTACGAAGGGTTTTTTCAATATCTTCAATAATCTCTTTTTGCACAGGATCCATACGTAGCATTCTTAAAACCACTTCCATGGAAAGATTGTCCGGCATGATTGCAAGAACCTTTGAAGCATGCTCTGTGCGAATTTTGGATAAGATCACAGCAATGGTCTGTGGGTATTCATTTTTAAGATAGTTTGCAAGCAAATCCTCGCTCACATTCCCAAGCTTATCCCACATGGTACGCCCAGCAGGTCCACGAATCTCTTCCATAATATTTTCGGCTTTTTCTTTTGGTAAAAGCTTCATCAGGAGTTTTTCCGTCGTATTAAATCCACCGACAAGCCCCCCCGATGATTGAACTTGTTCACGCACATCCGTATAAATGCTTTCCATCACATTGGATTCCACCTTGCCAAGCTGGGCCATGGCCAAGGATAATTCCCTGATTTCATCCTCATCCATGTGGGCAAAAACTTTACTGATTTGCTCTTCTGTTAAGGTCAACATCAAAGCTGCTGCCTTTTGTACACCACGAAGAGATTTGTAATCTGTAATAGGTTTCATTTACCTAAGCCCCTCCACCTTGTTGTGGTGTTGCCATCCAATTCCGAATCACAGAAACAGTTTCCTCAGGGTGTTTATCAATCATTTCACGCATTTGCTGCATTGGTGATGGTTTCATTGGCTCCAAAGGAGCAGCTGGCGCTTGGAGTGCTTGGGGCTGTGCTTGGATAGCTGGCTGACCTGGCAAAAGTCCTGAAACTCCTTGATTGGGGTATCCATTATCCATGGAAAATACTTGTCCTTCTTGTGAGGGGGGAGCAAATTTTCGAATTTGCTCTAAAGTACGCATTGCAAAAGGTCTCACAAAAAGGAACAGCGCCAAAAGACCGATAAGGCCAGGGAGTGCCACATCAAGGACATGTCCCATACTGACTGTGCTCAAGATATTTTCCACCATAGACAGGGGTTTATCCTCCACCTGAATAGGCGCAAAAGGCATATTCACCACTTCCACAACATCACCGCGATCCGCATTAAAGCCCATGGATGTTTTAACAAGGGTTGTGATTTTATCGAGCTCTTCTTTAGAACGCTCTTCGTACTTTCCATCTTTGTAATTACCATCCACAAGAACAGCCACAGAAAGACGCTTGATCATTCCAGACTGTTTAATGTGTGTTTTGAAGACTTTGGAATTGTCATAGACCGTATTTTCTTCATTACGATTATTTTTGTGTTGAGCCTTTGATCCCCCTGCTCCTTCAGCAGCAGCTTTATCTGGAAGTGCATTCGCAACAGTGACAGCTCCTTCTGAACCACTTTCAGAGTGCTGCCCATCTTCTGTTGCTGTATTAGTTGAGCGCACAACCTGTCCTTCGGGGTTAAACTCTTCCGTATTAATGGTAATTTTGTCAAAGTCCATATCCGCACTAACTTCAACACGTGATTTCCCCATACCAAGGGTTTTTTCAAGCAACGCTTCAACACTGTTTGAAAGACGTTGTTCGTAGCCACGACGCATCTCATTATGATTACCAAGGTCAAAGGCACCCGATTCACTTTGGCGCGCCAAAAGATTTCCCTTATCATCGATAATTGTAATGCGCTCTGCCGTCAGCCCTGGAACAGCAGCTGCCACAAGGTGCTGAACACCCGCAACTTGCTCCCCTGAAAGGCGACCACGATTCATTTTTACGACAATAGATGCCGATGGCGATTGACGGTCTTTTGTAAAAAGTTCTTTTTTAGGAACGACAAGATGAACACGTGCTCCTGCTACTCCTTGAATGGAGCGAATGGATTTTGCAATCTCTCCTTCCAAAGCACGAGCGTGGTTAATATCCATAATAGCGCTTGATGCCCCGAGGATGTCTGCCTTATCAAAGATTTCATACCCTAAAGAACCACTGCTAGGAAGACCTGCATTCGCAAGGTCCATACGAATGCGAGCAACCTTATCCGTTGGCACATAAATTTGTGATCCATCGCCACGGGCTTCTACCTGAATTCCCATGGATTCAAGGCGATCCATAATTTTTGCCCCTTCAGCTGGTTCTAGCTGAGAGAACAGCAATGACATATCTGGCTTAGCGCTCTGCAAAATAAGATAGGTCATGAATGCCAAAGAAATACCTGCTGTGGCTAAGAGCACAAAGATCTTTGTCGCACCAAGATTTTGCAGGAATTGTCGAAGCTCGTTCACTTTTAGATCATTTAAATAAAATTTTCCTAAAAATGAGTATGAAGGGCAAAAGTTAAAAAATTAGTTAACAAAACAGGAAAAAACGGCAATTTTTGCCGAGGACATCGGCAAAAAAATAAAGGCCAAAAATTAAAAAAGGAGGAAGAAAATGAGATATTTCGATTAAATAGCAGAAGAAAAGCTGAGATTTAGCTGAGATTCATTCGATAAAAAGTCCTAAGTCTCGAATAAAAAAACATTTTTAATCATCATCCGTATCAATATCTTGCGTCCAAAGGCGGGGCCTTCCCTGAGGATCAAATTTCCCCGGCCGTGATATCATGATTTCGTCATCATCATCGCTATCATCCGAATCAGAGTGTGTCGCGGACAAAGTCGTTTGAACCTGTGATGACAAAACAGAAGACCCATTAGTGCTCCCCGACTGAGAATCTGAACTTCCCGCCCCAAATGCTTTCAAGGGAAAAACAAAAAACAAAAAGCAAAGTCCCAGAATGGGAAAAAGAATCCATCTTCTCATTACTAACTCCCTCAGAAAACATATAAGTCTAAACTAGCTTAAATTAATTTTTCTTAGCTTTTTTTAGAATCAGCCCCTAAACGTTGATCGATAAGCCCTGAAAGCTCTTCGTTCTTAGCCTCAGACGCTTTAGCTTTTTCCCGAATACTTCGATACTCAGCAACCTTTTTACTCTTAGGTTTATCGACATAGTAAATATGGGTTTTAGATTTATCTGTCCACGTCATCTTGAAATGGGTAATCTCAATCAACTGGATACGATCATTGTCCTTTATAGGAAGAGCTTTGGATGTGACGATAATGGTGCCATTGGGCAGCTCTTTTTCCATTTTGGCGGCAAGCTTGACCATAAAATCATCAGGAAAGCACAGTGATGATATCCAGAAAAGCCACTGAGGATTTTTGGGTGTTGCTTTACCAATCACAACTTCCTTAAACGGAATCTCAAGGGCATCCTGATTGATCACACGAATGCTTTTTGCCACATCTTCGTATTGTGGAAAGAAACGACCAAGGTTCTCAAGACCATAAACAGCAACCTTATGGCGCGATTCTGAAATTTCAATCCCGGAGCAATGCCATCCTGTAAGAAGGGCAAAACCTACAGGAACAAGAGCACGCCCTGAACCAATATCCGAAAAATAGACATTATCACGATTCGTAAATAACTCGGGAAAAAGAGACTCAAGGTAATACAAGATTTGAATCATCCCCTCAGGTTTTACTTCTCCATAAGTCGCAGAGGTTTTATGCGCCTCAATTTTATCTTTTTCCTCGTCACTGATTTTTCCGGTTGTATTGGCATAAATTCTGTCCAGTATCTCAGCAATGTTAATTTCTTTTGTTTTTTGAGCCATAAAGGAGGATTTAGCCTCCCCCCCGCCCGATTCTTTTGCTTCTGTAACCGAACTAGGAGTTCCCTCACGGGAGACCTCTGCCTTTTCTTGTTTTACACTCGCATCCTGATGAGTCTCTTTACCTTTCTTCTCAGACGTTGATTTTTCATCCGAACACCCAGAAATCAAAAAAGATTGAGCTAAAGTGATAAAAGCAGCAAGAAAAAGGCGATTTTTGTTCATAACGGCCCTGCATTTTGAAATTAAACCATTGTATAGAAATGATGCTAGCAAATCCCTCACCACCAACACAATATATGGTTTCAAAAATTCTTTTTAAGTATTGTGATTTGCGCGTAAGTTCTTCACTCTTTTAAACACTAAAAAGATTAGAAAATGGTTGCTCTCATGACGTCAAAACCTCCGCCCCATTGCAACGTATGTGGAAAGAAACTCAGCTTCCAAAAGCTTTTTCCTTTGAGTCTTCTACACTTTTCAATCTATGAAACTATCCAGGAACAACACCCTCACATAACATCCGATGGCTTTATTTGCGCAAATGACCTTACTCCATCAGCCAATAAACACAAACAATCCCTTAACCGCATTCACAAAAATCATCTTTCAGATCTTTCCAAAGAAGCCGCGCAAAAAATAGCAACACATCAAATTGTGTCTCAAAATATTAACCGCTCCCACAGAGAAAGGATTTCTTTTGGAAATCGCTTGTCCGATAGTTTGGCCTATTGGGGGGGAAGCTGGTCATTTCTCTGCTCCCTTCTGGGCGTGCTATTTTTATGGATGATCCTCAACACGTATGTTCTTAATCATTCGGCTTTTGATCCCTATCCTTATATATTCCTGAATCTTATTCTTTCGTGCCTTGCTGGCATTCAAGCCCCTGTTATCATGATGAGTCAAAACCGCCAAGAAGAAAAAGATAGGTTGCGCGCTGAGAATGATTATCACGTTAATCTGAAGTCAGAACTTGAAATCAGGCAACTTCACACAAAACTTGACCATATATTGGTGGGGCAATGGCTGCACAATCAAAAACAAGTCAATCAATCAGCTTCTCTGGAAAAAAAATCCTCGAAAAAACGTTCCAGGAAGACATCCTCATCCCTCCTCAAATAAGCCTCAGGAGTTGAGACCTGCAAAATCTCTGATCTGCATATTGTTTTTCATTGACAAAAGGAATTACAACCCTTAAAAAAAAAGTCACACGTCCCCTTCGTCTAGAGGCCTAGGACACCAGCCTTTCACGTTGGTAACACGGGTTCGAATCCCGTAGGGGACGCCACAAGGTGCTTGCAACAAAGCTCTTCTACCCCCTTCAAAACACCTCCACCCAGCAAAAATTATCAAGTTACCACCACAGGGCACAACTTAAACGTGTGTTTTTGTTAATAAATATGAATTTTTCATTAACAATTTTTTTCACCTAGTTTTCATCGCCCTACGGCATCCTTTTATTTTAATAAAATTATTTCATATCACAAACCCCTTGAAAAGGCTTGGTTTCCAACCCTCATCACACCCATTAATATTAAAAATAGTTTTTATTTATTTAAAAATATGAATCAAAAAATATTTTTATTTATTAAAAATACTGCAATTTATTAATAAATAGTTAATTTTCACAGCATACCTCCTCCCTTGAAGCCCACAACAAGGGAGGAACCCCATGAAAACAAACCGTTTAACCTCAATCCTTTTATGTTCATCTTTTTTTCTCTGGAGCACATCCCACGCAAATTCTTCTCAAAAAATCAACTCACATGCACTCCTCAATGCCACCCCAATAACATCATCTTCCGTCTCCCCATCCCCACTCTCTCTCACTTTTGTCACCCCCTCTGAACAAGATGTAAAAGTCGAAAGAGACGTAAAACAACGCCACCAAGAAAGCTCTTTAAAAACAAGCCTCACCCCCTACGATCCATTAAGTATTAGCTTAGTGTCTTATAGTTCTTCGTCCTCAAGCAGCTCAAGCTCATCATCAAGTAGTAGCAATTCCTCAGGAAACAAAGGCTCCGGAAGCAACAGCACAACCATTACAGAAATTGAGTTATCATCATTCCCTCCGCTACAAAGCGAGGTTCAACTCCAAACAACACGCAAGAACGAAGATGTTTTTGTTCCCTCTTTACACATCTATGGTGGAGGTGTGCGCGGCATTATCCCAGCAACCATCCTACGATCTCTTGAAGAAGCAACAGGAAAACGAACATTAGACCTCTTTGAATTTTATAGTGGAACCTCAACCGGCGGCATCCTCGCAGGCGCTATTAATACCGGAAAGTTAAGCGCATCGGATCTTGTTGACATCTATAAAAAGCACGCCTCCACCATTTTTCAATCACGCTATTGGTTTAACCCTTGGGGCATTCGCGGCCCCAATTACAAAATCGACAACATGCGCCAAGTCCTTAGGAAATATGTAGGAAATATGACTGTTGCTGATTTTAAAAAAGATGTGCTCATTCCTATGTATGACGTACGTGGGAATAACACCCTTGTGATCAAAAGCTGGGAAGCTCGCGAAAAAGAAGATCATAACTTCTGGGCCGTTGATGCCCTGAGCGGCACAGGGGCAGCACCCACATTTTTTGAACCTGTTCGCATGTATAACTACCCCAAAAATCCATATAACAGACTTCGCCGGGAATTCATCGTTGTGGATGGCGGCATTTTTGACAACGCCTCAACAGGGTGCGCCTATAACGCTATGGTTGAGCTTTATGGACACAATGTGAAACACATCGCTATTTCCCTTGGCACAGGTCAAGAAACACCTGAAATGGCAACATATGATTCGGTTAAGGGAATGGGCACGCTTTCCCTTGCACCGCGCCTTATTGACTGGATGCTCCACGCAAACGTTGCCAAGACAGAGTATGAAATGCGACGTTTCCTCCCCATTGTTGATGGCGTGCAACAATACTATCACTTTAATCCCGTCATCGACCGTGATTATGCTGCAATGGATAATTCATCCAAAAGCAATCTCGATCACCTTGAGGAATACGGCCTAAAACTTGTTGAAAGTGAAGCATGGCAAGCTTCTGCCATCAATTTAATACGTCGACTTGAGGATCTCCGTGACGAAGGACGTATCGCCAAAAAACTGAAAGACAAGAGCACTTCTTCAGCTCCTTCAAACATGCTGACTTTATTCGATAATGAGCGCGACTTGAAAGTAAAAAGCCAAGAAAAGAAAAGTTCGATTTAAAAGACTTTTGAGCAACTAAAAAGGGCCAACCTCAAAAAGTTGGCTCTTTTCCTTTTAGCTCATCATGGAATGTTTATTCTTAATGGAAAAAACGTATTCTTCTTTATCTGGTTTTGCATCAATGTGAGCATCAATGCTTTTGCGGTACGCAATAAACTTGGCAAGATCCTGTTTCCCCATTTTCTGGGCCGGCATCATCTTAATAGAATTTGGATTGATATGAGATCCTTTATACAAAACACCATAGTGCAAATGCGGGCCCGTTGCTGACCCTGTGGATCCAACTTCCCCAATAAATTGTCCTTGGGCAATTTTACTTCCTGGACGAATGCCGGGGGCAATCTTTCGTAAATGGGCATACTCGGTTGTATAATCCCCATGACGGATGGAAACGTAAAGACCGAAATCCCCCCAATACTGAGCCTTTGTCACAACACCTGACCCTGCTGCAACGACCCGCGTTCCGGGAGGAGCCCCAAAATCGACCCCTTTATGCATCCGTGTATACCCACGCACAGGGTGCATGCGCATCCCAAAGCCTGAACTTACCCGAAGCTTTGTCGCATCAAGGGGGGAACGCAAAAACCCACGAACAACCGACTCCCCATGGTGATTGTAATAGCTTGCACCATTTAGTCCTTCATAACGATAGATTTGTCGCAACTTTCCACGCACGGCAATGGCCGCGTACAAAAGGTTGCCATAACGAACGACATTGCCCTTGTTATCCTTATAAACTTCATACAAAAGGGCAAGACCATTATTGGGTTTTGGTTCATGTTGAAAATTAATCTCATAAGACAACGCTTGAATTGCCGCACGCACCAAATTTGACGGAGCTCCTAATTTTACAGCTGTATTATAAAAGCTGGAGTGGATCTTGCCTGTAACCCCTTCGATATATTTCTTAAGCTCAATGGCTTTTTTCTTTGCCTGATAACGACCATTAGATTGGCTTAGCGTGATTTCTTGCTCAGGAGATGAACGCCATTCCATATGGGATAAAATAACTGAACCACTATGGGGGTCATTTCCTATTTGAATACGAATTCCTTGGCCAATTTTAAGCCCCTTGGGGTTATAAACTTTTTTAATAGCATCCACGACATCTTGGGCATTTCCCTTATCCAAACCTGCCGATACCAGCAAGCTTTTAAGGGTATCCCCTTTGCCTACAACAAGAAGCTTTTCTTGTTTTCCCTCATCAAACGCAACCGTGGAAATTTTCTGAGATGGGGAAACAACCCCTGATATAGCTTCACCATCTTGAGCTTCATCTATGGTAACACGATGGGGGTCAAGGGAAACATCATTTTCAATCGTCTCTGGAAGAGGTTCATAGGAAAGATAATCATGAAAGGCAAGGAAGCTTGCAAAAAACAAGCTCGCAAGGCTAATGATAGAGCGCTTTTCTATACGGGCAAAGACATCGCGCAATAGATATTTCCTCCATCGTTAAATGACCGGTTCTTGTATGCCGATCCTATTGAAACCAACCTTTACAGCGGCCTTGACATGACCTTTAGTAAAATTAAAAAGAATAAATAACTCGTTAAAGTTGCCAGGAGAGGTGTGGTAAGTCAACCCATAAACCGACTTTTTGTGACAAAAATGTAACACATTGAGTGATGGCCTTGAATACAGAAGGAGTTATTTTTTTAACTAAAAAGAATGCTCAGATGATTTAATCGCCCATCCAGAGTGCTCATGGTTTTTCCAAGATCCATGTGAGAATCCTCAAACCATATGGGCAAAACCGATAAGAATACTGGCAAAACAGCCTTGGGAATAATCATCCGCTGAAGAGGTTCAAGTTCCCACTCGAAAGATTGAAGACCTTCTTCCAAAAGAAGCATCAAATGAGAAGAAAGTTTGATCCAAAATATCGGGTCCCAGGAATTTTCACGATAAAAAACATGATATGCTTTTTTATAAGGCTGAAGAACGTCAAAATACCCCATAATTTTTTCAAAAAAGAGCTCCTTCATATCCTTAAAAAAGATATTTTTCTCTTGTCTCACCTTGTTTTCAAGAAAATAAAACACTGCATCACGTAGCGACGTTTCGTGGGGAAAATAGTCTTCTCTGGGATAAGAAAACTCCTTTAAAAACGCATCCAAGTGTGGAAGTTTCTCCTGATCGCCCAGAATTTTTAGGTAATTCTCTATCACAGCCTCAAAACTGTAATGAGCTTCCTCTTTGTGAAATGCAGACTTTACCATATCCACCCTTTAAAAAGTGACCGTGATTTTATCAATCACATATTCCTTTTTAATAGTTTATATGGCGAGCCTCAACTGCCTTTATGGAACGGGACGTCCCCTCACGATCATTCATCATGATATAATCCCGATTTACATGACCATGATACAATTGACGAGGACGCCCAATTTTATGGGAAGGATCCGTAATCATTTCCTTCCACTGAGCAACCCACCCCACCGTACGCGCTACGGCAAAAAGCACCGTAAACATGGATGTTGGAATTCCCATGGCTTGAAAGATAATCCCTGAATAGAAATCCACATTAGGATAAAGTTTTTTGGAAACAAAATAATCATCATTCAAGGCGATTTTTTCGAGCTCCATGGCAATTTGCAGCAATGGATCATCAAGTTTTCCGAGCTCTGCCAACACCTCATAACATGTTTGGCGCATAATTTTTGCTCGAGGATCATAATTTTTATAAACACGATGACCAAACCCCATAAGACGGAAAGGATCATTTTTATCTTTTGCACGCTTAATCGCATCAGGAATGTTTCGAACATCTCCGATGGAGCGCAACATACTAAGAACAGCCTCATTAGCACCACCATGGGCAGGCCCCCAAAGAGCCGCAATCCCCGCAGCTATACAGGCAAAAGGATTCGCCTGACTGGATCCCGCCATACGCACTGTGGATGTCGAGGCATTTTGCTCATGATCTGCGTGCAGGATAAAAATACGATCCATAGCCTTTGCAAAGGTTGGATTCACACGATAAGGCTCACAGGGCGTTGCATACATCATATGCAAAAAGTTCGTCGCATAATCCATTTCGTTGCGAGGATAGATAAATGGCTGACCTGTAGAATATTTATATGCCATGGCTGCCATTGTGGGCATTTTTGCAATCAAACGATAAGACGCAAGCTCACGCTGCTTCGCATCATAAAGATCAAGACTGTCATGATAGAATGCTGAAAGGGCCCCTACAACACCCACCATAATTGCCATGGGATGAGCATCCCGCCGAAATCCCGTATAAAAGGAGATCATTTGTTCATGGACCATGGAATGAGTTGTCACATGATGATCAAATTCCTTCATCTGCTCCTTATTGGGAAGATCTCCATAAAGCAAAAGATAGGCTACCTCCAAGAAATTGCTGTGGGCAGCAAGCTGCTCAATGGAATAGCCACGGTAAAGAAGAACCCCTTCATCACCATCAATATATGTAATCTGAGACTCACAACTTGCCGTTGCAATAAATCCGGGGTCAAAAGAAAAAAGCCCCGTTTCTTTATAAAGCTGACTGATATCAAGGACGTCAGGACCCGCTGTTCCTTTAATCACCGGAAGCTCAACATCCTTTCCATTATAGTTCAAAGTAGCCGAACCACTTATTTGATGACGCATCGGATCTCCTTACAAGCTATGCCTTAAAACGACCATGTCCTCGATGATTGTAATATACAATTTTAATAAATTGCAATTCACACACTGAGGGTATGATTTTTACTTCTTGGATTGAGACTACAAAAAAAATATTAATATTTTGTGTAGAATATATTTAATTTTATCAAAAATTCGTCTGAATTACCCAAAGTTTGAAATAAGTCTTCCGTCCTTCACCCAAAAAATACTCACCCCATTATCCCCATGCTCCTTAAGTTGCTCAAGGGCAGCAAGGGTCTCATCCTCCTCAAAATCAATGGGATTTTGCGCCATGAAAATGGTTTGAATGGTTGTTTTTCGATCTAAAATAGCTCTTGCAATGGCCAAAAACCCTTTTTTACCGATACCACACTTTGCGATCCCTAAAGATTCAAGACGAAGCAGCCTTCCATCAGATAAGCTTTGTGCAATCTCAAAAGCTCCCTTATCTCCAATTTCATTACCCGAAAGCCATAGTGATCTAAATTCATGGGTATATAACCCTCCCGAAAGCAGAGAGCTTACACCACAAGCCGTTAACCCACAGCGCATCAGATCAAGACGCCTTAACTGAAACAACAAAGGGATTGAGTGTTTTTTGATACTCAAAACACTCACCCCCTCATCCTTAATTGCACTTCCCGACAGGCTCAATGCCACAAGATTTTTTACAAAAGAACCGTCCATCAACGTTTTCACTCCCGAAGACGTTAAAGAACATCGATCCAACATAAGACCATTAATTGTGTCAAGGGCTGGGCACTTCGCAATAAGCTTTGCCCCCATATCGCCAATATCAGAGAACTCCACACGCAATGATGATGGAAGCTTTGCTTGGGCCAAACCAGATTCAAAGTTTGAAAGTGTCGTTCGCGAAAACGAAAGCGGGGCTGTAAAAAAAATAGAAGACAGATCGATGTCATCCTTTAATGTTCTTTCTTTTTCAGAAAACTCCCCGACCTTACTGCTTGCCACAACCGGTGTTTCTATTACTAGCACCAATATCAAAACCCAAAAAATTTTTAAAAACATGAGCACCTCCCATAAAAGACTCTAAAAAATCCCCATGGTCATTATGTTAAATCAAGTATTAAACGAATGTTAATTAAGTCGTGGAAAACTGTCTCAGCCAGGGCAACTTGCCATGATCTTTTTGCATAGCAAAGCCGATCTTATTTCATGATAAGACCATCAAAATCTGATAGGGTCAGCAACATGAGAAAAAGATTTAAATTATAAATTTTTAACAAAAAACAATATATTATTTCAAAAAAGGAACTCGCATGAAACGATTTTTGATTTTTGGAACACTCTTTTTAAGCATTAGTGAAAACTCACTCATAGCGAGTTCAAATAATGACGAACTCGGCATTTCCCTATTACCCTCACCCCGTAAACTTACAGAAAAAGAGCAAAAAATCTCAGCAAAAGATCAAACTCTCGAAGTGATCGTTCAGGATCTCACACCTGAAGCTCTAGGTACGATTCACGCAGCTCTTTTTGCTCAAGATGGCCCCATGCTTCCCATGGACATAGCAAAGCTTGTTGGCGAATACCTTAGCCGTGACTTTCTTTATCAAATCCCCCAGACAACACACCTTCTAACTATAATTGACCGCCGCACAAAGAAAAAACACGGAAACCCCCTTGATGTGGGACAGGACCCAACCCATGCTGTTTTTTGGAATAATACTGTCTATGTCTCAAGCGGCCGAAAAGACACCGTTCTTGCCATAGACACTAATACTCAAAAAATTACTGTTACAAATGTAGGATTGTGGCCTACGTATATGGCTCCCGAAGGTGATCGCTGCCTATGGGTTGCAAGCTCTATTTCGGATACAATTTATCCCATTGGAAAAGACAACAAAATTACGGCTGGACAGGAGAAAGGCATTAAGGTTGGGAAACGGCCTGTTTGCGCTCTCGCCTCTGGAGGATGGGTTTATGTTGCCAATAGCCTCTCTCATTCTGTTTCGGTCGTTAACACAAGCACTTGCACAGTAGTAAAAACAATTGAAACAAAATCAAACCCTCAACAGCTTTTTAAAACACCCACAGGAATAGAAGTTAGGGATCAAAATGGCCGTGTGCTCTTGACAATTCAAGAGGAAAGCTCAGAAGAAAAAGAAAAGAAGGAAAAAAAAGATGAACACACAAGCTTAATCTCCTTGTCAAGTTCCATCCTGCAGATTCATCCACATTAAACACAATTTTGGTCACAAAAGAGCCTTCATAAAGATACTCACCAAACGTCCTTGTATTTTTTCAAAAAAAAAGATTTACAGCCCGATATGTGAATGCTAAAAATAGACCAATTCCCCGGTAGCTCAGTCGGTAGAGCAAGTGGCTGTTAACCA
>Ga0172373_10004277_pt1 | contig 20254 bp, 30 predicted proteins | sample Lak10m_2_FD_114546 | JGI IMG/M metagenome (GOLD analysis project Ga0172373, IMG submission 114546) | Freshwater microbial communities from Kabuno Bay, South-Kivu, Congo - kab_092012_10m | ecosystem: Environmental > Aquatic > Freshwater > Lake | place: Democratic Republic of the Congo...
GGCGACTCTAGTAGAACAGCCGATGTCTCTATACCCAGCTGATTCGTTTTGATCTTATCACCCTTCTTCAACTCTATTGCTTTTACCATAGTGCTCCTTTTGTTGGTTATCTTATCTACATAAGATAGCTCTGCCATGAAGTCAAGTCAAAAAATAAAAAAATTGCAGGGAGAACCAGGATGCGCTGGATGGTATTATAATAAACATTTGAAAACAAACCACGCTTGAAGGAACGGGACGGGAGAGATATGGCAGCTGGCAGCCGAAGGGTGATGGTAATATTATTATTAAATAAAAAAATTATCTAAACACGGGAACGGGAGCGGGAACGGGCGACCGAAGTCGCCCGTGAACTTTTATTTTAGAGAATTTTAAATCCGCCTGACTGCTCCGCGAACTCTGCAAAATGTTCAACATTATCCACAGAGAACGGATACATACCCGAGCGGTCGGTTTTGTAATAGATAGTGTCCCACTTTTCTTTATCCTCTTTCGGATAATCACGCGGAACAATGTCGCCGTGTTTCTTTTTCATCTCTTCACTAAACGCGGACAACTCTTTGTCTACCTCTTCATTGTGCTTTTCAGCTTTTTTGTAGTTTTCCATATACATTTCTGCATACTTTTTAGTGTGCCCCGTCGCGATTAAATGTTTTAATTGTTTTGCAATTTCTACCGCGTCGGTGTCTTTGACACGGAAACCGCTATTCTCGTGCCAGTAGTCTATGTGTTCTTCTTCAACACAACCCGTGAACTTAATTATATAATCCGCAAGAGGTCTCCACCACCAAACATTATTGCGAAAATAATAACCTTTGTTCTCTTCTTCGAACTTGTTCATCTGTTCAAAGTAATTGTCTCGTTCTTCTGCTGTAGCTTTATCCCAATCAATTTTAGGTTTAACTGCACCCTCTTTGAGTTTAGGTTTCAAGCCGTACACGTCCATACCCATACATGCTCCTTTTGTTGTTTGTTTATTATCTTATATATATAAGATTTTTATAAAGTCAATTAACTTTTTAGTTGTATTTAAAAAAAATGCAGGAGCTTCCACCGGGTCTACCTTCCTGATGGTGAACTCTTCATTCACGGTTCGTGGTCGAAGAAACGGGAACGGGATGCGGGAACGGGGCTACATCAACCAAATCAACAGAAGCAGCAACGCCAGCTGCCCTGCTCTGGTGAAGACTAGCAGGGCAATTAATATTATCAAAACCCAGAACACGGGAAATGGGAACGGGATTACTTCTTCACTGGCCGTGTAATTCTATCTCTACCAGTTTCGTAAAATAAAACATCGTTCAGCTTCCAATTTTTTAAAAGTGTGGCCTCATTGTTGATTGTCCCAAAACCACGGCGTTGAGTCCCTGATCTTATTTTAACCCACATCTTTTCGCTTACACCACCCTCCGTAAACCAAACGTAAACGAAATTTTTAAAATCCTCTAGTAGTTCTAGTTTTTTTATTTTAAAGTAAGTTGCTTTGCCGTGCTTCTTGCACGTGTAAATTATATTTTTTCTTGGCTCTATCATCATTGCTCCTTTTGTTTTGTTAAAGCAGGGCTGATAGTGGCAAACGACCCAGACCATCAGCTCTGCCCATTTTATCGCGGTAGTCACCCGCATCACCAGAAACGATCTGACCTTACACCAACATTGCCTTCGTTAAGGCGTTCGAAGTAAAGCACTATCTCTTTGCTTTCGCATTCATCTGGCTGTCCCATTAATATAAGATAGGTAATTCCTAATGTCAAGCATAATTAAAAAATATTTTTAGCATCAAACTCCGGAGAGCTCAGCAGCTGGGAGGCAGGTCCGTGATTCGTTGTTCATGGATCATGGCTGCGGGAACGGGAACGGGAACGGGAACGGGATTACGGTAGCCCAACGGACGCTAAACAGGAGCTAATTATTTAGAGGATGTCGAGCTACCAACCACAGATATAATCATCGTGGGATATGAAGTCAAGCATTATTTTTTTATTATTTTCGAACCAGCTTCCTGCTGCCTGGAAGGAGAACCAGGATGGGTGATTATCTTATTCAGAACCGCGGTCCATGAAACGGGGTGCGGGAAATGGGAAACGGGAAACGTGGCAAACGGATCACGGTGCAAGCAAGAGTTGTAGTCGTAAAGTTTGACGGCTCTCTGCCCGAGGTCGAAGTTTAAGATAAATACTCTGCCACCAACACTAGCACGTTTTACAATCCACGCTTTTTGGTATTTAGTAAGCGGAGTCTGTTTTCTCTTTTTTACCTTTAGCTCCAGCCAAAATTCAATGCCTTGATAGCATCCGTTTACATCAGGAACGCCTAATGCAATGTTTGTTTCTATTCTTTGAAAGTGTACGTTTGGCAACGCTTTTTTTATTTTTTGATACAGCTTCGATTCTTCCTTTGGCATCAAATTTTCCGTTTACTAATTGCGTTTGTAAATAGGGTAAAAACCATTTGTTATCTCTGAATACTTGAGAGAGGCTATTAGAAATTGCGTTAACAATTAATTCCTCGTTTTCTTCCTTAGCAAGAAGATTTCCCTGCGAGTTAAGTCCGGTTTGATAGACACAAGCGTGAATGACTTCGTGCAAGAGTGTGTTTGCTTCTGATCTTGCATTTTGTTCTTTCTGGATATCGATTTTAGCGTTACTACTGTCATACTCACCTAAAACATTATCATCTTTTTTATCTTCTGTCTCAAAATTAATAACATTAATTGAAATATCTTCGTAACCAATTTTAATCTTTTTTTTCATTAATTCTGATCTCCACTGCACCCAAAGACATGTTTAAGTGCTTGTTATGTACCCTATTGAATTGCACCCAAAAATCTTCCTTAAGAAGACTTTTCCTCTTCTTCGATTTCGAGGACTTTTTCAAACGGTATCTCATCCTTAAGCTCATTGATTGTTTTGATTAATTCATCTTTTGTCATTGCTGACAAGTCCTGGACTTTAATCTCTTTTCGATCAATGTAAAAGCCTGCTGCTTGCCCTAGTCTAAACTCCGCATTTATGGCCGCTGCAAGTTGGTTTTTATCTTCCGCCTTCTTTGAAAGTGAGTCTAATCTTTTTAAATGTCTAAGGTAGTCTTTGTATGTATTTGTCTTGGCGTCACGCAATCTTTCAATATACGCTACTACATGAGGAAACTTATCTGGGTTTGTTAAAAGACTTCCCCATTTACCAGTCGTTGTTTCAGCATATCCTGCGTGCCGAGCAGCTTCTTGTTTTGTACAATCAGGATAATTTGAAACATAAAACTCTGCGAACGCACGTTGCTTGCCAGTTAATAACTCAGCTCCTTTTAGATTCGCCTTAACCTCTTGAACTAAAGTTTCCATAAATTTTTAATTATTATATAGATATTCCAATGTAAATAATACAACAAAGGTAAAAAAAGTTTTCTTGTCCAGTAGAATAATAGTACATATATGTTTACAATATTGATTATTAATATTGTTTTTATTGAATATATTGAATTTAGTGTTCAGTGTACTTTCAGGGTAGTATGCTGAAAGAATAACTGTTGGTATATATATCTTATTTGATGTTTTCAGCTTGTCAGTGTACTTTTGAGTTTATTTTTGTGTAGAGACATGAAAAGGTCTAATGTATCTATATACATAGCTGAAATTTGTGTATTTACTTGGTTTTTGTTAATCGGTGGGCTGAACGAATCAGCCCACCATAACTAACAAAAGGTAGGTGTGGTATTTATACCACAGTACGTGATCCGTGGTCAACCATACCCTACCCGTTGCTCACGGGTAACGTGTTGCAAAAATGCAACTATTAGTCCTCGTCCTCATCTTCATCCTCGTCATCTTCGTAATCATCTTCGTCATGATCACATTTAGAATTTTCGAGTTCAATTGCTTTATCGCGTAAAGTAATTAAATCCTCCTCAATTCTATCAATGATGTCTTGGATTGTTTCTTCTCTTTTCTTTCCCATAGTCTACCTCCCCGAAGGCCAGATATGCAAAAAATTATATGGGATAAAGCCCCGTAAAGGCCTTATTTTTTAAATGATTTTATAACATCTTCTGCAAAATCAGTGTAAAACTTCTGTACATTACCAAAGTAATTAGACCAGAATGCTTTTACCTCACTATAAGCAGGTATTTGAAATAGTTTTTCCATTTTTTATCTCCTTGTTGGAAAATATATATGTTGCAGTGCAACATTTTTCAAGGTGTCAAAATTTCACTTTATTGTTTTTACCAACAGATTTACAAATTGAATAAAAATCTTTAACAGATAATTCCTGTTTCATACGATTTACGATAGCGCAACAAAACACAATGTTACCGTCAATATAAGGTTTATTACTATCTATTCTATCAACCGAAATATTATACATACGTCGAGCATTCCCTAAGAGGTGTGTCATTTTTAAATTAGAATAAGGACAACGCAAACCAAATTTATCATGTTGTTCTTTCCAAATATCTAAAAATTCACTGCAAGTAATTAAAAGTTCATGTTTAGTATCTTTCTTCAACCGTTTTTTTGTTAATTGATAAATTCTTCTTACAAAAGTAATGGAATTTCTTGACCAAGCAGCCTTTTCTTTTTTAAGCTTACAAGGCTTGCACCAAGAATGTAATTTAATTTTACTATTTGCTTGAAAATAAAAAAAAGTTTTTAATTTTTTTTGTTTACACAACGAGCAAGTTTTATAATTGATCTCCTGTTCCGTCGTCAATGTTTCTTCGTTCATTATATTTTTTTCGCCAGTTAATGTAATTGATTTGTTCTTTAGTAAAATAGATTTGTTCGTTGTCGACCATTTGTAGATATTTTTCTCTAACTGTCTCATCATTCAAATCAGCAAGGTTACAAATAATTTTAAAGTTTTCACTATCATTTACAAACCATAAGTGAGCTTGGTATTTGAACATAATTAACGAACGTTCCATTCCAGGATAAATGACATCTTCGAATGCTCGTTGGATAACAGCTCTCCAAAGTTTTGTTTCTGGTAAGGTTTCTTCTTCGTGAATTTCTGTTTTGAGCTCCTGCATTGTAGTTCATTTAGACGAAGGCCGGCAGGGTATGGTAGCTCTTTAACGAGATCAAACCGACCTTCATCCAAATCACTTTACTACACGTAGGCCACGCATAGCCAAACGATCCTTATTGGTTCGTTTATAAACTTCATCAAGATAAGATTTGAATCCTAATGTACTATCACTAAAGCCAAAATTGGTACCACAATAGAGACCGAATAATATAGAAGATATTTTTCTATACTCTTCTCTCGTTGTGCGAGATGCGATAATCGCTAATGTTTTTCCAAATTCTGTCTTGTCCACAAGTTTTCATTTGTTGTGCCAGCAGATTATTAGAATTAAAGATGTAAAAACAATTATTACTTCAACCCAATGTAAACTAACCAGCAGTTCAAGCATTGTCCGTGATTCGTGTTTCTTGAGTCGTTTTTCGTGAGTCTAGGTGTGATGTACACTTGGGGCAATTTATAAAGTTATTTGGATCCTTATACAAGAAAATAATTGAAGGGTAAGAACCTTGTTTTTTAACGTAATTATTACCCTTACAAACTGTGCAATTACTTTGATTTTTGGCCATTTTTATACTCCTTAAGTATTTTTTCAAGATAGGCCTCTGTACTCATTTTCTTCAAACCTGCACGTCTTTCTATCTCTTTATCGACTAATAGAGCTATAAAAGCTGCAGGGTTACGATACTCCTTATCGCAAAGAGCCAGTAATTTATCATAGCTAGATTTTCTAACCGCTACTGACTTCCAGTTTTTTATGTCCATGTTATTTTTCCTTTTTGTTTGTTAATGTTTCTATTTTGTTAGGTGCTGTAATTAAATCTCCAGTTTTTATACCAACACCACCTATTTTAAATAGTTCTGCACCAAAGCAACCACTTAAAAGTAATAATGTGATAATTAAAAGTTGTTTCATATTTTATAATCTCTTATTTCTGCCCAACGTTCTTCTATTGTAAGTTCGTTACGCAGTTTCCAAAATATCCTTAATCTCTCTTTTAATGGCGGATAACTTTTACCATCTGGATGATTGTCCATATAATATTTTTTAGACGTGTAGAGTAAAAAATTATGTATTATTCTTTTGATGTATTTCATACGTATAATGTAATTGTTACGATCATTAATAACCAACAAATTATGATTAATAATAACCAAGGGTTAGGTTTATAATTATCAAGTTTCATTTTTTTTTTTCTTTCTTCTTAAGTTACCTAAAGCATCATAAATTTTATGATATCTTTTTAATGCACCAGGAAGCCAACTGGGTTGTTTTTTCTTTTTCATTAGTGCCTGAACTTCCTGATATCTAAAATTGCTTGCTCTGGAGTATAATTGTACTTTTGTCCCATTGCTACAAAAAAATTCATAACTCTTTTTTGAGCTTCTTTTTCATTTTCAGGTTTTGCTCCACCACAATAAATATGTTCTGCTATCAAACTATTTAAATCATATTTTTTTGTAAGCATTTCAATCCATTTGTACAGTGGATGATTTTTATCTATAAATATTTTTTTCATAATAAACTCCATAATGCAAAACAAGTTACCAATAAACTAAATCTTGGTAACAACGCGTAAAACAAAATTAACGTTCCTAATAAAAATAGTATCATTTGATTCCTTGATATTGTTTAATGATATGGTCTGCAATGTCATTATTAATTAAAACATAACCTGTGTCATCTAATTGTAATTTTAAGTTACAAAGTTTTTCTTTACATGCCTTAAAGAATACATCGTTAGGCAAATCGTTTTTAGGCACGGCTTTAGCTATGTCTTGTATCTCTTTTAAATACTCAAACCAATCTTTTGCCATTATTGCATTCTCCAAGAGTTGATTGTTTTATTTACTTGATCTAATAAAACAGTAAATTTTTCAATAGTTGCATCAAACGTCATTGAAACTTTTCTATGATTTACAAACATTGAAATTGTTTTTTCTTTACTGCAATATTCTACAGAGAAAGATTCTAAATTAAACGGATTTAATTTAAATGATTCGCCTGATTCTAATTTTATCTCTGTAATTACATCCATATCCCACGAATATATGAATTAAAAAGATAAAGTCAAGCAAAAATAAATGTTTATTTTTAATGGTTATTGACAAATTATCCCATAAAATCTAATAATAGCCTATGAAATTATATCGCTTTAATGCACATTATGCAGGGCAACATATAATAGCAGATGTTAAAGCACATAATGATGATGAAGCGAAAGTTAGTTTCATAAATGAGTTAAATGAAGGCGGAGGAACGTGGAAAAAAGACAGTTTTTATACTCCTTCCAAAGTTTTCATAACTTATGAAGAAATAAATGATGATAGAAACGTCACAGTCTCTGTTACTAAAAAAGATCAGCTTGGAGTCCAAGTGGAATCAGTTGTATCTAGATAATGGTTGCGAGACACCAGACATGAAATGGATAGATCTTGAATTGAAAAAAACAAGATTAGCAATGAGAGATTTAGCCAATGTAGTTGCAAGACAAGAATTATTGAGAGAATACTCAGATATTTCTAGTTAAAGCAACAAAAAAATAGAATAGGTAAAATTCTAAGGGACATTATTGTCTTTTAAATTAAAATCTACTTTTGTAAATAAAACTTTACCGTTTATGTGTTGTTTAGATTTTTCTAAGCATATAGGACAAACAAAAATATTATCATCCTTTGTTTTTCTAAAATGCACTGGAGTTGCACAGTGTGGACATACACCTAAATTTATTTGTACATCTTCTAAATCCATTATGCATCTCCCCAGTCCTTTCCAATTGCTACATCTACTTTAGATGGAACTACTAATTCTGGAATAGAACTTTCCATTATTTTTTTAATTTGTTCCGAATCTTTACTCTCCCTAACACTAAAGCATAATTCGTCATGTATTTGCAACATAGGTAAAAACCCAGCATTATAGCAGTCAATCATAGCTTGTTTAACTTGATCTGCAGCTGACCCTTGAATTAACCTGTTTAAAGCTTTGAAAGTACCAGATCTTCTAATGTTATTAACACCGTATTTTTGAACTGCATCATCGTAAGTTGTTGATTTATTTAATCCCCAGCTAGCCACTTCCCATTTATCAAATCTACAACGTCTTCCTCTAATGGTTCTTATAGATCCGTTTGTTTCAGCTGATTCTTGACACTTTGATGCTAATTGTTTTACGAAAGGAACTTTCTTATTGTATGTGTCCAAAAGTTTTTTTGCTTCTTCTTCTCCAATTCCAAGTTGTACGGATAATTTTTTGGCGCCCATTCCATAAAAAAGTCCCAAGTTAATAGTCTTCGCTTGTCCTCTAGGTATGCCCGCCATATCTGCAACTGTTTGATGGAAATCTGCGTCGTCTTTCTCATAAGCTCTAATTAATTGATCTGATCCTTTAAATCCAACCGTATAAGCATAGTGTGCCACAAGTCTTGGCTCCTGTTGCGAGTAGTCGAATGAACCCCATAATAAATCATTATCAGGTTTAAATATAGATCTAATTTTAGGGCCAAACTCCTTATTTTTTGCTGGAACTTGTTGTAAATTTGGATTCGACATAGATAATCTACCAGATACTGTACCTCCTGAATCTGACTTTAATTGATTAATTTCTGCGTGAATCCTACCCTTATGTTGATATTTAATAATTGAATCAATAAATGTAGATGTAAATTTATTTATTTCTCTAGCTTCTCTTAAATATTTTGCTATTGGTGCAGGACAATTTAACAGCCAATTGGCTGTAAAACTAGGTTCCTTTGTTTTTTCTGTTCTAGGATAGTCTATCTTTAATTTATCGAAAGCCTTAGCTATACTTCTTGCCTCCCAAATTTCTACATTAAGACCACATTCTTTATTAAGTTGATGTAGTAAAGTTTTTTCTTTTTCTAAAAATTCTTGTTTCAATTTTTCAGCTTGTACAACATTTACACGTATTCCCTTAGCTCTCATCGCAATTAGAATCGGCGTTAGTTTTGTTTCTAAATCGAATATAGTTTGTAAAGAGTTGTCATAGATTTTAAATTTAAGATATTGCCAAAGTTTTAAAGTTAATGATGCATCTTGTTCCGCATAGAAGCCTACATATTGAGCTGGTAATTTATAAAGCTCCTGTTTAGCGTCTAGTCCCCAATCGGCCGCTGCTTCTTTTAGCTCTTGCTCAGACTTTGTTTCGCCTAACCAATCGAAGCCGAGAGAATTTAATGAATAAGAAAATCTATTTTCATCTACAATAGCTGCAGCAATCATCGTATCAACTATTCTTCCGTTTTTAATATTTACTCCGTGAGCTCTTAACCAACCCACATCGTATGATGAATTGTGAAATATTTTATCCCCTGAGCCACTTACAATGTCCTGAACCCAATCCATTACCATTTTGTAATCCATGTTAGAACCAACCTCATGACCGATGGGGTAATAACCAACAAAACCCTCTGTGGCCACACCAATACCTACAATATTACCGTCCATAGTAGGCCAACCTGGTCCCTTTTCTTTTATGTTTGGATCTTTTGTTTCTAAATCTATTGCTATTTCTTTTGCATTTTTTAAATCAGGAAAGTGTGTTGGAGGAGTCCAATCTGATTCTTTAAATACAAAATTTATTTGATGACTCATTCTGTGTAATCTCTTTCAATAATCATTTCACAATAATGTATTGCTTTTTTTATATCTGCTAACTTACCTTTGTCTTGATGTCGTGTTACATATTTAATTACATTTCCCTCTGCAAACAGTAATTTATTTTTATTTATATATTGTGAGGGTTGAATGGCATGCTTTTTATAATGAACACCGCCAACTTGTCTAAAGAGAGTTTTATTTGTCATTTTTTATTTCTACTGTAGCTATTGTATCATTATGCTGACTTCCGTGAGCAATTAACATTATTCTCGATAATTTGAAACCATATTTTTTTCCAATTCCATTACTATTCCATCCAAAACAAATTACTTTACCATTTGTTTTAGTAATTCTAGAAATTTCTTTTTTACAATTCGACCAATAAGATGCATTAAAATTATCTAATGAAATTCCTGCATTTTTATACTTTGTTTTTAATTGATAAGAAGAATACGGAGGATCAAAAACTAAAGCATTAATACTATTTGTCGTTATTGTTTTTAGATATTGTATAGCATCCTGTTTAAATGGATAAGGAAAAGGATCGATATAATCAGAACCAAGTTCTTCATTTATTAGTTTTTTTAATGGTTTAATTGTAAATGTTTTATGACTAGGCATAGACCAATATCTTTCAATTTTTATTTTCATACAAATAAGTAATTTTTGGCTTATATTTTTTATGATATTCGTCCCTTATAATTCTTAATCTTTTACACATTAATTGAAGTATTTTCAAACGTTTTTTTAATCGTTTTAATTCTTTCTTCATAATTTTTCCGCTGTTAAAATTGCAAAACCTATTTCTCTAACTATTTGTGGCACGATAGAGTTTCCTAATGATTTTAATCTTTCGTTTCTATTTCTGTCCATCCGAGTGGATACCCCATCAGGAATTCTACAAATTCTGGATTGAGTCTGCCACCAACTTTCTCTTGTTTCATCATGACCACTCCTGATAAAATACTTTTCTCCGCCATTCTTTTGTAATTTGTATTCTGACCTGTGTCTTTCCAATCTCTTGCTGTTGGAGTTGGAAACATGTTCATCGCGTCTCGTAGTTTTACTCCCCATCTGACACCTTTCTTGTTCTCTCGAAAGAAATGACCATCCTTCAACTGCACATCTTTTGCTATTCCACCCTCCGAGTCCGATGCTGTTGGAGTTGGATACATGTTCACTACGGGTTTGCCGTATTGAATTTGTTCCGCTAAATTTCCCGGTGGAACTGTTACCCTTCCAATACTTGTTCTGTATTTTTTTCTTCTCTCCATCGCTTCCTTTGATCTTGTTCCAATGTCCGTTGCTGTCGGAGTAAGCCATAATCCAGATTCGTTTTCTTTGGTGCCAAGCACCGACGCCTGCAGCTGGAATAACAATACATTGGACTTCGAAACCCGCTTCTTCCAAATCAGTTTGCACCTGTTTGAGCACCACGCCGTTGTTGATGTTAATAAGCCCTTCAACGTTTTCGCCAATAAACCATCGGGGCTTACATTCTCTAATGACTCTAATAGTTTCATCCCAGAGATATCGATCGTCATCTGTTCCTTTTCTTTTTCCTGCAACACTGAATGGTTGGCAAGGGAATCCTCCACTGATAATGTCCGCTTGATATTTTTCTCCTTTAACATTTCGTATATCTCCTTCTATTGTTATATTTGGCCAATGTTTTTTCAAAACTTTTTGACAAAATTCACTTTTCTCCACAAAAGCAATTGTTTTAAAACCACCTGTCGATTCTAATCCTAAACTAAATCCTCCAATCCCTGAAAATAAATCTAATAATCTTAACATTAAATATTTCTTCTAATTTCATTTAACATCCTACAAAGTGGAAACGTATATTGATGATTACTTCTCAATATATGTAAATTTTGTTTAGCCCTAGTTACTCCTACATACCATACTCTGTATTCAGAGCAACGATCTTTTCCTATTTTATTTTCTAAATGAGCAGGCCAATTAGATTTTTCGTAAATCACCACATCTTTGGCTTCACCACCTTTTATTGAGTGAATTGTGTCTATAACAATTTCAGAATCCAAATCAGGATTAATATCAGTTTCAATCAATTTATTGAAATAATATTTGTCTTGTTCAGAAAAATTTCTATTAAATACGTTAGTCCAGTCATCCTTAGGAACTCTAAGGCCAGCTTCAGTCACTAAAAAATTATAATCAAACAATAAGTTGTTATTTACAGCCATCCACTTTTTACTATCTAAACTTCTCCAACCATAAGCTATTTCATTAATGTAAGTGTAAAGAATTTGACACTGTTCTTTATTAATTTTATTACCACGCATTAATTGATTCCAAAGTTTAATTGCTCTCCATTTATGTATATCAAAAGATTTTGATCCTTTTGCACTTTGAAAAAACAAACCTATAGTTTTTGCTTCTTGTTTTAATTCATCTACAATTTCATTTGTTCGGCCAAGTATCATCCAACTGTCTGATGCACCAAAATTTATATCTTTAAGTCTTTGATATGTAATAATGTTTCCTGCATTTATTTTTGGTACAAAGTCTTTTTTCTTTCTACCTTTAATATACGTTGCAATATATTGAGAAAAATCGTGTATTGTTTTTGGTATTCTATAAGAAGTTTTTAATATAAAATCTTCACCTGGAAATTCATTAAAGTGTTCTACTTCAGCTCCATTCCACTCATAAATCGCTTGGTCGTCATCTCCAGCTATGTAAATTCTACTAGAATTGTTAGCTAACTTATAAATTAATTTCCATTGTAAAGGAGTTAAATCTTGAGCTTCATCTACTATTAAAACTTTTAATTTTGGCGCTGGAGCATTTTTAATATAGTGTTCAATCATATCAGTAAAATCTACTCTATGATCTTGTTTGTATTCATCATAAGCTTCAATAATTAATCTAAATTTTTCGTAAACAACTCTTTTAATTTTTTCTTCTTTATACTGATCATCAGGGTGAACTAATCTATTCCTTGCCTTATCATATACTCGTAGAGACCAGTCATTCCAAACAAGGTGCCCATTGTAGTTTTCAAATCTAACTTTAGGCAAACCCAATGTTTGAGCAAACTCTACCATGTCTATATCAGGATCAATAACTGGAACTTGTTTGTAATTTTGTCTGCAAAAACTATGTATTGTTCTAAAATTTCTTAAATCATCATCGGTGCAGCCTACAAACTTTTTAAATGCTCTATATCTTGCTTCATTAACTGCCTTGTTTGTAAAAGATAAGTAGGCCATGTCCCTAGGTTTAATGCCTCTTGTTATTAATTTCTCAACTCTTTCTAATAAAGTTGTTGTCTTTCCTGTACCTGGAGGACCATATATTTTAATGGTTCGGTTCTTCAAACGGTGCTTTTTCTCTTTTGAATAAGACATTTGACCTTTCAATTATTGGTTCTTCTGGTTTTTTACAATACCAAATATTTTTGATTTTTAATTTATCATAATATTCTTTTTTAATTGAACCATTCTTTTTAAGTGTATTAATAATTTCAAATTTTTTAATAGCTTTATTATTTTTTCGTATGAATCTTTCAAAAGTTTTATATTTAAAGACAACATTGTTATCGTGTAAAAACCACATATCCGCCTCCACTTGAGATGCATTGTCTGCTTGTTGTGTTTCTTGTGTAAACTGAATCATTAAGTCTGCAAATTCTTCTTGTGCTTCTTTGTCTTCATCATAACCTTCAATGTCTTGTTGCATTGTCTTTAATTGATTTAAAAATACTCTAAATTCTTTATCCTTGAGTTTTTGCCAAACCATATCTGCTTGATCAAATAATGCCTCAGCAAATAATTGCTGTTGATTACATTGCTTACCATTTAATTCTATAGTTTTTTTATCTATTGTTAGAAAATAAATTGGTGGATTTGTTCGCAATCTTTGAAATGAATCTACCTTTGGCATGTATGCTGAACTATCAATACCGTATAATAATGTTCTACAAAGACCCGCATTACAATGATCCTTCATAGGTTTATCAGTACACTTGTATCCATAATCTTTTTTCTCATAACTTTTAATTACAGCTTGTACTTCGTGTGCAGGTAATTGCTCATAAAATTGATCGTTACGATCCCAAACTTCTTTTTGCCATCCATCTGGATTTTTCTTTTTTGCAAGAGTTGCAAAAGCAGTTAAAGCATTATTTCTAAAACCACCCTCACACCCATTTCTTATTACAGCTTGTAGGCATGGAGGGTATTGGTCAAAATCTTTTTCTTCAATTAAACTATCGTCTACTTTTATTGCAAAAAATTGCTCTTTCGTTAATCTAAATTTATCAATAAAACTATACCAATCAATTAATGGTATACCAATTCCATTATCATATAATGCATAGCGAGTTGTTCTTGCAGCCTTTTGATAAGGAATATTTAACCAATTACCTAAATCATTTTTATGAACCATGATTTGTCTTTGCTTAGGAAATATTTCGCAACTAGATAATCCGAGATCCGTGGACAACAAACTAAGTTTGTCAATCATATCGCTAGCCTGAATTGGTTCTTTGGTATGTAAAAATAAATGTACTCCCCCTGACTTTGACCTATAAGGCACAAGTGGATATTTTTTCTTTCTAATGTTTTCTATTAAATTCTTTACGTTTAAATCGTACTTATCTACGTCTATGCATCCCCAGATGCATGTATTGTCTTGTTGAATAGGTATAACACCTAAATTAATTTCACCGTTTAAATGTTTTTGAAATAGTTCTTGAGTGAGAGGAGCACGCTTAGTTACAGCGCGCCCCTTCTCTTTACCTGTCTTCTGATCTTTATCGCCTTCAAGATAATATTCCCCGTAGGCAATATCTAAGCCCTGAAAGATTTCGATAAATTTCTCGACCATTAGAAAGGAGTTGATTCAGATTTTGTATTTGGTTGATTTTCTGTTGTTACTGGCGTATCGTCTTCATAACTTACAGATACACCTTTGCGACAAGCTTCATATAAATCAACTGCAGATTTAAATGCATTTTGATTTGATACTTGCCCCACATGATTAATAGCCCAACCAGTCCATTGACCTTTACCGTTTGATTCTTGAACAGTAGTAAGTTTGTAGACTTGACTAAATGATGGTTGAGATACCAAATCACCTTTACTATTTTTAACTTTTGGTAAGGCTCTCATCATTGAGTTCCACTTACGAGATTTTTTAGCTTGAGTTCTGCTCATAGTTATTAATCCTGTAGTGTTTGGACTCTGATCTTCATTCAATAAAAGAACAAAGTGAGATGCTGTTCCTTCAAGATAGTTTCCGTTTGAAAGTCTATCTCTATTTTGAGCGTCCCTTTTTGTTTGAGATACAATATCTGAATCAGCAGAGTAAATTTTTACTGGAGCATTAACACCTCCGGTTCCTCTCTCTTTCCATTCAATATATTCAAACTTATAATAACAAGGCACGACTAATATACCTTTGGTTCCATCATACAGTTTTTTTGTAACTGAGTTACAAATCATTCCTGTTTGAGCACCCTCAATATATTTTTCGTGTCCAGGTCTTCTTTCATAAGATGCATCGCTAATTAATTTAATAAACGGCATAGCCATTTGATTAGCCGTGACGTTTTCAAGTCCTGCATCACCATACTGAGCAATTACAGAAGCTACATTAAATGTAGGTTTTTCTATAATTGCAGTTTTTTCTTTTTTTACTTGTGTTTGCATTTTAGTCCTTAGTGGTTAGTTTTGTTTTGCTAGAAATATGAACTCCAAACAAATCATCAGGTATGTCCATTCCTTTTTCAGTTTGTTCCTTAACAAACGTAGACAAGGTCATATGATGGACATGTTCCTTTTGAATTGGAGTTGTGCCTTTAGATCTTAGAAGTTCTAGCACTTCTCTTGCTTTACTATCTTCACCCATACTAAACTCAACAGAAATATCGTGTTTAATAATATCTCCATAGCCATTTTTCCTTAGCCAATCAAATGCCTTAAGTTGATTCGCTTTAGTAATATAAGCTTTATATGTTGGAACAGCTTCAACCATAGTTCCATCAGAGAGTTTAATCATTGATATATCCATCTCAGCCATTAAATTCGGAATTAACTCAGAGGATATTAGGGCTTCTTTTTCGACAAGCTTCTTTACTTCTGCTTGTTTTTCTTCAATATCAGTTTGTGCTTTTTTTAAATCTTGACACAATTTAGATATTGTCTGCATTTTATCTTGATCTACACCTTGCAGTGCATCAAGAGTATTTGTTGCTACCATTTTTTCTCCTTGACGTCTTATTAAACTAATATAAATACATGTCAAACATAATTTTGTGGTAGCGAAATATATTTTTAAAACTGAACCTTTTGCACACCAACGCAAAGCACTAGAGCTTTCTTGGAACAAAGAAAGCTATGCTTTCTTTATGGAGATGGGTACAGGAAAAACTAAAGTTTTGTTAGATAATGTTGGAGTCTTGTACACGTTAAATAATATCAATGCTGCATTAATAATAGCAACAAAATCTGTATACACGGTATGGTTTAATGACGAAATACCTAAACATCTTAATGTTCCTTATGAAACTTATCTATGGAAGCCAACAAAAGAAAAAACTTGTAAAGAATTTATTTTAAAACAAAGTGATAAACTAAAATTATTTGTAATGAATATTGAAGCTTTATCCACAATTAAAGGATATCAATTTGCAGTACAATTTTTAATGAAACATAGTGCATTAATTGCCGTAGACGAATCATCTACTGTTAAAAACTATAGAGCTAAAAGGACAAAGAATCTTTTAAAATTAAGAAAAATTTCTAAGTACCGTAGAATTTTAACAGGATCACCAGTGACTAAAAGCCCGGTAGATTTATATACTCAGTGCGAATTTTTAGATCCTAAACATTTAGGTTTTAATTCATTTGTAGCTTTTAAAAATAGATATTGTGTATTTGATATTGTACACATTACAGGAGACAGACAGATTGCTGTGCCAGTTGGATTTAAGAACCTTGAAGAGTTAGAACAGAAATTAAAAACATTTTCTTTTAGAGTTAAAAAAGAACAGTGTTTAGACTTACCAGCCAAGGTTTATTCTAAGAGAGTTGTCCAATTAACTGAAGAACAGAAAAAAGTTTATAATGAAATAAAAGAACAAGCTATAGCAAACTTAGACGGAGACAGAATGACTGTTAATAATGTTTTGACTGAAATTATTAGACTACATCAAATTACTGCAGGTTTCTTTTCTGGAGAATCTGGTCAGATACAAAAATTAAATAACAATAAGCTAGATGCACTTTTAGAAATTATAGAAGACACAGATGAAAAAATTATCATTTGGGCAAACTGGGTTTACAATATTGAAGAAATAACTAATAAACTTGTGGATATTTATGGTCCGTCGTCCGTTGTTAATTTCTATGGTGCGGTTAATTCTGAAAAAAGAAGCAAGGCTATTGATCTATTTATGAATGATCCTAATTGTAGATTCTTTGTTGCAAATCCATCTACTGGAGGATTTGGTTTAACATTAACATCGGCTACATTAGTTATTTATTATTCAAATAGTTTTAATGCTGAACACAGAATGCAATCTGAAGAAAGAGCTCATCGAATAGGTCAAACTAAAAAGGTGACTTATATTGATTTGATAACCGAAGATAGTGTTGATGAAAAGATTGTAACGTCTTTAAAAAACAAGTTTAAATTGTCGGCTGCGACTCTGGGAGAGGTTGTTCGGACTTGGCTATAGCTTTATAGTCTTCAAATTTCTTCCACCATTTATCTTTCCACATTTTCATTTGATCTCCAAATATTTCAAACGATTGAAATTGTAAGTCCCTTGAACACATCAAAACAACTCCGCCTTCTATTTCACCGTAATGTTTACTGTGTGCTTCGGCATAAGCCGCTAATTGTAAAAAATAATCTTCAATCCATTCAACTCTTTTTGGCTTATTTGTTTGCTTAAAGTCAATGATTGCTGGCTTGTCTTTATAGATACCTATTAAATCTGTAGTTCCTGCATAAAGATCTTCGTATCTTAAATTAGTCTCAGATCCCCATGCTTCTTTTACATTTTTTAGTCCTTCTTTAATAATCATATTGGCCATGTCTTTTGCTTTTTGTCCTTCAGGAGTCATAGACATGTAGTTAGTTCCTTCAATATATTTTTCTAAATATTTATGCATCTCAGTTCCAATTCTAGATGCTTCTTGTTTGATTCGTTCTGCTTCTTCGTTACCAACTCTTTTAATCCATTTATCAAGATTAGCTCTATCTTTTGTTTTAGATAATATAGTTGTGACTGAAGGGATTTTTGTTCCGTTAACGACGTACGTTCTGCCACTCTCTTGAGTGTCTCTATCGTATTTTAAATAATCGTATTTTTTTATTAACACACTTACTTATTACTTTATTACAGCCGTAAGTAAAGTAACAATTATACTACCCATAGCTGCAATAACTATGCCTGCAGATACCATGATTACTTTTTCTAATCTAACAATTCTTTCGTGTAATTGATCAATTTTTTTAAATGTTTCTCTTTGCATTATTCTGCAAAGCTTTTCATGTTCATCAATTCTGGTTAAAGCTGTTTTACCGTTTTTATACATTTTCTCTTCCTTGTGCTGCCAGTATTCCTAAAGTATCAGTTGGAAAAGCTGCGGCAAATCTTTGTGCATTAACTGGTTGTTGTTGAGCTAATGGCACAATACCGGGTAGTCTTGGTAATGCTTGTTGTAATATACCAGGAGGAGCTTGTCTCGTTGCTTCTCTCATTAATTGTTCTTCTTCATCGTTTCTCGGTGCTCCACCGATAGGTCTAAATAAATCATCTATTTCTGGTGGAGGTAATACTTTACCTAACATGTTGTCTGGAACAGAAGCGAACAATCTTTCTTTTTGTTTAGGGTCAATGTGTAATCCCTTTAAATCATCTGGGATATATTTTTCATTAGATAATCTTTGTAGAAGTTCTTGAGTGGAAATATTGCGACCTTCGAATTTTCTAGGATCATTTGGATAATCATTCGATAAAACATTTAATATTTTTATAAGTGATCTGCGCATTGCAACTGCACCTAATGTTTTATCTCCTGCTTCCGATGCTTCTAAATAAGTTTTAAAAGAGGTATTTATTGCTTTCAATCTTTCAGGGCTAGCAAAGAATCTGTTTGTAAAAAAACCTAAAGCTAATAATGGGACTACACCTAATACGTCCATGCCATAAAAACCAGCGAATAAACCTAATGGTGCACCAGTCAAAATTAATCTTCTTGCCAAGAAAGTAGAACTTGATGGAACTTCAATTTTATTTAAGGCAGAAATATAACCTATTAAATCTTCAATTTCTTTTACCATTTTTTTACCTTGTTCTGGTCCTAAAATCATCTCAAATTTTTTTGCATATTCACTAGAGGGTAGGACTAATCTTCTAAATATGTCTGGATCAAATTGAACATTACCTCTAATATATTGAGATACGCTTTCTCCTCCTGGTAATTTCATGTCAGAAATCATTTTTGCAGGTAATCTTGCTTCTTGATAGGTTCTTTCTCTACCTATTAAATCATAAAGAAAATTTTCTTCTGATGAAGCTTTTAAAAAAGATTTTTGATATGCGTCAGATAGATACGCAGCATGTAACCTTTTTAAGGTAGCATTACCATCAGGTGTTCCTTTAGCAACAAAAGTGTATGCGCCCGTTTTTGGATTTATTTTGTATACATCAGCTTGTAGTAATTTTTGTAAATCAGTTATTGCATCAAAACTTTGTTTATTTGCAGAAGACATAAAAATGTTATCAGCAACTGTTTTTGCAAGTTGATCTGCATTTTTATTTCCCGATTCAAAAAAACCAGCTATTTGTTTATCTGTAAATAAATTTTTACCAAAATTAGTTCTTATCTTATCTGCTAAAGGTGTTTCAAAAGAAATAATATTTTCTGAGTAAAATTTATTAGCGTCGTCTAATTGGCTTTTTAATTTTAAAATTGCTTCTTGATTTAATTTTTGTCCACTTGCACCAGAAATTGCACCCACAGTAGTTTTTACTGGTTGTGTTGCGTCTATCACTTGATCTGCAATAGCTTTATTAGGAGGTGTATATTTTAAAAATACTTCAGCAGTTGGATCTAAGCTAATACTTGCAAAGTCTTTTTCCATTCTTGTTGTTAATTCTCTATAAACATTAATTAATTTTAAGTTGTTTGGTGATCCAGCTACAGCGTTATTTAATAATATTCTCATTTCTAAATATTCATTTGGAGAAATTAATCTGTTAGCTTTTAATAAATTTTCATACGCATTCATAAATCTACCAATTGGAGTTTGCAGTAGTTCATTGTCCATTGTTAATTTAAATTCAACAGGAGAATTGTCACTTGCTTTGATGTAATTATAAAATTGTCTTTGATGATTCATTGGTATAATCATTGGATCTCCAAATTGATTTGACATCTGTCTAAACAATGTGTAACGAACATCTGCCATATTTCTAAAATTTTCATAATTTTTTTGCATTTGTCCAGCCACATTATCTGAAACAGAAGCAAGTTGAGCTAGATGCATGTTTGGTTGAAAATTAAATATGTCTTCAAATTTTGCTGCAAAAGCAGCTAATCTTTTTTGTTTAGCTTGTTCTACTGGTA
>Ga0172373_10004279_pt1 | contig 20252 bp, 19 predicted proteins | sample Lak10m_2_FD_114546 | JGI IMG/M metagenome (GOLD analysis project Ga0172373, IMG submission 114546) | Freshwater microbial communities from Kabuno Bay, South-Kivu, Congo - kab_092012_10m | ecosystem: Environmental > Aquatic > Freshwater > Lake | place: Democratic Republic of the Congo...
ATGCTCTGCCAAGTGGCTACAGGTGTAATTCACTGGGGTACTTATCAGGTATTCGATGTATTGGCGTTTGGTTATCATCCCTCTACAATACCAGCAAATTTACTCTCAAGCGAAAGTCCTGTAATAGATGAAGTTCGGCAGTTTTACAGGCACTTGGAAAAAGGAAAAGTACGATGTTTAACGGCTTAGGCATGGGTTTAGGCAATCTGGCGCAGGTGTCTAACGCGCAGACGCGCTCGATCAGCCCGGAGAACTTCACGGGCGCGAAGGGCGCTGGCGGCATGGCGACCGAGGGTACGGGCGCGATTCCTTCCCGCGAACTTGGGCAGGGCTGGAAGGTGTCGCCTAGCATTCACCTCGCGCCGCAGTCCACCGTCACGCTGGCGGACATCACCGGCCCCGGCGCGATTCAGCACATCTGGTTGACGGTGCATCCGACGGCGTGGCGGCGGCTGGTGCTGCGCTGCTACTGGGATGATGAACCTACGCCTTCTGTCGAAGTGCCGCTAGGGGATTTCTTCTGCAACGGTTGGTGCGAACGCTGCAACGTGGCCTCGCTGCCGATTGCGGTCAATCCGGCGGGCGGGTTCAATAGCTACTGGGAGATGCCCTTCCGCCAGCGGGCGCGAATCACGCTCGAAAATGTCGCGCCGGACGAGGTGCGCGGCTTCTACTATCAGATTACGTATACCCTGACCGATGTGCCAGCAGACCGCGCCTACTTTCACGCGCAGTTCCGCCGCAGCAATCCGCTGCCCTATAAAGGCGTACATACCCTGCTGGATGGCGTGGCGGGGGTGGGGCATTACGTGGGGACGTATCTGGCGTGGGGCGTGCATAACAACGGCTGGTGGGGCGAGGGCGAGATCAAGTTCTACATGGACGGCGATGCCGATTATCCCACCATTTGCGGGACGGGGACGGAGGACTACTTCGGCGGCGCGTGGAACTTCGAGCATCCCAAAGGGCAGTACGGCGTGTTCAGTTCGCCCTTCAGCGGGATGCCGCAGGTCATCCTGCCGGACGGGCTGTACCGCAGTCAGCAGCGGTTCGGCATGTACCGCTGGCATGTGATGGATCCGATTCGCTTTCATCAGGATTTGCGGGTGACGATACAGGCGCTAGGCTGGCGCAACACGCAAAGCGGTCAGCCGCTGTATGTGCCGCTGCAAGATGATATTGCCTCCACCGCCTTCTGGTATCAGCTCGAACCGCACGCGCCTTATCCGGCGTTGCCCGCCCTGAATGATCTGGAAGTGATCTGAGGGCGTTCAGCACTCCTGCAAAACATGAAAAGCGCATCCGAACGGGTGCGCTTTTGGATTTCGGATGTTGCCGTTGTGCAGAAAAGATAGTTGCGTGAAATATTTTGTGCGTTATGATCGTTTGGTTTGGTCAAACGGTTGATTATTGCTTTGATGCGTTGAAACGGAGTGTTCCCAATGAAGTTGTTTACAGCCTCTTTAGCGACGGAAACCAATACCTTTTCGCCCATGCCTACCAGCCTCAAAAGTTTTGCGGTGGCGCGGCGTGGCGACTACAGCACCCACTTTCCCTTCAAGGATGCGGTGGTGGCGCTGTTCGGCAAATGGGCAAGAGCGCGGGGCTGGGAGGTGTTTGAAAGTCTGATCGCCGCCGCCGAACCCGCTGGCAAGACGCTCAAGGCCGCTTACGAGCAGTTCCGCGACGAGATTCTAGCCGATTTGCAGACGGCGATGCCGGTGGACGCGGTGCTGCTGGATTTGCACGGCGCGATGGTGGCTGATGGCTATGACGACTGCGAAGGCGACCTGATCTCCCACGTGCGGCAAATTGTGGGCGCGAACGTGCCGATTGGCGTGGAACTGGATTTGCACTGCCACATCACGCGCACGATGGTGGATAACGCTACCGTCATCATCACCTACAAAGAGTACCCGCACACCGATTTCGCAGACCGGGCGATAGAGCTGTTCAAGCTGATTATGGATACCGTCGAGGGTAAAATTCGCCCGACGATGGATTTCTTCGACTGCCGCATGATCGGCCTGTTCTACCCTACGCAAGAGCCGATGAAAGGCTATGTGGCGCGGATGAAAGCCCTCGAAGGGCATGACGGCGTGCTGTCGGTGTCGTTGGGACACTGTTTCCCGTGGGGGGATGTGCCTGATCTGGGGGCGCGCACGCTGGTTGTGACCGACAACAATCTGGGGCAGGCGCAAGCGTTGGCGGCGCAACTGGGACGCGAACTGTACGCCATGCGTAAGACGGCCTACCCGCGCTACTTGAGCATGGACGCGGCGCTGGATGAGGCGCTGGCGGTGCAGGGCATTCCGGTGGTGCTGGCGGATGTCTCCGACAATTCGGGCGGCGGCGCACCCGGCGACTCGACGTTCCTCATCCGGCGCATGATCGAGCGCGGGATTACGAACGTGGGCGTGGGCTGCATCTGGGACCCGGTGGCGGTGTCGGTGGCGATGGATGCCGGCGTGGGAGCGCGGTTGGATATGCGCATCGGCGGCAAAATGGGGCCGATGTCCGGCGACCCGCTGGATTTGAACGTGAGCGTTCTCGGCATCAAAGAGAACGCCGTCCAGTATTTCGGGCCGGACGAAACCCGTCAGGATATGCTGCTAGGGCATTCGGTGGGCGTGAGCGCCAACGGGATTGATATTGTGCTGATCTCCAACCGCACCCAGACCTTCAGCCCGGAGGTGTTCACCAACGTGGGGATTGACCCGCTGCAAAAGCGGCTGCTGATCGTCAAATCCACGCAGCACTTCTATGCCCGCTTCTCCCCGATTGCCGCGCAGGTCATCTACGTGGCTGCACCGGGCGCGATTGTGCCGGACTTCACGCGCATCCCGTACCAGTTTGCCGATCGCAACCAGTACCCGCTGGTGGATGTGGGCGAAATCTAGCAGTTACAACGGTTGGTTGGTGGTTTCGAGCGTTTTCCAACCTTCGATCACCAGCCGGCTGGAGTCGGCGACATGGGCTTCGATCAGGCGGACGGCTTCGGCTTCGTCGTTTGCTTGAATGGCTTGGACGATGGGCAGGTGGTTATAAGCCACCTGCTTCAAATCGCGGGTGTTGCGGTTGAGCAAGGACATGGCCTGCCGCACCCGCATCGAAACCACGTTCCAAGTTTGGTGCAGCAGGCTGTGTCCGCTGAGGTCAATCAGGGTGGTGTGAAAGTCGCGGTCAAGCTGGTTCATGCGCTTCAGATCGTTCGTCTCGGTTGCCGCCAGCATTTCATGAAAACAGGCATTCAATCGTTCGCTAGGTTCAGGCGTTCCTTGCGCGATAATCTGCCGGATGGCGAAGGTTTCGAGGACGCTGCGCAGGCTGTAGAGTTCCTTAATATCGGTGAGCGTGAGTTGTCGCACGGTTGCCCCATGATACGGGACGACTTCTACCAACCCTTCGCTACTCAGGATTTGCAGTGCCTCGCGCAAGGGAGCACGGCTCACCCCCAAACTTTCGGAAAGTTCGATTTCGCGCAGGGCTTCCCCCGGCTTGAAGTCACCGTTCAAGATGGCTTCGCGCAGCGCATCGAGTACGCGGTCACGCAGCGAACGGGTTTCGATCTGTTGTAGTTGTGAAGAACGGGTTTTAGCCATCTGATTCCCATCTGCAAGCCTGATGTTCGGTCAATCTGCGATGGCAACCGGTGGATGTTGATGGGCGGCCCGCTTCGGGTGAGGTAATGGGCTGGTTTGCGGATCGCAGCATTTGATGACCATTTTTGCTTTCCTTTGGTTGTTACGCAACCCCTAAACAGGCTTCTGCGGAACTGTGTGAATCGCTGAATGGCCTGCTGGCATGGTTTGGATGTCCACCACAAATGGGGGATAATCCAATCTTGCTGATGGGGATTTGTGAACCGCTGATCGGATCGGCCCGCACCTGCGCCCCCCGCTTAGACATTAAGAGACAGGGACACTGATGATGGAGTTCATACGCCGCTGGTTAGAACCGGTGAGTGCCAGCCGCGTCACCCGCTTCATACTATTTAGCGCGATTTTCAACTTTAGTCTGTTCGGCATCAGCGACGTGCTGACCAATTTCTATTACACCAGCCTCGGTCATTCCGTCGAAACCATCGGGATTCTGCAATCGCTACCGCGCATCAGCGGCGTGCTGGTCAGTCTGCCGGTGGGGTTTATCGCCACACGCATCGGCACCTATCGCGTCCTGATCTATGCCACTATCGGGATTATCGTCATGATGTTCCTGCCGATTGCGGTGCCGGCGCTGCCTTCGCTGGCGCTGAGTTGTTTCCTGATGGGGCTGTTTTACGGGGCGCAGCAGGTGGCGTTCAACCCGTTCTTAGGGGCGCTGGTGAAGGCCGAACACCATGCGGTTCTGTTCTCGTATCACAATGTCATTGCCATGCTGGCGGCTTCTCTGGGTAGTTTCGTGGGCGGCTTTCTGCCGACGCTGGCGGCGCGGTTGCTGGTGCTACCGCCGCCGTTGGAAGTGGCGGCGCGTTCGACCATCGCTTATGCGGCGGTGCTGCTGTTGAGCGTGCTGGTGGGCGCGACCAGCCTGTTGTTGCTCATCCGATTGCCGCAATCTCCGGTGGCGCAGGCTGCCGCCAGAATACGCCTGCCGATGCGCGATTTCCCGTGGAAGCGTTTGCTGCTGATGGCGATCCCGATGTTATTCTTCGGCTTCACCGGCGGCCTGACGTTTCCCTTCTACAATCTGTTTTTCCGCCAGACGTTTCATGTCGCTGATGATGTCGTGGGTAGCATTCTGAGTATTGGCTGGCTGGGCATGGGATTCCTGCCGCTTATCAACCCCTCGCTCGATCGGCGCTTCGGGCGCACGGCGGCGCTATTCATGATGCTGGTGGTGTCGGCGGCGGCCTACTTCGGGCTGAGTATCGCCCCCACGCTGCCTTTGAGCATCATCGCGTTCGTCATCGCCGTTTCTGCGCGTGGGACTATGCAACCGCTTTTTCAGCCGCTGATTATGGCGAACCTGCCGGTCAACGTTCATAATATGGCGAGTAGCATCGGGTTTGTGGCGTGGAATATTGGCTGGTTCGCTGCGACCAGTGTGGGTGGATTTTTACAGGCGGCACAGGGTTACGATTTCATGATGCAGGTGGTCGCGGTGGGGGTGCTGCTCACCGGAGTTAGCGTGCTGCTGGTGTTCCGGCGGCCTATGCCTGTCATAGCGGAGCCGCGCTCGAATGAAGCGCAGGTGTAGCCGCTGCGGGTGCTGTGTACCGGGGACGGATTGCCAATCGGTTGTCCCGATACGGTTACAGGATTGCGAGTCGTCAACGAAATGATGAAAGGACGCATACTATGGAACTGGGATTGAAAGGCAAAGTGGCGCTGGTGGCGGCGGCCAGCAAAGGTTTGGGCTTCGGCGTGGCGAAGGCGCTGGCGGGCGAAGGCGCTCGCGTTTCGATCATCAGCCGCGACAGCGCCGCGATTGAAGCGGCGGCGGCACGGCTGCGCGGCGAAACTGGCGCGGACGTGCTGGCCTTCGGCGGCGATGTGACCAGCGCGGAAGCGTTGAATGCGTGGGTGGGCGGAACAGCGGCGCAATGGGGCGTGGTGGATGCGCTGCTGGTGAACGCGGGCGGCCCCCCGGCGGGGCTGGCGCTGGATATGACCGATGAACAGTGGCAGGCCGCGTTTGAACTGACGCTGCTCAGCTCGGTGCGCTTGATTCGCGCTGCCGTCCCGCACATGACCAACGGCGGTTCGATCTTGACGATCACCTCGTCCTCGATCAAAGAGCCGATTGAACGCCTCGGCCTATCCACCGTGATGCGCTCCGGCGTGGCGGGGTTGGTCAAGACACTGGCGGACGAACTCGCGCCGAAGAATATCCGCGTCAACAACCTGATTCCGGGGCGCATTGATACCGACCGCGTGGCGCAACTCGATCAGGCCGCCGCCAAGCGGCTGAATGTGTCGTTCGAGGAAGCGCGGGCAAAGAGCATCGCCAATATCCCCCTCAAGCGCCTCGGTACTATTGACGAATTTGGTGCGGCGGCGGCTTTCCTGCTTTCGCCCACCGCGCAGTATATTTCCGGGGCGACGCTGCGTGTGGATGGCGGCATGATGCGTTCGATCTGAGAGGAGCAAATAATGCGCGAGAATCGGATTCGTACCCGCTGGGCAGCGGGCAAAATGGTACTCAACGGCTGGCTGACCATTCCGGGGTCATGGACGGCTGAACTGATGGCCTCGTATGATTTTGACAGCCTGACGATTGATATGCAGCATGGCCTGATGGACTATCAGACCGCGCTCACGATGTTGCAAGCCATCGCCACCACCAGCACCGCGCCGGTGGTGCGCGTCCCCTGGAACGAGCCGAGCATCATCATGAAAATGCTGGACGCGGGCGCGATGGGCATCATTTGCCCGCTGACGAATACCCGCGAAGAAGTGGAAGCGTTCGTGGCGTCCTGCCACTATCCGCCCGCAGGAAAGCGCAGCTTCGGCCCCACCCGCGCCAACCTGTACGGCAGCGATTACGTGGCGAAAGCTGACGAAACGATTGTGACGATTGCGATGGTCGAAACCCGGCAGGCTGTGGAGAACATCGAAGCGATTGCTTCCGTGCCGGGGCTGGATGCCATTTATGTTGGCCCTTCGGATTTGCGGCTGGACATGGGGCTAGGGCTGGGGGTTGATCTGGATGATCCGCGCTTTGTGGCGGCGCTGGATAAGGTGCAGGATGCTTGTACGCGGCATGGAATCATGCTCGGCTTGCACAGCAACACCATCAGCAACTTGCAAATGATGGTTGCGCGCCAACCGCAATTCATGACGGTGCTTTCGGACGGGCGCTTCCTTGCGATGGGCGCACAGATCGCTCTGCAAGAGGTGAAGGCGCTCCGCTAAGGCGAACAAGTGCGCGAGGGGGCGGCTGTACGTCGCCCCCTAAATAGACCGGAGAACAGGCTTTATTGCTGGCTTGATGGAGTTAAACTATGAAATTGACCTCACAGGTTCATGTGGTGGGCGGCGGACGTTTCGGGTTCGGGCTGTCCGGCGCGCTGGACTGCCATGTGTATTTGCTGAACGGCGGTGACGAAATGGCGCTGATAGACCCCGGTTTGGGGCTAGGGCGCGATTTCGATACCGTGCTGCAAAATATCCGTGATGATGGGCTTGATCCCAAGCGCATCCGTAAGCTGATTCTCACGCATTACCACTGCGATCATATTGGCGCGGCGGCAGAGGCGGCGCAGCGGTTGGATGTGGAGGTTATCACGTCCAAATTTTCTGCGCCGGTGGTGCGCTCCGGTGACGGGAAGGCCGTTTCGCTTGATCTAGGTCGCGCCGCCGGTTTCTATCCTGCCGATTATGTGCTGCCCCCCTGTCGCGTGGATACCGAATTGATCGAGGGGGATGTGGTGCGCGTGGGCGATTTAGCCCTGACCGCCTATGAAACGCCCGGTCATTGTGACGGGCATTTGAGCTTCCACTTCGCGGGGCATGACCGCACCTACCTGCTAGGGGCTGATCTGGTATTCTGGGGCGGCAAAATTTTGCTTCAAACCATCCACGACTGCCGCATCGGGGATTACTCGCGCAGCGTGTTTAAGGTGGAGGCGCTCCCTTTCGACGCGCTGCTGCCCGGACACCTGCAAATCTCGCTGCGCGGTGGGCATGAGCATGTGGATACGGCGGCTCGCAGTTTCCGTATGCTAGGCGTGCCGCCGAACCTCACTTAGAACGCGCTGTTCGCTGATTGCCCATAAGTTGCTCATCACCACCCTATCGGTATCCGGTAGGGTGGTTTTGATCTATATTACGTATTGAAGAATATATCAATAGGTGTATAAATTAAGGTCTCATTGTTTGTACTCATTGAAAGGCTATCGTTTATGAACCGCTATTCGCTCTCTCAGCGAAGACGAGAACAGGGGCAGGGGTTGATCGAATATGCCCTGATTCTCGTGCTGGTCGCCATTGTGGTACTGCTTGTCGTCTCGCGGTTTGGGGGCAGCACGAGCAATCTGTTTGCCAATGTGGTGTCCTCGCTGGACGGCGCTGCCTCGCAGAGTTCGTCTGGCAGCACGCCGCAGAGTACCTCGCAGTATACCTCCACGCCGAGCCTGACCCCGACGGTGACGCTCACGCCGACGGTAACGCTCACGCCCACCTCGACGATAGCGCCGACGGATACGCCTGTGCCGACGGACACGCCTGTGCCATCGAACACGCCCGTGCCGTCGAATACGCCTGTGCCGTCGAACACGCCTGTGCCGTCAGCTACGCCATTGCCATCGAACACGCCTGTGCCGGTCATCCTTTGTCAGCGGAAGGTTGGTGTTAACTGGCGAGTGTACGATACACACGGGCTACCGTTCAACACCTATAACTCTCCGTGGACGCAGCAATCCACTTCTGGAACTGACCCCGGCATCACGAACTGTACGGTGTACGGCGGGACGTAGCGCGGGAATAGGTCAGTGAAATGAAAGCAAAACGCCATCGGGTTTCCGGTGGCGTTTTGCTTTTCGCTCAGGTGCAGGTTGTGTTTAGTGCGTGTCTTGATTGTACAGCGCGATAGAAGACACAATCACGATGCCTTCGATTAACCCCTGATACTGCTGCTGCACGTTGAGCAGCACCATCAAGTTTGCCAGCAGCGCCAGCACTAGCACGCCGCCGATAGTTCCCATCACGCCGCCGCGCCCCCCGAACAGGCTGGTTCCGCCGATGATGACGGCAGTAATGGTGGTCAGTTCCAGCCCGTCCGCAATGACCGGATCGCCCACCCCCATGCGGCTGAGCCACATCAGGCCGCACACCGAGGCCAGCAGGCTGCACAGGATATACACGCCGTAGCGGACGCGCTGCACCGGAATGCCCGCCAGCCGTGCCACTTCCTGATTCCCGCCCACCGCGTACACATAGCGCCCAAAAATGGTGCGCCGCAGCACGAAGATCAGCGTCACGATCAGGATGACGAACAGCAAGAACAAAATGGAGAACGGCCCCACGCGCTGATCGTAAAACAGCAGCGTTTCGCGGCTGGCCTTGCCGATGGGGGCGGTGGAAATGGTGAGCGCCACGCCGCGCAGAATGACAAACGAGGCCAGCGTGACGATGAACGGGCTGATATTCAAGCGGTTGATGAGCAGGGCATGGACAAAGCCAATGCCTGCGCCGAGCAGCAGGGTGATGAGGATCGCCGGGAGTGTGTTGTTGGAATCGCCACTCATCAGGATGGCGGACACCAGCACCGACACGCGCACCAGTGACCCGATTGAGAGGTCAATGCCTGCCGTCAGCACCACCAGCATTTGCCCCAGCGCCACCACACCCAGAAAAGCGGTTTGCCGCAACAGGTTGAACAGGTTGCGCTCGCTCAGGAAACGCTCGGTGAAAAAGACCCCGATGAGCGCCATGATGACGACCAGCCCGTAAACGGCAATCAGCCGTCCGTTCTGTCGCCAGAAGCGTTGAGAGTTGAAAGGTCGTTTCTGGACAAGGCTGATGCTGCTCATGAGACTTCTACCCCGCTGGTCGCCCGTTCAATAATCGCCTGTTCGGTTGCGGTTTCACGGGGGAGTTCGCCCACGAGTTGCCCATCCCGCATCACCAGAATGCGGTCGCTCATCCCTAGCACTTCCGGCAGTTCGGACGAGATCATGAGAATGGCGACGCCTTGTTCGTTCAAATGGCGCATCAACTGATAAATTTCAAATTTCGCGCCGATGTCTATGCCGCGTGTGGGTTCGTCCATCAGGATGACGCTAGGGCGCGTTTCCAGCCATTTCGCCAGCACCACTTTTTGCTGGTTGCCGCCGCTGAGGAATTGCGCCTCTTGATCGGCGTTCGCCATGCTGATGCTGAGTTTGTGGCGGGCATCTTCGACCACCTGCGTTTCCCGTTTGGATTGCAGCACCCCGTTGCGGGTCAGCCGGTTCAAAATCGGCAGGGTGATATTTTGCCGGATGGGCAGGGCGGTAAATAACCCCTGTGCTTTGCGGTCTTCGGGAACTAGCGCCATCCCGTTACGAATGGCGTGGGCGGGGCTGGCATGGTTGACGAGCCGCCCTTTGATGGTGATCGTACCGCTGCTGATGGGGTCTGCGCCGAAAATCGCCCGCGCCAGTTCGGTGCGCCCGGAGCCGACCATGCCGGCGATTCCTAGCGTTTCACCCGCATGAAGCGTAAAGCTGATATTTTTCAGTCGGGCATTAGAAATCTTATCCACCACCAGCACCGGTTCGCCGCGCTGCCCGATGGGGGCGGGATAGACTTCTTCCAATGATCTGCCCACCATCATTTGCACCAGTTCGCGGTGCGAAAGCCCTTCACGCGGACGGCTGCCCACCACCGCGCCATCCTTCAATACGGTGATCGTGTCGGCAATCTGGAATACTTCATCGAGGCGGTGCGAAATGTAGACGATGGTTACGCCATGCGCCACCAGCGATTGAATGGTTTTGAAAAGCTGTTCCAGTTCTTCGCCCACCAGAATCGCGGACGGTTCATCCATCACGATCAAATCGGCATTGCGCGAAAGTGCCTTCGCAATTTCGACCATTTGCTGCTTGGCAACCGTTAGTTCGCTTACGGGTGCATCTGGATCAATCTGGACATGCAGCTTGCCGAGCAGTTCGGCGGCTTGCTGACGCAAATGCCGCGTCTGGATGACTCCGGCACGGTTGGGTTCACGCCCCAAAAAGATATTTTCGGCGACGGTCAGATACGGGTTGAGCGCCAATTCCTGATAAATAATGCTGATGCCCATATCCAGCGAGAGGCGCGGCGTAAGATGGGTGAACAACCGGCCTTTGAAGCGGATTTCGCCGCTGTCGGCCTGCACCGCGCCGCCGAGAATTTTGATCAGCGTGGATTTGCCAGCGCCGTTCTCGCCCACCAGCGCGTGAACTTTCCCACGTTCGCAGGAAAACGACACCTCGCGCAGCGCCGGAACGCCCGCGTAGGCTTTTGAGATGCGACCCATATCCAGAATTGTGTCGGGCTGGTTCATAGGATGCTGCTTCGGGTTTGGATAGCTTTGAAAAAGGGGGCGACCAACAGCCGCCCCCGGAACCTACGCGATACTATTTCTTGACGAGGAAGCCCAACGATTCCAGACGTTCCGCCGGGAACAGGATCGGGCCGAACACATCATCGCTCCATTCAGGATTGAAGTAGTTCGCGCCTTCCGCGTCGGTGAAGTACTGGGTGTCGGGGATAGAGTCCTGGAAGTCCACGAAACGCGGAACCGATTCGCCCTGAAGGATTTTCACAGCCATATCCATGCACAGCGTAACCATCGCGTTCGGGTACTGCCACGCGGCATAGCTCAGTTCGTTTTCGAGGGCGAGGCGCAGGAAGCCGTTGCCGAACTCACCGCCGCCAATCGGGGGGATTTCCTTGCCCGCGTCGAGATAGGCGCTGACGATGCCCTGCGACATCTGCGCGCCGCCCGACCACACACCGTTGATGTCATCGCCGTACTTCGCCAGCCATGTTTCCATGAGCGACTTGGCTTCGGCGGTAGACCAGTTGCCCGGTTGACCATCGAGGACGGTGATGCCGGGGTTGGCGGCAAACACGGCCTTCGCGCCGGCTTCCATCACATCCGAGGTGGTGACGCCGGGGATGCCGGCCATCATGACCACGTTGCCTTCGCCGCCCAGCTCGTCAACCAGATACTGCGCCAGATACGCGCCAGCCGCATACAGGTTGGTGCCGACTTCGGTCACGAAATTGTCGGTTTCGACGGTGCTGGCGCACAGGATGACCGGCACGCCCTGCGCCATCGCACGTTCCACCGGAGCCGAGAGTGCCGCCGCGCCCATCGGGACGAGGATCAGGGCATCCGGTTCCTGCGCCAGCAGGTCTTCGACCTGCGGCACCTGCACATCGGCACTGGCCTGAGCGTCGGCATACAGCAGTTCGCCGATGACATCGGTGCCCAGTTCTTCGGCGTACCAGCGGGCATGTTCGTCAAACAGCGCCGACCACGAGTTGCTGGTTCCCTGCGCCGCTAGAGCGATGCGGTACGGGCCATCCTTCTTGAACGCGCTGGTGTCGTACATGGTTTCCTGCCGCGCTAGGACGCTTTGCAGGTAGGGGGAAGCGTCAATTTCTTCCTGTGTGAAGGCGGGTTTTTCGGTATCCTGCGCCATCACCGCGCCGCCAATCAGCAGCAAAGCGACCAGAGCCAACCAGACAAACTTTTTCATTGCAGTCTCCTCATAGATCTATTGAAATACCTTCATGGTTCACATTAATCTGTGCGCGCAAGGCTATAAAGCGCCACTGCCGCCAGAATGACCACCCCTTTAATGATGAACTGCGTCTGAATGGACAGCCCCAGTAGCAGCGCCATCGTGCTGAGTATCTGGATGAGCAGCACCCCGGCCATCGTACTGAGTACGCTGCCGCGCCCGCCCGTGAACAGCGTCCCGCCCACCACAGCGGCGGCAATCGCGTCCAGATCGAGGCCGCTGGCGATGAAGCGATCCACATAGCCCACATAGCCCGTGAGTACCACCCCGCTGACGCAGGCCAGCAGACTGCACAGGATGTAGGCGGCGATTTTGAAACGGTCTACATTCAAGCCGGATAGTGAGGCGGTGTCCGCGTTGCTGCCCACCGCGTAGAGTCGTCGTCCGAACGGGGTTTTGCGCAGAACGAACACGAACAGCGCCGTTAATACCACCCACAGCACCACCGGAATCGAGATGAAACCGGCTGATTGGTTGACCACGCTCAGACCTTCCGGCACGAAACCGCCGGGAACGCCTCTGGTATAGGCTTGTACCGCACCCTGAACGAGGATGAAAATCGCCAGCGTAGCGACAAAAGGCGGGATTCGGCGTTTGGTGATGAGCAGGCCGTTCGCCAGCCCGATGACCGCGCTGAACAGGAACGAGAGGCCAATCGCCAGCGGCAGCGCACTATCCACACCGTTGCTCACGCGGGCGATAATCACCGAGGTCATGAAGATCACGCCGCCCACCGAGAGATCCAAGCCGGCGACCAGCAGCGTGAGCGTTTGACCGATGGCGATGATGCCCAACTGCGCCGACTGCTTGAGCAGCACGGTCAGGGTTTGTTCGCTAAACAGGTTAGGCGTTAGGATGAGTGCGGCGATAAGCAGCAAGCCCAGCGAGACATATACGCCGTATTGAACGACGAAACGCCTTAAGGTGTGTGCGGTGCTAGAAGTGGCGCCGAGTACCATAATTGCTCAAATCGAAAATAGTATTGGTTGTAGTTGGATTCTGCCTATGAATGTAACATACTCCTACAAAGCATGCAATAATCTGTGTCAAGCTAATGAAACCTGCAATATTTTGGTCGTTTTCCGGCTGGCAGCGTGCGAAGCCAGCGCCGGATGAGGTAAGCACATACTGTTGGTAATGAACAAAAGGAGTTTTTGATGATGGTGCCGCGTCTGCTTATTCCCGGCCCGGTGGAATTGGAACCGGAAGTGCTGGCTGTTCTTTCGCAACCCGTGCAAGCGCATTACGGCGACGCATGGGTTGATGTTCACAACGAAACTATAGATTTGCTGCGAACCGTATATCAGACCAAAGGGCGGGTGTATATGCTGCCGGGGTCGGGTAGTTTGGCGGTGGATTCGGCTGTGCATTCCACCTTCCTGCCGGGTGAAACGGTGATTGTGGGCAACAACGGTTGGTTCGGTGAACGGCTGACCGAAATTCTGCGTTCTAACGGTGTGAACACGGTGGCTGTTCAGTGTGACCCCCGTCAACCGCTTGATCCCGATGCGTTCCGGTTGGCGCTACAAGATCACCCAGAAGCGGTGGCGGTGGCGCTGGTGCATCTGGAGACTTCGACGGGGGTGCTAAACCCGATTGAAGCGATTGCCCGAACGGTACACGCGAACTCTAACGCGCTGCTGATGGTGGACGCGGTGACGGGGCTGGCGGCTTCGGCGCTGGAAACCGATGCGTGGGGGATTGATCTGTGCGTGTCGGCTTCGCAGAAGGCGCTCAGCGCCCCGCCCGGTTTAGGGATTGTGGCGGTCAGTGATCGCGCATGGGCGAAGATTGCCGCCCGCCCGGAAGGGACACCCCGCAGCTGGTATCTCGACCTGAAACGCTGGCAGTGGTATGTGGAGAACTGGGGCGACTGGCATCCGTTCCCCGTGACCATGCCCACCTCGATTGTGCTGGCGCTGCGGGCGGCGCTGCGTTCGTTGCTGCGCGAGGGGATTGGCGCACGGCAGGCACGCTATCAGCGCATGGCGGCACATTTGCGCGGGGCGCTGCAAGAACTGGGGATGCCGCTGTTCGTACCGGCCTCGCAGATGGCTCCCACCATTACGGCGGCCTTCTGCCCGGAAGGGGTGCGTTCAGCCGCCATCCGTGATTTCTTGCTGCGCGAGAAGAATCTCCAGATTACGGTTGGCTTTGGCCCCTACAAGGAGCAGGCGATTCGCATCGGTCACATGGGCGGCGCGGTTACAGATGATGATATTACGCAACTGGTGGATGGGCTGCGGGCGTTTGTGGCACAGTTACCCGTGAAGGGCTAAATCAAAGAAACAGGGCGGGTGAATATCCCGCCCTGCTTGCTGTTACTTATTCAGGTACTTTTCTGCCCATTCCACGCCGTCCCACGTAATCAGCTTGTGCTCGGTGGAGGGGTTGACGCGAATGAGATAGCGCGGGCGGTCAATGCTGCTGGTCAGGTATTCCGGGCCATGCGGGCCGAGGTAGCGAATGGACATGCGCGACGCGATTTCCAGTACCAACCCTTCCATGCGTGCCGGGCCGGAGATAATTTCGGCTTCACCGCGCATCAACAAGCGGGTGTAGGTTCCGGAGTCCAGTGCGCACGAAATGGCAACTTTAGGATTGGTTTTCAAATGTTTTACAAAAACAGTTTTTTCACGCGGGATAATGTACATGGCTCCATCACGCCATTCTTGCCAGACCGGGGTGATGTAGGGGAAGCCATTTTCATCAATGGTGGCGATTCGTGCCACCACCGGCCCCGCGAGAAATTCTGCCACTTCTTCGGGGGTTAGACCACGATTCTTGCCCATCCATTCAGGCAGATTGCGATCAGTCATTTTTGTTGCTCCTGTTGCGAGAAGTAATAGGTCACATACAAGTTTAATGGGTTTGCGGGGGTGCCGCAACGAATCCGAGGTCAAGATGGTTGAAACGCAGCGGATTGTGGAATGGTTGACGCGGTTGGTGCAAATTCCCAGCGTGGGGCCGGTAAACGCGGGGGTGCGTTCCGGCGCGTGTAGCGAGGCGCGGTTGGCGGAACAGGTCGCCGCGTGGTTCACCGCCTTTGGCGCACAGGTCGAAACCGAGGAGGTGTACGCCGGTCGCCCGAATGTGTACGGTGTGTGGCGTGGCGCGGGCGAACGCTGGTTGGCGGTGGATACCCATCTGGACACGGTGGGCGTGGAAACGATGGAAGGGAATCCGTTTGACGGGCGGGTTGCGGATGGGCGCGTGTACGGGCGCGGCGCGGTGGATACCAAGCCCACGCTGGCGATTTTGCTGGCGCTTCTGGAAACGCTGCATGAACAGGAACAGGGCATGCCGCTACCGTTTAACCTTGTGGTATGCGCCACCGCCGACGAGGAAACCGGCGCACATGGCGCGGCGGTGTTCCGCGACTGGGTGCGCCGCAAAGGGTTTCGCTTCGATCAACTGGTGGTGGGTGAGCCGACGCTGTGTGGCCCGATTTGCGGTCACAAAGGGACAGTCGGGCTGGTGCTGGAGATCAGCGGCGTGGCGGCGCACTCGTCGCGCCCCGAACTGGGGCAGAACGCGATCACGGCAGCCGTTCCGATCATCGGCGCAATGATGGCGGAGCAGGCGCGGTTACAGGCCGTCCCGCCCACTTCTGACCTCAGCACCGGAACATTGAGCGTGACCATGATTCGGGGCGGGCAGGCGCATAATATCATCCCTGACCGCTGCACGATCAACATAGATCGGCGCTTGACGGCGGGCGAAGACCCGACTGTTGAAGGCGAACGGATTGTCGCGCTGGCGAAGGCACAATGCGCGTTGCCGATTTCGGTACAATGGTTGCATCGGCTGAACCCGTTTTTCCAGAAGCCGGATTCGCCGTTTGTGCAGCAGATTAGCGCATGGTCAGGACGTGCGCCGACGGTTGCGCCGTATGCCTCGGACGCATGGGCGTATGGCGGAATTGCGGATGAAGTTGTCCTGTTCGGCCCCGGCTCGATTGAACAGGCGCACCGCGATGTGGAATGGGTCGAAATTCACGAATTGGAAAAAGCCGCGCAGATTTACCTGCGCTGGTGGGGTTTATCGGGTTTTTGAATAAGGAGTTATGACCATGTGGGCAGGACGTTTTGCGGAACAGGTGGCGCTGGTGACGGGCGCGGCCAGCGGGATTGGTTATGGAATCGCGGCACGGTTGGGGCGTGAGGGCTGCACCGTGATTCTGGCGGACATGGATGAGCAGGGTTTGGCGGCGGCGGTAAGCAGCCTGAAACAGTCGGGTATCCGTGCCGCTGCACACACGCTGGACATCTCGGACGCCGCGCAGGTCAGCCAGTGCGTGGATGACATCGTGCGCGATCACGGGCGCTTGGATGTGACGGTCAACAGCGCCGGAATCATCGGTCAAACGTCCACGCCGATTGTGGATTACGATGTCGAGGTGTATGAGCGCGTGCTGCGTGTGAATCTGCTCGGCAGCTTTCTCGTCACGAAATATGCCCTTAAGCCGATGCTGGAACGCAAATACGGGCGCATTCTGTTGATCGCCTCGATTGGCGGCAAAGAAGGCAATCCGGGGATGGCGGGTTATGCTTCCAGTAAATCGGGCGTGATGGGGCTGGTCAAAGGCGTGGGCAAAGAAGTAGCCGAGTCCGGCGTGACGGTGAACGGGATTGCCCCGGCGGTGATTCGCACGCCGATGAACGAAAAGACTTCGCCCGAACAGTTGAAATACATGGTGGAGCGCGTGCCGATGAAGCGACTAGGCACGGTGGAGGAGGTCGCGTCGCTGGCGGCGTGGATTGTCTCGCCGGAGGCCAGCTTCAACACCGGCTTTGTGTTCGATTTGTCGGGCGGACGCGCCACCTATTGAGGCCGTCAGTCAAGTGTACAGCCCCGCCGGAACAGGTCGGGGCTGTGTGCGCCCCCTCGTAGACGCGCTGCGATTTTTCTCGCTCGACAGCTTTCTCTCAAAAACGTTATAATTGTTATACGATCAGAGATAGTGACGCGCTACAGGGGATTCCCCATGCCTGTTCATCTGCCCGACGACCTTCTCACGCGGGTCAAACCGCTGCTCCTGCCGTACCTGCGCGACAAGGCCGAGCGTTCCCTGAAGGGGTGTCGCCTGTTGGCGCACTGGACATGGGTGGGAATGTGTTTGAGTGGATACTGAATCTGGAGGGACGTGCAAAAGGGCAGCGTTCCGCCGCGCCGCCCCTCACCCTGCGGGATTGGGGATGAGGATGCCTATGCCGTGTGCCGGCGGCTTTCTTGCCTCTCGATTTTGTAAACGCACCAGAGAACACCTTTCGGATTTTCGTTAGCCAGAACGATAGAGAATAGAGGTACTCTATTTATTACGGATGTTGCTTTGTCCAAAGGTGTTCCCCATGAAGCCTATTCTGCTGACGGTGCTTTTGTTCGTGTTCGCTCCCCTGCTGGTTTCGGCTCAAGACACGGATACCCGCTACTACAATATGGGCACGCCAGTGCTGACGCAAATCTGGGTTGACCCGGTTCACGGGAATGACGCGAATGCCGGCGATACCCTGCAAACGGCTATTCGCACGCTGGTCGAAGCGTGGAATCGTGTGCCGAGGGGCACGGCATTGACGACAGGCTATCAATTCAATCTGGTCGCAGGGGATTACGCCGAGAACACGATTCCGGTCTACTGGGAATCGCGCTACGGCACGTATGAGCATCCCATCATGTTTGTGAATGTGGGACAGCCCGTCACGCTGCACGCGCCGATCAATATGTTCGATTCGCGCTACGTGTACTTCATCGGGCTGGACATCGCCCCCGGCGTGGATGCCTTCCACTGCGAACGCTGCGATCATATCCTGCTGCGCCGCATGACGATCACCGGAGCCAACCCGGATACATACCAGACGCAAGAGACAGTCAAGATCAACCAATCAACGTATATCTACATCGAAGGAAGCAACATTTCCGGCGCATGGGATAACGCGATTGATTTTGTCGCTGTGCAGTACGGGCATGTGATCGGTAACGCCATCCATAATGCAGGCGATTGGTGCGCGTATGCGAAGGGCGGTTCGGCCTACCTGTTGTACGAGGCGAATACAATCTACGACTGCGGGACGGGCGGCTTTACCGCAGGGCAGGGAACCGGGTTTCAGTTTATGGAGCCGCCGTTCCTGCGATACGAGGCGTACTACATCCGCTTCGTCAACAACCTCGTTCACGACATCGCAGGCGCAGGCGTGGGTGTGCAGGGCGGATACAATGTGTTGATCGCGTATAACACCTTCCGAAATAGCGGGTCGCGCAGTCATTTGTTTGAAGCGGTATTTGGCGGGCGCAGTTGCGATGGTCAACCCGGCGACGAGGGGCGCCAACGCTGCGATGAGTATGCTGCGCAGGGCGGGTGGGGGAACAGCCTAATCGGTGATGGCGAGAACTACGTTCGTATCCCTAACCGCCATGTCTACGTGTATAACAACGTGTTCTACAACCCGGACGTGCAGTCTCGGTGGCAGCAATTCACCCTGTTCGGGGCCTATAGCGGCAGTGCGCAGGGGAACGCGCCATCTCCCGCGCACGCCGATGATGATTTGCGAATCGTCAACAATGTGATCTGGAATGGCACGGCAGATCATCCGTTGGGGTTGGGGGAACAGTCCGGTTGCGCGGCGGGCAATCCCACCTGTAACGAGACGCAGTTGCGGGGCAAGAATGCGATCAATACGCTATCCGGCGCGACCTCCGGCCCGGTGCCGAATTACCCGCCAATCAGCCTGCCGCCCTTCCTTGCCGATGATGACCATGTGCCAGCCCCGCAGGAGTTGAGCAATCTTGTCACGCTGGACATGACCGGAGTCGAACGAACCGGACAGGACAGCGTGGGCGCGGTCATCGCACCAATTCCGCCTACATCCGTGCCGCCAGTGACGTTAGTCGCCCCCGCTGATGGCAGCAGCGCGGGCGGCTTGCGCCCGATGTTCGTGTGGAACGCACTTTCCGGCGCGGTGAACTACGAACTGTGGTTGACGCTGGGGGCGACCCCCGCGACGAAGGTCTACACCGGCACGCTCACCCGTTATACCCCACCTGCCGATCTGGTCGCAGGTCTGGATTACGCATGGCAGGTGTACGCGCTGTTCCCCGGCGGCGTTACTTCTCCGGTCAGCAGCACCTTCACCGTATTCATCCTGTCACCGACTGACGCGGCGCCGCAGACGGCCTTCTTTCAGACCGATACCGTCACCCTGAGCTGGTCGCGGGTGGCCGACGCAACGGATTACGAAGTGCAGGTTTCCACCAGTTCGGCCTTTACAACGCTGGCCTATCCCGCCGCCACCACCCCAAGCCTGAGTCATTCAACCCTTTCGTTGACCAACGGCCTGTACTACTGGCGGGTGCGGGCGGTATCCGGCGCGGCGGTGGGCGCGTGGAGCGTGGCACAGTCGTTCGTGGTGTTCGTGCCGTAGGCGAGTGCGTGCCAGAATGAAGCCTGCTACTGCGAAGGTGAGCAGGGCGAGCAAACTGGTCGCGCTGATCTCGAACAGCACGGGGATGGATTTCGCGCTGGTGAAGCGGATCGCCAAGCCCCGCGCCAAATCCAGCAGGCGAGGGTGACGATTAGCGGGTTAATGCCAGCACGGACGATCAGCAAGGCGTTGAACACTTCGACTAGCACCGCCACGCTGAAACCGGCGATGATGCCTAGCGGCAGGCTGTCGTTTGCCGGCGCGAGGCCGAGGGTGAACAGCGCCGTGTTTTGTTCGAGCAGGGTTGCCAGCGCGAAGAAGCGCGGGTTGATCGTGCTAAAGATCACCATGAGGACGAGAAGCGCCACCAACAGGCCGTAATTGGCGACCCGTTCGCGCCAGCGATGGGGGTTCAAGGCGATAGAACCGGTGGTCATGATGCACGCCCCCGTTGTGCAAATCGGTCAATGTCGATCCTAACAGTGGCTACCGCTACTAACCGTTGGTGCTAGTTCATAAAGCGAACTGGGCGAAGTGATACAGGCGATCCTCTGGGTCAGCATCGGGCTCAAGGCGATGATTGAGACCGAGCAGCGCATTGAACAGCGCGACCA
>Ga0172373_10004281_pt1 | contig 20250 bp, 17 predicted proteins | sample Lak10m_2_FD_114546 | JGI IMG/M metagenome (GOLD analysis project Ga0172373, IMG submission 114546) | Freshwater microbial communities from Kabuno Bay, South-Kivu, Congo - kab_092012_10m | ecosystem: Environmental > Aquatic > Freshwater > Lake | place: Democratic Republic of the Congo...
CAAGATATCAGAGGGTTCGGTGTTGGCGATGATCGAGCCGGCATTGGCATCGGCGGGACCGTCTGCGGCGGCCTCGGCACCAGCACCAGCGATCCCTTCCAGTGCATCGATCTCGCCAACACCGTCACCAGAGTCGGCGGCATCAGCAGCACCTCGGCGCTACGGTGGCAGAGTCGACATCGTCTGCGAGATGCTGGTTCTCGGCGCTGGCCCTGGTGGTTATTCGGCCGCATTCCGTGCAGCAGATCTTGGTTTGAACACCGTCATTGTCGAACGTTACGCGAATCTCGGTGGTGTGTGTCTAAACGTCGGCTGCATTCCCTCGAAGGCACTCTTGCACGTCGCCTCGGTGATGGACGAGGTGAAGGGATTTGCAGCCCATGGCATCAGTTTTGGTGAACCAACGGTTGATCTGGAGAAGCTTCGCGGATGGAAGGTCCAGGTAGTGGGTAAGCTCACCGGGGGGCTGGCGGCCATGGCAAAGGCCCGTAAGGTCCAGGTTGTGCAGGGCCTTGGAAAATTTCTGGATGGCTATCACCTGGAGGTCGTGGGTGATGATGGCAAGAAGACGGTCATTGGTTTTCAAAAAGCGATCATCGCCGCAGGCTCTGAGGCCGTGAAGCTTCCCTTCATGCCCGACGACGAACGGGTCGTGACCTCAACAGGTGCGCTGAAGCTGAAGTTTCGCCCCAAGCGAATGCTCGTCATCGGTGGCGGCATCATCGGTCTTGAGATGGCGACGGTCTACTCCACGCTGGGTGCCCGCATTGATGTCGTCGAAATGCTTGATGGTTTGATGCAAGGTGCTGATCGTGATCTCGTAAAGGTCTGGCAGAAATTTAATGCTCATCGTTTTGATCGAGTGATGCTGAAATGTAAGACAGTGGGTGCAGAGGCGAAGGCCGATGGTATTCACGTTCAATTCGAAGGAGAAGGCGCACCGAAAGAACCGCAGATCTATGATCTGGTGTTGCAGGCGGTTGGCCGCAGGCCAAATGGCGCAGCGATCGGCGCGGATCAGGCGGGTGTTGTCGTAAACGACCGTGGCTTTATCCCGGTTGATTCTCAGATGCGGACGAATCAGCCCCATATTTTTGCAATCGGTGATCTTGTAGGCCAGCCCATGCTTGCGCATAAGGCTGTTCACGAGGGCCATGTAGCGGCAGAGGCTGCAGCGGGCGAGAAGAGTTTCTTTGATGCCCGCGTGATTCCCTCCGTGGCCTATACCGATCCCGAAGTGGCATGGGTTGGGGTTACGGAAGAGGAAGCAAAAGAGAGGGGTATGGCGATTGAGAAAGCCGTATTCCCCTGGGCGGCATCTGGCCGGGCTATTGCCAACGGCCGCGACGAGGGTTTCACCAAGATCATTGTTGATCCGGCCACCCATCGAGTGATCGGTGGGGCGATGGTGGGAACCCACGCTGGCGACATGATTGGAGAGTTCGCATTGGCAATTGAGATGGGCTGCGATCCTCACGATATTGGCAAGACGATTCATCCGCACCCAACACTTGGAGAGTCAATTGGCATGGTGGCAGAGGTCTTCTCAGGCACGTGCACTGACCTGCCGCCGATGAAGAAGAAGTAGGCCGATCTCATCAGATCTTCGTGTTGTCTTGTAGGCGAAGGTAGTTGATATGAATGCATTGTTAGGGGTCTGCCGTGCCATAGATGCGTTAAGCCGGAGTGCTGCGCGGATTGCGATGGCACTGGTGCTGCTCTGCGCCTTGGTGTCTGCTGCAAACGCACTGTCTCGCTATGTATTTGATCTCAGCTCAAACGCCTGGCTCGAATTGCAGTGGTATATGTTTGGCGCAATTGTCTTGCTGGGCGCCCCCCACCTTCTGAACGCAAACGGCCATATTCGTGTCGACCTGTTCTACTCCAAGCGCTCTGATCGCCAGCGGGCCTGGCTTGATCTCGTTGGGCTTATCGTGTTTCTGATGCCCTTTGCGGTTTTCATGGCTTATATCTCCTGGCCCTGGTTCGTCGAGTCCTGGTCCATGCAAGAGACATCGGCCAATGCCGGTGGATTGCTGCGCTGGCCAGTTAAGCTACTCTTGCCCCTCGGTTTTGGTTTACTAATGCTGCAGGCGGTCTCCGAGGTGATCAAACGCATGGCAGCGCTTATGGGCGTGATTGCACTCGATTCCCACTACGAAAAGCCCATCCAGTAATGAGTACATCAGTCGATCCAGGGCAAGACGAGGGGGCCACGTGACTGCCATCGGGATCATGGCGCCGGCCATGTTTTTGGCATTGGTTGTCTTTCTGTTGATCGGCCTGCCCGTTGCATTCTCGTTGGCGGCATTGGGCCTTGCATCGGGCTTTGTCGCAATCGAACTGGGCCTCTTTCCCCCGCAGTTTATGGCGAACCTTCCCTATCGTGTGTTTGGCATTATTTCCAATGAACTCTTACTTTCAATCCCATTTTTTACACTCATGGGGGCGATTCTCGAGCGCAGTGGTTTGGCTGAGGATTTATTGGAAGGCTTCGCACAACTGTTCGGTGGTCTCTCAGGTGGTCTTGCTTATGCCGTGATTGTTGTTGGTGCAATACTCGGTGCGATCACGGGCACGGTGGCTGCCTCTGTTATTGCGATGGGGGTGATCGCGCTGCCGATTATGCAGCGTTATGGCTATAACGCTCGACTGGCGACCGGCGTCATTGCGGCGTCCGGAACTATCACGCAGGTGATTCCACCATCGCTCGTGCTGATTGTGCTGGCAGATCAACTCGGCCGTTCGGTTGGGGATATGTACCTTGGTGCGATTGGCCCGTCATTAGCGCAGATTTTTATCTTCTTGATCTTCATCTTCTTGGTATCGGTCTTCTCCCCGAAATCGATGCCGCCAATGCCACAGGCCGATCGTGCCTTGCGCGGCTGGCGTCTGGCCAAGGCGGTGATACGGGCGGTCCTGCCCTCGATGGCCCTGATTTTTATTGTATTGGGCACCATCTTCATGGGGCTTGCAACGCCCACAGAGGCCGGGGCAATGGGTGTCGTTGGTGCGATTGGGTTGGCGGCAGGCCATCGCCGCCTCACCTGGCCAATGGTTCGCGAGGCGATGGAGACAACCATGGCCATCACGGTGATGGTTATTTTTATTCTGATTGGCGCAACTGTGTTTACCCTTGTTTTTCAAGGGGTCGATGGAGGGCTCTGGGTTGAGCACCTCTTTACAAGAGTTGGTGCCAACGATGCGGTTACCTTTCTGATTGTCGTTAACATCCTGATTTTCTTTCTTGCTTTTTTCCTTGACTTCTTTGAGATCGCTTTTATCGTAGTGCCGCTTCTGGTGCCTATGGCCAATAAACTCGGTATCGATTTAGTCTGGTTCGGTGTCTTAATCTGCGTCAATATGCAGACCTCGTTCATGCACCCACCATTTGGATTTGCATTGTTTTATCTGCGGGGTATTGCGCCCCGTTCGATTAAAACTGCCGATATCTACATCGGAGCCATTCCCTGGGTTGGGTTACAGATGTTGCTCGTGGCGATCCTGATTTTCTTTCCGGAACTGGCGACTGGCCTACTGGATCGCCCGGTCTCGGGCAATCTCCAGTCTTTTGAAATTCAGCTTGATCAAAATGAGGCGGGCGCAGAAGCCGAGGCGCAGTCCTCGGCGGCTGGGCCTGATGCGGCACGAAATCCTCCTGCCGACGATCCCGCAGATTACTTTAAGAAGAAATAGCTCTCGCCCACTCAGAGTTTTTGCCGTGACATAAATCCATCGAACTGGGCCTCTGCGACACGGAACCAGGCCACCTGATCACGATGGAAAGCAAGCATCTGATCGTAGATTTTTTTGAAAGCGGGGCTCTTGGCGTTTGTCTCGGCGATCAGCTCGCGGTTTGCTGTGAAGCAGGCATCCATCACCGTCTTTGGGTAGGCCCTCAAGAGCGCACCGCCTTGCACTAGGCGTTTAAGAGCGATTGGATTTAAAGCATCGTACTTGGCCTGCATCCATGTGTTGGCCTCCGCGGTAGCCGCCTGCAGGGCGGCGCGGTAGGCCTCGGGTAGCGCATCCCACGCCTTTGCATTGACTTGAAATCCGAGCGCTGCACCGCCTTCATTCCAGCCGGGATAGTAGTAATATTTTGCGATCTTGTTGAGGCCCAGCTTTTCATCGTCATAAGGCACGGTGAACTCAGCTGCGTCAATGGTGCCCTTCTCAAGAGCGGAGTAGATCTCGCCTGCTGGCAATTGTTGGGTCACTACACCGAGCTTAGTCAGGACCTGCCCGCCCATGCCACCCGTTCTGAACTTTAAACCTTTTAGTTCAGCGACTGATTTGATTTCCTTTTTAAACCAGCCAGCCATCTGGGAGCCGGTGTTGCCGCACAAGAGATTTACAACACCAAACTGCCGTGTGAATTCGTTGTAAATTTTTTCGCCATCACCGTGGACCCACCAGGCATTATGCTGCCGGCTATTGAAGCCAAACGGTATACAGGTGCCAAAAGCCCAGGCGGGGTCTTTGCCGATAAAGTAATAGGGTGCCGTGTGGTTGCATTCAATCGTGCCTTTTTCCACCGCATCAAGCACCTGAAGAGGTGGGACAATCTCCCCTGCTGCATGTAGGCTGATTTGAAACTTTCCACCTGTGATTTGGCCTACCCGTTTCGCCACCAATTCAGCCGTTCCAAATAGTGTATCGACGCTTTTGGGGAAGCTTGACGCACAACGCCAGCGCACCACATCGGACTGTGCGATTGCAGGTGCGCAGACAACAGCTGAACCGGTGGCAACTGCTGCAGCACCGGTTTTAGTGAGAAATTTACGGCGGCTCATAGAGATTCCTTTCCAAGAAATTTGCCTGAGATTAAAACAGTTGTATAACCGTAATCAACTAGGGTGAAGTACCGAGACGAAGGCTGGGAAGCTAAAAAATGCCAGTGTGGTGGTGATGAGTACGATCTTGGCAATCCGGCCCGCATCGGCGCCGAATCGCTCGGCGAGCATCGTGACATTACTGGCACTTGGGAGCGCACCAAGAAGGACAACAATCGCAATAGCGCCAGGATCAATTCCGGCACCGAGAAGATTGGCGAGATAAAACCCAATCGCAATGATGGCGGGGTGACCTAATAATTTGATCACCACAATGGAATAGATCGTGGTCTCAATTGGGGGTGCCAGCCCTTCGACCTTTGATTGCATCGCAGAGCGGGCCAAGACCGCGCCGATCGTAAAGAGAGCCGTTGGTGAAGCAGCATTTCCTAAGAGTCCAACGGTCGACTCAAAGATTACCGGTAATCGTGTATCAAAACCCGAGGCGAGGGCTCCCAGGCAGATGGCCCATGGCATGGGGTTACTGGCCATCCGTTTGAACGACTGCTCGATTGATGCGATGAATGCCTGATTATTGTCAGGCGTGATTCGCGATAAACCTACGCAGAGCGAGGAGACAATCACAATATCAATAAAAATCGTGACAATCACAGGCCCTGATGCAGATGCCCCAATGATCGCGAGTAGTAGCGGAGCACCCATGTAGCCCGTATTTGGAAATGTGGCAACCAGTGCGCCTAATGCTGTGTTATTCCAGTCAAGACCCTGACGTCTACTGATGGTTATTGCAACAGCGACAAGTGCTAGCGAGCAGGCGAGGTAAACGCCCGCGAGAGGAAAGTTGAGTAGCTGCTCGATTGGCGTGTTCGATCCGTAGCGAAACAACATGCAGGGGAGAGCAAAGTAGAGAACGAAGGTATTGAGGCCCCCGATGGCGCTTAATGGTAGAAGTGCTGTTCGTGTCGCGAGGTATCCTGCAAGAACGAGAAGAAAAAACGGTGAGGTGACTGCTAAGATACTCAGCACGAGGTTTTCTTGTGCGCATCAATCTGCAGTCGTACCTGGGCCGGCGCTGTTCCGCCTGTGTGCTGCCTTGCAGCCACCGAGCCCTCCACCTTGAGGACATCGAATACATCTTGAGTAATGAGTGGGCTGAAGGCTTGAAGCTCCTTAATCCCCATTTCGGAAAGATCTTTGCGTTGCGCGACGGCTGCGCGAACCGCCAAGGCGACGGCCTCGTGGGCATCACGAAAGGGCAGCCCCTTTTTGACCAGATAGTCCGCAAGGTCGGTGGCCGTCGAATAGCCCTCAAGGGCTGCGGCACGCATCACATCTTTTTTAACCTCGAGTCCTGCCATCATCTCGGCAAAAACTCGCAGGGTATCGAGGATCGTGTCGGCGGTATCGAAAAGGGGCTCTTTGTCTTCCTGGTTATCTTTGTTATAAGCCAGTGGCTGCCCCTTCATGAGCATGAGTAAGGCCATGAGATGGCCCGTGACTCGGCCCGCTTTACCCCGAGCGAGCTCGGGTACATCGGGGTTTTTCTTCTGCGGCATGATCGAGGAGCCCGTACAGAATCGGTCGGGCAGATCGATAAATCCCATTCGAGGCGTCATCCAAAGCACGAGCTCCTCGGAGAGCCGAGAAATATGCGTCATGATCAGCGCGCAGCAAGCGGTGAATTCAATTGCGAAATCCCGATCGCTTACCGCATCGAGGGAATTCTGGGCAACACCCTCAAATCCGAGGGTCTTGGCGACCCGCTCTCGATCAATGGGGTAGGAGGTTCCTGCAAGGGCAGCCGCACCGAGGGGCAGCAGATTCACGCGTTTGCGACAATCGGAGAGTCGTTGCTGATCGCGCGAGAACATCTCAACATAGGCGAGCAGGTGGTGCCCAAAGGTCACGGGTTGGGCAACCTGAAGGTGGGTGAAGCCTGGCATGATGGTCTCGGCGTGGGTTTTTGCTTGCGAGAGAAGGGCATTTTTGAGCGTGGCTAACCCATTTTGAATCTCATCGATTGTGGCCCGTGTCCAAAGCCGAATATCGGTGGCGACCTGATCGTTGCGGCTTCTTGCCGTGTGCAGCCGCTTGCCTGCATCACCAATCAGGTCGGTCAACCGCTTTTCGATATTGAGGTGCACATCTTCGAGGGCTAGGGTCCAGTTGAATTGGCCCGCATCGATTTCGGCCTGAATCTGGCCTAAGCCCGTCTGAATATCGACAAGATCTTTCGACGACATCAGCCCCACATGGGCGAGCATCTCAGCGTGCGCCAGCGAACCTTGAATATCAAAACGAGCAAGGCGTTGGTCGAAAAAGACCGAACCCGTGTAACGCTGAACGAGTTCCGAGACCGGTTCATTGAACCGGCCGGACCAGCCTTCATTTTTCTTGGAGAATTGTTCGGTCATTTGATTGATACACTTGGAAATATGTGGATTATTGCATCGCGCGAAAGCCGTTTGGCCATGTGGCAGGCCCAACACGTACAAAACCTGCTCTCAGGGGCCTCTCGCGTGCCCGTGGAGATTCTCGGAATGACGACCCGCGGCGATCAGATTCTTGACCGCACCCTCTCCAAGGTGGGTGGCAAAGGCCTTTTTGTCAAGGAATTGGAAACCGCTCTCGAGGAAGGCAAGGCCCATCTTGCGGTCCATTCCCTGAAGGATGTCCCTATGGAGTTGCCTCCGGGTTTTGAACTGGCCTGTGTTCTGGCTCGGGAAGACCCGCGGGATGCCTTTGTTTCCAATGACTTCTCAAGCCTCGAGACCCTTCCCCAAGGCGCCATCGTCGGCACATCGAGTCTGCGGCGCGAGGCGCAACTCAAGGCACGTTTCCCCTCTCTAACGATCGTGCCACTGCGCGGTAACCTTGACACCCGACTCAGCAAACTCGATCGCGGGGAGATGCAGGCGATTATCCTTGCCGCTGCAGGCCTGAAGCGGCTCGGCCTTGCCCAGCGGATTCGCCAGGTCATTGCGCCCGATGTCTTGTTGCCCGCTGCCGGCCAAGGCGCCCTCGGCATCGAGATCCGCACTGATGGCGACGCCATTCGGCAGGCTTTAGGCGCACTGGTCGATGACAAAACGTTCCGAGAGGTGCGTGCCGAGCGGGCGGTTTCGCGGGCTCTGGGTGGCAGTTGTCAGGTCCCTCTTGCCGCTTACTGTGTGCAAGAGCCTGATGGCAAGACGCTTCGGTTGCGTGCTCTGGTCGCCATGACGGATGGCAGCCGTGTACTTCGTGCTGAGTGTATTGGCGTTGATCCGGAAGCCTTGGGCCTAGAGGCGGCAAGGAAACTTTCCGATCAGGGCGCGCAGGCGATTTTGCACTCCTTGGGTGTTGCGTAGCCCGCGTCTTGCCCTACTGACCCGGCCCCATTGGCAGGGTGAGGAAACGCCAATGCTTGGCGATCCGCGCCTGCTGCATGCTCCGCTCCAAATGCTGAAGCTCTGTGCGGTTGCGACTGCTGAGTTGGCGCCGATCTTTGCAGCAAGTAACCCCTGGCTGGTCTGCACGAGTCCGGCAAGCGTTCAGGCGCTCGAGGCCCGGCTCCAAGAATTCGGCAGCGACATGCTCAGGCTTCCGCGGTTACGGTTTGCGGCGGTGGGCAGTGGTACACGTGCGCAGCTCGCCAAACGCCTCGGCGATGAGTCGCATCCCATTGTCTGTCCGTTATCGGATGAAACGGCGGACGCAAACGGGCTCCTCGGCGCCTTTGATTCGATTCAGCAATCAGAGGGGTTTGTCTGGTCTGAGCAGACCGTTCTGATTGTCGAGGGGCAGAATAATCGACCCACCCTGAGCGATGGGCTAGAGGCCAGGGGGGCCGAGGTAAAGGCGGTTGGGTTTTACACCCGCCATGATCAGGATTGGAATGCGACGATCTGGAGTAAATTCACCCAGTACCCACATACGGAAGTCGCAGTGATCGTGACATCAAGTGGTGTTCTCGATCGTTTAATTAATCAGTTCCGGATGCGCGGAATTGACCCAACACAACTGCTCTGGTGTACGCAGCACGCAACCATTGCGGCGCGACTGCAGCAGGCTGGATGTCAGAGGCTGCGGCGGGTTCGGCTGGATCCACACTATTTAACAGGGGATCTCTTTGAACATGAATTCGGCTGGTAAGACCTTTCTCGCAGCGCTGATTCTTGTCGGCCTGCTTGGCGTGGGGTGGTGGGCTATTGATCGGCCACAGCCGGAGCCACAGCCTGAGCCACAACAGGCTGCAGTCACTCCGATACCGAAGCCCGATGCAGCGCTCTTGGCCCAGATCGAAGCGGCCAGTGTGCGACTTGATGGAATCGTCTTGAGCGTTGACCAGATGCGTCTGGTGTCTGTACAGCATCCCCTAACGGTTCAGCCGTCGGCAGCACAGGCCTCGATCCCTCAGTCATCGTCTGCACAACGACAGGATCCGCAGACGTCGGAGTCGTTCTGGTCGGGACTTTTCCGAGCCCTCAAGGCGCAACTCGTTGAGGTGGTCCAGGTAAGGCGCATCGAATATCCAGACGCTCTGTTTCTGACGCCTGAGCAGGGCGTCTTAGTCATAGAGCGACTGCGTTTACGGCTGTTATCAGCCCGGATCGCACTGTCGTTGCGCCAAGAAAAACTGTTTATCCAGGATCTTGATCAGGCGGAGCAGCTTCTCTTAAGAGCCTTTGATCCAGAAGACCCATGGGTGGTTAGGGCGAAGCAGGGGATTCGTGAAATAAGAGCGCTTCAGGGCCGGCTATGAAGCGACTATTCGGGTTGGTTATTATTCTCTGCTTCGCCGTCGGTGCGGCCATGTTGTTACAACTGAGGTGGGGAAATGTCACGCTCTGGGTTCCTCCCTACCGTATCGATTTGTCCCTGCAGACCGCGGTAATTGCATTAATTCTGGCGCTCATTGCGACCATCATCATCGCCCGAATTCTGGCGGGTTTTCTCGAACTTCCTGCGCGGGTTCGGCGTTATCGCAAGCGCCGACAGCAAGAAGCCCGTCTCAACACACTCTCACAGATGATTCTTGATTACTTCGAGGGTCGTTTTGCGCGAGCGATCAAACACTCGATGCTCCTGAGGAATGATTCTGGCCTATGGCGCGCCTCACCGGGCACGCTTGCGTCAGCGCATGCTGTTGCGGCGAGCGCAGCCCACGCGATGCATGAGCGAACCTTGCGCAATAGCGCAATCGAGGAGTTAAGTCGGCTTGCAGCAGAGGCGCCGAAAGATGAGCGCGTTGACCAGTCCGCAGTCGCTGCGCTCTTGGCTGCGGAGTTTGCACTTGATGAGCGTAGAGGCCATGAGGCGCTCAGCGCATTGGCGCCATTGACTCGAAAGGAAAGTCGGCAGGTTCACACCATGCGCCTAGCGCTTCGGGCAAACCAGCAGGTAGGAAATTGGGATGAAGTGCTCCGTATTGCAAGACTCTTGGCAAATAGGAAGGCAATTACACCGACAGTCGCGATTCACTATAAACAGATGGTGGTCGATGCGTGGATTGCGAGTGGCCGTCACCGAGACGCAATTGTGCTGATCGAACAGGTCTTAAAGAGCAACTGGGATTCGGGTCTAGCGATGCGCTACGGTCGCTGTGAGGGAACTGCGAAAGATCAACTCACACAACTAGAGCGCTGGTTACAGGCCCATCCGCAAGATCCTGAATTGCACTGGGCACTTGGCCGGCTCTGCCAACGCGAGAGTCTCTGGGGTAAGGCACGGCTGCACCTTGAGACATCGCTTCGGAGCAGACCGATGGTGGAAACCCATCTCGCCTTAGCTGAGATTGCAGAGAGCCTGTCGGAAAATGACACCGCCGCACTTCACTGGAAGGCGGCGGCGCGTTTGGCCTGACGAGTGTCGCTGCTTAACGTCTAGCGCTTAGCTCGCAAACGGCAGAATCGGCACGATCAAGAGCGCGACGATGTTGATGATCTTGATCAGCGGGTTCACGGCAGGGCCGGCGGTGTCTTTGTAGGGGTCGCCTACGGTATCCCCAGTCACTGCCGCCTTGTGCGCATCCGATCCTTTACCACCGTGATGGCCGTCTTCAATGTATTTCTTGGCGTTATCCCATGCGCCTCCACCTGTACACATTGAGATTGCCACAAAGAGACCCGTCACAATCGTGCCCATCAGCATGCCGCCAAGAGCTTTTGGTCCTAAGACGAGACCCACCACGATTGGCACGACAACGGGAAGCAACGAGGGAATCAACATCTCTTTAATTGCAGCCTTGGTGAGCAGATCTACGGCCACACCGTACTCGGGCTTGCCGGTGCCGTCCATGATGCCTTTGATCTCTCGGAACTGGCGGCGTACTTCGGTTACCACTGCGCCCGCGCATCGGCCTACGGCCTCCATCGCCATCGCGCCAAACAAGAAGGGAATCATGCCGCCAATAAAGAGACCAATGATGACCTCGTAGTCGGAGAGATCGAACTTAACCGCATGGTTCATACCTTCTAACGCGTGCGTGTAGTCGGCAAAGAGCACTAATGCGGCCAGTCCCGCCGAGCCAATCGCGTAGCCTTTTGTCACAGCTTTCGTGGTGTTACCCACGGCATCAAGCGGATCAGTAACGCTGCGCACTTCAGGGGGAAGCTCTGCCATTTCAGCAATCCCACCGGCGTTATCCGTAATGGGGCCATAGGCATCCAGGGCCACGATAATTCCGGCCATCGAGAGCATACTTGTGGCGGCAATGGCAATCCCGTAGAGGCCTGCAAACTGGTATGCCACCCAGATGGCGACACAGACGGAGAGTACGGGTAGCGCCGTAGAGCGCATCGATACCGCAATACCGGCAATGATGTTTGTGGCGTGACCCGTCTCGGAGGCAGCCGCAACATGGCGTACAGGAGCGTATTCCGTCGCAGTGTAATACTCGGTGATCACCACCATGGCTGCGGTAAGTCCGATACCAACAATCGATGAGAGCCAGAGATTCATGACCGTCAGGCCGGGCACCTGTGCTGCGGCACCTGCCATCAACCAGTCGGTTACAAAATAAAACGCAACGATCGAGAGCACCGCCGCAACGATCAGGCCCTTATAAAGCGCTGTCATGATCTTGCCGGAGCCGGAATATTTCACGAAAAAGCAGCCAATGATCGACGCAATCACTGACACACCACCGAGTGCGAGTGGGTAGATTGCAGCCTCGGCTGCTATGCCCTTAATCGTCAGGGCACCCAGGAGCATGGTGGCAATGACTGTGACGGCATAGGTTTCAAATAAGTCGGCTGCCATTCCTGCGCAGTCGCCCACGTTATCGCCGACGTTATCGGCGATCACTGCTGGGTTACGGGGGTCGTCCTCGGGGATGCCTGCTTCGACTTTGCCCACCAGATCGGCGCCAACATCTGCCCCCTTTGTGAAGATACCGCCGCCCAGTCGGGCGAAAATTGAAATCAACGAGGAGCCAAATGCAAGGCCGATCAGGGGGTGGAGTGCCTTCAGGATATCCTGGGTTTGGGTTAACTGATAGGCGTAGAAACCGGCTACTCCGATGAGGCCCAAGCCGATGACGAACATGCCCGTGATCGCTCCGCCCTGGAAGGCGATGGCCAGCGCCGGATTAATTCCGCCGCGGGCTGCCTCAGCGGTGCGGACATTGGCCCGCACATTGATATTCATCCCGATAAATCCAGCCGCACCGGAGAGAATCGCGCCAATCGCAAACCCGACGGCAGTGTTTAAACCAAGGCCGGGCACGATTGCGATCAGAACAAAAATCACGACGCCGACGATTGCAATGGTTCGGTACTGGCGGGCTAGGTAAGCCGATGCCCCGGCCTGGATGGCCGCCGCGATTTCTTGCATCCGTGCATTGCCAGCTGGCTTGGCCAGAATCCATCGGCTCGAAATAACACCGTACACAATGGCTAGAAAGCCACAAATCAAAGCCAAATTCAGTCCCATCGACATGGGGGTTCTCCTTTTATTGAAATTCTATTTTCAAACATTCCTGGTGGTACGTGAGTCTCGCCATGCCTGCGCGAGGGCTGCCCGCCGGGGAATCCCTTAGAATGCCCAAGCAACACCCATCATTCTGACACAGGGAGCACCCCCCAAATGGCCTTAAAAAATGTGACCGCCGGAAGCAATGCCCCAGAAGAGTTCAACGTCATTATTGAAATACCGGCGATGTCAGACCCAATTAAATACGAGGTGGACAAAGAAACTGGGGCTCTATTCGTGGATCGCTTCATGATGACCGCCATGCATTACCCCTGCAACTACGGGTATGTGCCGGAGACCATCGCGGACGATGGCGACCCGGTCGATGTCTTGGTGATCACGCCGTTTCCCGTTTCGGGTGGGTCGGTCGTGCGCTGTCGGCCCCTGGGGGTTCTGAAAATGGATGATGAAGCCGGGGGTGACGCGAAGTTGCTGGCCGTGCCCACCGACAAAATTCTGCCAATCTACAAACATTGGAAAAAAGTCGAAGACATCAACCCCGATCGCCTTGCGTCGATCCAACATTTCTTTGAGCACTATAAGGATCTGGAAAAGGGTAAATGGGTCAAAGTCCAGGGCTGGGAGGGTCCCGACTCCGCCAAGCAGGAAATCGTTGACGGTCTGGCCCGGTATAAGCGGGAGATGGGCAGCTAAATGCTCAAAGTGGCTCTGGCGCAACTCAACAGCCGAGTCGGCGACCTGGCAGGCAATGCCGATAAAATTCTTCAGGCTGCAATTGCCGCCCAGGCGCAGGGCGCTGCGATCTTACTGACCCCAGAGTTATCACTAACGGGCTACCCGCCCGAGGATTTACTTCTTCGCCCTGCTTTTAGCCGGGCGTGCGATCACCGCCTAGCGATGCTGGCAGAGTCATTAAAGCCTCTGACTGAAATTACAGTGATTGTGGGTCATCCGCGGGCCCGTGAACAGCATCGGTTTAACGCGGCAACAGTGATTCGATATGGCAAGATTATCGCGACCTACGGCAAGTTAGAGTTGCCGAACTATGCGGTGTTTGATGAGCAACGTTATTTTGATCCAGATGGTGCACCATGCTTATTTGAAGTAAACGGCGTTCGGCTCGCCGTAAATATCTGTGAAGATGTCTGGGCCTCGAGGGCCCCGGCCATGGCCAAGGCTGCAGGTGCGAAGATTTTATTGGCAATGAATGCTTCGCCATTTCATATTGATAAGCAGAACGATCGAATCGGTGTGGTCCGGGCAAATGTCTCGAAGCTGGGACTCCCGATTGCCTTTTGCAATATGGTGGGTGGCCAGGATGAATTGGTTTTTGATGGCGGATCGTTTGTGCTCGATGGTGAGGGCAATGTGATTGCCCGCGCCAAGCAATTTCAAGAAGACCTTCTGATCGTTGATTTTTTTGCGAATGCAGCGGCCGACGAGCAGCAAATAAATCGGATTGAGCCTGACTTATCGGTCGAGCAGCAGGCCTATCAGGCGCTCGTGTTGGGGACCCATGATTACGTGATCAAGAATGGATTTAAGGGCGCCACCATTGGGTTATCGGGCGGCGTCGATTCGGCTTTAGTTTTTGCGATTGCGGTGGATGCGCTGGGCTCTAAAAATGTACGCGCCGTCATGATGCCTTCGAAGTACACGGCAGCAATCAGTATCGAAGACGCGACCGACTGTGCGTCGGCCCTTGGCGTCTCGATTGACTGTATCGATATTGAAAGTCTTAAAACAACCTTTGATCAGCAACTCCTGCCCATGTTTAAGGGTCTCGCAGAGGATTTGACCGAGGAGAACCTTCAGGCCCGCATTCGGGGCACTCTGCTAATGGCGATCTCGAACAAAACGTCTACACTCGTTCTAACAACTGGCAATAAATCTGAGATTGCTGTTGGCTACTGCACCCTTTATGGGGATATGGCGGGTGGATTTGCCGTCATCAAAGATCTCTTCAAAGGAATGGTCTATCGCCTGTGCCATGAGCGTAATCGAGTAGCGCTCGCGCAGACCGGAAAGACCGTGATCCCTCAGCGCATCCTCACGCGGCCCCCCAGCGCTGAATTGCGTCCCGATCAGACCGATCAAGATAGTCTGCCGCCTTATGACGAGCTCGACGACATGCTGCGCCGTTATATCGAACAAGGCGAGAGTCGCGATGAGCTTCTCGCGGCCGGTCATGCCCCCAAGGAGGTCGACCGGGTGCTGCAGATGATCCGAATTAGCGAGTACAAGCGTCGACAGTCGCCCCCAGGGGTCAGAATTAGTCAGCGTGCGTTTGGCCGCGATTGGCGTTACCCTTTAACGAATGGTTTTATTGAGCAGTGATTTTTTACCCAAGAGGCGACTAACGTGAAATTAATTACGGCGATTGTGAAACCCTTCAAACTCGATCAAGTTCGTGAAGCTCTGGCGGATATTGGTGTTACCGGGTTGACGGTGACGGACGTAAAGGGTTTTGGCCGTCAAAAAGGCCACACCGAGGTCTACCGTGGGGCCGAGTACGTTGTTGATTTTCTGCCAAAAATCAAAGTCGAAGCCGTGGTCGCTGATGATCTCTGTGAACGCGCCGTTGAAGCCATCGTGGCGGCAGCCAGAACCGGTCGTATTGGTGATGGAAAGATTTTTGTGCGCGGTATTGATCAGGTCATTCGTATCAGGACCGGTGAGACGGGTGACGCGGCTGTCTAAGTAATACCCGAACAGCACCGCTACCTCCGTCATTGGCGGGCGCCTGACAAAACGCCAAGACCTCGTCTTTCTGCTTTAGCCAGGCGAGCACCTTGCCCTTGAGCACCGGGGTCCGATTGGCCGAGCCCAGTCCCTTGCCGTGAATGATACGCACGCAACGAATTTCGCGGTTCGCGCATTGCTTTAAGAACATCGTGAACGCCTCTCTGGCCTCGTCGCTTCGAAGGCCATGCAAATCAAGGCTTGCCTGTACAACCCAATGACCGCGTCGCAGTCGGCGTACGGTATCACTCGAAATTCCATTACGAGAAAACGAGAGGTCCCCATCGCTATCCATCACGCTGTCGGCCGTCATATCTGAGAGCTGAGATTGATTCAATGCATCGGCTTCATCCGCGAGCCGCTTCATCGGTATCGGCCGCGGCTTTGGCTTGGCGGCGGCGGAGGGTGGCTTCGCCGTGGGCACTATGGGCTTTGTGCCGGCGACTGCCGCTAAAAATAAATCCCGCTCTGCGGTCATTGGCGTGGCGAGTCTAGTCTTCCAGATACCGCTGGGCATCGAGAGCAGCCATACAGCCTGTTCCTGCGCTCGTGATGGCTTGACGGTAGATATGGTCTTGGACATCGCCCGCCGCAAAGACACCGGGAATATTGGTCGCGGTTGCATTACCCTCGAGCCCGGTCTTGGTTTGGATGTAACCGTTGTGCATGGTGAGTTGGCCCTCAAAGATGTCGGTGTTCGGTTTGTGCCCAATTGCAATAAACACACCATGCACTGCTAACTCCTGGGTTGCGCCGGTCGCCGAGTGCTTGATTCTTACGCCAGTCACACCACTGTCGTTTCCGATGACCTCATCAAGGGTGTGGTTCCACTGAATCGAGACGTTGCCGCCATTTGTCTTAGCAAGAAGCCGATCAATGAGGATCGGCTCAGCACGAAATTTGTCACGACGGTGAATTACCGTCACATGCTTGGCAATGTTAGAGAGATAGAGAGCCTCTTCTACGGCGGTATTGCCACCACCCACCACGCAGACATCTTGGCCTTTGTAGAAAAATCCATCGCAGGTTGCGCACCCGGAGACCCCTTTTCCCATGAAGGCCTCCTCCGAGGGTAGGCCCAGGTACTGGGCTGAGGCGCCGGTGGCAATAATCAGTGCATCGCAGGTATATTGGCCAGCATCGCCAACAATCCGGATGGGTTTCTCTGCGAGTTGGGCGGTATGAATATGATCAAAGATCATCTGGGTCTTGAAGTGCTCGGCATGGGCCAAGAACCGCTGCATCAAGTCAGGGCCCTGAACGCCGTTGGGCTCAGCCGGCCAGTTTTCAACATCAGTGGTGGTCATGAGCTGACCGCCTTGGGCCAAACCGGTGATCAATACAGGGTTTAAATTCGCGCGTGCCGCGTATATCGCGGCGGTATAGCCGGCGGGCCCAGAGCCTAGAATGATCAATCGGTGGTGCTGGGTTTGCGGCGCTGTCATTGGGTACCTTTCTTGCAAATCAGGGTGAATTGGTGTTGAAAGAGGGGCGATTGAGGCCCCGTGGGCGAGAAATGTCGCGACACGGCACAATTATAGAAATTCACAGGGGCTTGCGCCGGTTTGAGCCCAGAAAAGGAGTTCATGGCTAGTCGTAGTGCTCGATCAACAGTGCGCTCTGCCGGGCGGGTCTCCCGACGGGGATCCCCAAGGTCTGCGGCTCCTAGCGCGACCCCCGAGGGCTTAGAGTCCAAGCCAATGTCCGGCTTTGCGGCCGAATTGCGATGGCTCGCGTGCTCAGTGGCGTGTGCCTGGGTCTTTCTGTCGCTCATCTCATGGTCAGCCCAAGATGCCGGATGGTTTCAGCAGGGTTCACAGGTTGCGCCCTCGAATCTTCTGGGTCGTTTTGGCGCCTGGACGTCAGACTCCTTGTTGTTTGCGTTCGGATTTTCATCAGGGTGGCTAGTGGTGCTGATGGGAATTCTTGCAGTCTCGGGATGGCGTTACGCACGTGGGTTGCGGGAACAGCAGAGGCTGGGATTGGAGTCGAAAAACCAGGATGGAGCAAATTCTCGGCTCATGATCGGACTCCAATGGCTGGGTTTTTTCGTCTTAATGGTGGGGAGTTGCACGCTTGAGGCTCAGCGCGTGAGCCTTGGGTCCAGCCCCATTGCCTTTATGCCAGGCGGCGTATTGGGCAGTGTGGTGGGCAGCTTCGGCGATTGGGCACTTGGGGCCATTGGGCTGACGCTTTTCGCACTAGTCTGCATCATTGTTGGTCTTGCCTTATTTCTGAGATTCTCATGGATCGATTTGTCGGAGCGGGTTGGTCGTGCAGCAGAGATGCTCGTGCTGACCTTGCGCGAGAGACTTCGAGATCGTGAGGATCGCAAACTCGGAGAGTCAGCTGCTACCGAGCGTGCGGATGCACTCGAGGAAAAGCGCCGCCAAAGAGAAGTCGAGCACAGTCTTGAAATCAAGCCTCTCGCCGTGGCAGAGCCCTCGAAGAGGGTTATTGAAGCAAAGCAGCGTGAGAAGCAGAGGCCTTTGTTCTCCGAGATCGCCGCGATAGGTGGGCTCCCACCGCTGTCGTTATTAGACGATGTTGTCGCTCAGACGGAGACGGTTGCGCCCGAGACTCTTGAATTTACATCACGACTAATCGAAGGTCGCCTGGCCGATTTTGGTGTCCAGGTAAAAGTCGTGAGTGCGCAGCCGGGACCCGTAATCACCCGTTATGAAATTGATCCCGCCCTCGGTGTAAAAGGTTCGCAGATCGTAAACCTTGGCAAGGACCTGGCGCGGGCGCTGTCTTTGGTGTCGGTGCGTGTTGTAGAGACCATCCCCGGTAAGAGCCTGATGGGGTTGGAACTCCCCAACCCGAAACGTCAGATGGTTCGACTCTCGGAGATCCTTGGTTCGACCATCTTTCAGGAGCACGGTGGCGTCTTGCCACTTGCATTGGGCAAGGATATCGCCGGTGCACCCATGGTGGTGGATCTCGCGAAAATGCCGCACCTGTTAGTGGCTGGCACAACAGGATCGGGTAAATCCGTTGGCGTTAACGCAATGTTACTGTCCGTACTGTATCGGGCCACACCCGCCGAGGTCCGATTAATCATGATTGATCCAAAGATGTTGGAGCTTTCAATCTATGAGGGGATTCCCCATCTCCTGACGCCCGTTGTTACCGATATGAAGCTTGCTGCGAATGCCCTGCACTGGTGTGTTGGTGAAATGGAGCGACGCTACCGCACCATGAGTAAACTCAACACCCGAAACCTGGCAGGATTTAATCAGAAAGTGGAAGAGGCGATTAAAAAGGGAAGCCCACTTCGTGATCCACTGGCCAACCCCGAAGACCCCGAGCCGCCAACCCTTGTAGCGCTGCCTCAGATTGTTGTGGTGATCGATGAGCTGGCTGATCTCATGATGGTGGCCGGCAAAAAAATTGAAGAGTTGATTGCGCGTCTCGCTCAGAAAGCGCGTGCTGCGGGTATCCATCTAATTCTCGCCACTCAGCGGCCATCGGTTGATGTGATTACCGGCCTCATTAAGGCCAATATTCCCGCACGAATTTCGTTCCAGGTTTCCAGCAAGATTGATTCCCGCACCGTGCTTGATCAGATGGGCGCTGAGGCTTTGCTCGGTCAGGGTGATATGTTGTTTCTGGCTGCCGGCACGGGCCTGCCAATTCGCGTACATGGCGCATTTGTTGCCGATGACGAAGTGATGCGGGTCGTGAACTACATCAAGGAGACGGGTGAGGCCCAGTATGACGAGTCGATACTCGACGGTGCCGATCAGAGTTCTGGCGGCACGTTTACAGCAGGTCTAGTGACGGAGGGTGCCAGCGGAGAAACTGATCCGCTCTACGATGAGGCGGTGGCGATTGTTTTGAAACACCGTCGGGCGTCTATTTCTTTGGTTCAGCGCCACCTGCGTATCGGCTATAACCGCGCGGCAAGACTGCTCGAATCGATGGAGCAGGCGGGAGTGGTGTCGCCGATGCAGAGTAACGGCAATCGGGAAATTCTGGTGCCCAATTCGTCAGCCGCGTCATGAGGCTCTTGGTCAAAGGTCTCATAATCTCATTGCGTGAGACCGAAGCGTTCGGCCTCGGTCAAAATCTATTGATTGCAATGACCTGCTGTGTGCTCACGTTGGCCACCCCCGTCGCAGCCCAGTCAGTCGTCGTGGATCGGATGATTGAGAGTCTTGCCGCCACCCAGACCCTATCGGCCGATTTTGCTCAGACAACGGCGGCGAAGTCGGCGCGTGTGCGTTCTGCATCGGGGACGTTTTATATTTCTAAGCCAGGCCTCTTGCGCTGGGAGGTAAAAAAGCCCTACCCGCAGATTCAGGTGCTCAACGAACGAGAATTCTGGTTATTTGACGTTGACCTTGCGCAGGCATCGGTTAGACCAGTCCATGCTGCAAACCTCACTGGGATTGCGGCGCTGCTGCTCAATACCAATAGCCTTACCCGAGAGCAGTTATTGAGCCGCTATGCGTTCTCGGATCTCGGTACTCGAGAGGGCCTGCAGTGGATTGGTGTAACGCCCAAAACGCCCGAATCGGGAATAACGAGTCTGGCTGTGGGAGTCGATTCTGAGTCGATTCTTAAACGATTTGAGATTCACGATACCCTCGGTCAGGTCACCCGTATTGAGTTGGTTCGTATTTTAAAAAACGTGGCGATCGATCCTGGGCTCTTTCAATTTAGTCCGCCTGCAGGTGTGAGCGTGCTTCGTGCGCCCTGATCTACCCTTGGCCGAGCAGTTAAGGCCGCAAGACATTCAGGAGGTTGTGGGACAGGCGCATCTCCTCGGCGAGGGCCGGCCACTGCAGGCCGC
>Ga0172373_10004284_pt1 | contig 20243 bp, 14 predicted proteins | sample Lak10m_2_FD_114546 | JGI IMG/M metagenome (GOLD analysis project Ga0172373, IMG submission 114546) | Freshwater microbial communities from Kabuno Bay, South-Kivu, Congo - kab_092012_10m | ecosystem: Environmental > Aquatic > Freshwater > Lake | place: Democratic Republic of the Congo...
ACTCTTAATCCTAATCCCCCCCCGCCCCCCACCCCAGCCGCAGCCACGTCCGTGCCCAGTGCTCCTCAACCGCTGCTCGCCATCCCGCTCCGAATCGTGGGAGTCGTAGGCGCTCTCTACGTGGTTCTCGAATCCGATCGCGGTCTCGTGCTTCTAGACCAACACGCCGCACACGAACGCGTACTCTTCGAGCAGATGCTCAAACGTCTCGAGTCCGGAAATGCCCCCTCCCAAAAATTGCTCCTTCCCGAAACGGTCGAACTGGGTGTCCGCGACGCCCAGCTTCTCAAATCGCTCCTCCCCATGCTCAGCCGCCTCGGTATGGGCCTCAGCGAGTTCGGCGAACGCACCTTCTTGCTCGATGCCTTGCCTCCCTTCGTGAAAACCGGCGAGCCTAGAAAGTTTGTCATCGAAGTGCTCGACCAACTCAAAAGCGACGGTCTCGATGTCAACACACTCCGCCTCGGTGAACCGGTGATCGCAAAAACCGTCTGCCGCCACGCCGTCAAAGCCAACGACCTCCTCCGCGGCCCCGAACTCGAACGGCTCGTCCAGGATCTCCGCCACTGCTCCATGCCCTACACATGCCCCCACGGTCGACCCACGCTCATCGAATTTAGTTTCAAAGAGCTCGAAAAACGCTTCGGCCGCGTCCAACCCGGCTGACCCTACACGCCCTCATCGAGCCACGCAGAGCACTCCCACGCCGCGCTCACGTCGCAGTCGCAGTCGCAGTTCCAGGATCAACATGGATCACCATTGCTCTTGCTTTTGCTCGCACGGAATTGATTGTCAGACCCATGCGATGCCAAGCGTTAGGTTTCTCCTGGTTCGCCGCCGTTTCTCTCGCCTGCCTCCTCGTTCACAGCGCCGATCTTCCCCCAGCTTTCCCTCCAGATCCCAACCAAACGCTCGAACGAACCTGCTTCCAAACCGGCGCTGCCTGGAGTGAAAAGGGTAACCTTCGCTCCGATGTCGCCATCGTCTACGGCATCGACCCCGCCATGCCGCAACGAGTCCAAGGCTGGCGCGACCGCGGCTATCGCATCCATCTCATGACCGGTGTCTCATGGGGGCATTACCAGGATTATCTCTACGGCCGTTTCGACGGCGTCAACCACGAGGACGAAGCCCAGACCGAACGGTCCGGCAAAAAGATCAGCCACGGCGGCGATGTCTATTACATGTGCCCGGGCACCAATTACGGAAAATTCCTCTGCATCGGAGTCCAACGAGCCCTCGACGCCGGGGTCGAAGCCGTCCACCTCGAAGAACCCGAGTTCTGGGTGCGCGCCGGTTACTCCGAGGGGTTCAAACGCGAATGGCAATCGTTCTACACCGAACCCTGGCAGTCCCCACACTCTTCGGTCGATGCCCAATGGCGCGCCTCGAAACTCAAACACTTCCTCTACCGCCGCGCGCTCCAGCAGGTCTTCGATCACATCCAAGCCTTTAACCAGCGCTCCGGGCGCAATGTCCGCTGCTACGTTCCCACCCACAGCCTGCTCAACTACGCCCACTGGAATATCGTCAGCCCCGAGTCCAGCCTCGCTCGCCTCAACGGCTGCGATGGCTATATCGCCCAAGTCTGGACCGGCACGGCCCGCACTCCGAATCTCTACCGAGGCCAACTCCGCGAACGCACGTTCGAAACCGCTTTCCTCGAATACGGCGCCATGCAAAACCTCGTTCGGGCCACCGGTCGACGCGTCTGGTACCTCAACGATCCCATCGAAGATAATCCCAACCACGATTGGGAGGATTACCGCACCAATTGGGAATCCACCCTCGTCGCCTCGCTCTTCCAACCCGATGTGTCCCACTACGAGGTCGCCCCATGGCCCGAACGAATCTTCGGTGGAACCTACCCGCGCAAAGGCAAACCCTCCGAACGCGAACCCATCCCCCCAGCCTACGCCACCGAACTCCAAGTGGTCATGAACGCGCTCAACGACATGAATCAATCCCGCAACCTGTGGGACTGTGGCACTCCAGGTCTCGGCGTGGTCGTCAGCGATTCACTCATGTTCCAACGGGGCGATCCCACCCCCAGCGATCGCCACCTCAGCCACGTCTACGGCCTCGCCCTCCCCTTGCTCAAACGCGGCATCCCCGTCACTCCCGTCCAACTCGAAAACCTCACCGCCCCCCGCTACCTCGATTCCTTCCGCCTCCTCCTCCTGTCCTACCACGGCCAAAAACCCCTCACCCCCGATGTTCACGCCCCGCTGGCTCAATGGGTGAAACGCGGCGGCGCACTAGTCGTGGTCGACGACGACTCCGATCCCTACCACCAAGTTCGAGATTGGTGGAACAGCGACTCCAACCACTACGCCACTCCTCGCGAACATCTCTTCGAATCACTCGGACTCAATCTCCAGAACTCCGATCTCCTCCACGGTCAGTTCTCAAAAGTCGGCCGAGGTGGGATTCTTTGGTTGCGACAAAACCCATCCCGGCTCGCCTCACAGCCAGACGGTGATCGTGTCATCGCCCAAGCTAGTCAACAGGCCGCCAAACAGATCCGACTGAAATGGCACGAAACCAATCACCTCCTCCTGCGCCGAGGGCCCTACTTCATCGCAGCCGGCCTCGACGAATCCATCCCCGGCTCTTCCAAACAGGTGCTCGGTCGTTTTATCAATCTCTTCGATCCAAATCTTCGCGTCCAAGATTCCCCCACCCTCACTCCCGGCTCACGCGCCTTCCTCCTCGACCTCCACTCGCCCCGCACCAACAAACCCCACGTGCTCGCGTCCGCTTGCAAGACGCTCCCCACTCACCAATCCACCAAACAGCTCACCCTCGCGGTCGAAGGCGTCGGCAATACCCCCGCCATCGTCCTGCTCCACGCTCCTAAACCTCCCTCCTCCATCTCCCTCGACCACCAACCCCTCGCAGATCACCAATACTCCGCCGCCGATCGACTACTCTGGATCCGCTTCCCGAATCAATCCTACCCCCGATCACTCGTCATCGAGTTCTAGCCCGACAGATTCTTTCCCTCTTCAATCCTTTTTCCCCGCCCCAAGAATCCCAAGGCCGCGCATCCAACGCTCCGCCAACCTGGGCCACCCCGTCACCGCTTGGTCCGTCGACCGCAACCCATACCCATGGCCTCCGGTCGCATAGAGATGCAATTCCGCCGCCACCTTCTGCTGCTTCAACGCGAGGTAATACGAAACACTGTTCTCCACTCGCACGCCGTCATCTTGCGTCTGCAAAATGAAAGTCGAGGGCGTGTTCGGGGTCACGATCAACTCCGATGCAACCCGATCGCCTTCTTTCTCCAACGCTAAATAGCCAGGGTAGATCAACAACGCAAAGTCCGGTCGAACCGAGATTCGATCCGCCGCATCGATCGGCTCATACTCACGCTTCTCATATCGGGTGCTCAACGCCGCCGAAAGATGTGCGCCCGCAGAGAAACCCATCACTCCAACACGTTTAGGGTCAATCCCCCACTCCGCAGCACGACTTCGCACCAAGCCCATCGCGCGTTGCACATCCTGCAAGGGGGCCGCATACCGAGGCCGATCCTTCCGCGCCGGCACTCGATACTTCAACAACACGCCCGTCACCCCAATCGAGTTCAACCACTCTACGACCTCCGTTCCCTCCAAATCCATCGCCAAAATGTGATACCCACCCCCAGGACATACCACCACCGCAGCTCCCGTGCTCTTCTCCTTCGGGGCCGGATACACCGTCAGCGTCGGAGCCGTCACGTTCCCCAACCGAATCACCCCGCGCCCAGCGATCAAGCCGTCCTTCGCCGAGGTCATATCCTTCTCCTCCCCCATCACCAACCCCTCGTCGCCCGGAGGTGTCCCCGCCCACAACGGAATCGGCCGACCCACCTCCTCAGCCCTCACCCCCAGCGCAACCCCTCCCACCATCAACCCGTACACCAGCCCAACGATTCGAATCAGTGGAAAATGCATGCCCCCACCGAACCTCATTTTCCCAACCGCTTCAACCTCGAAAGAGCCAAACAAACCCCCAGGACCGCCGACATCCTTGGCCTCCTCGCCCAACGTTGTAGGCCGCGTGCCCCCACGCGGCGGCGTCGCTCCAAAAGGCGTTCTGAACCCTGGGAGCGCCGGCACCCCTGCCGGCCTTGGGAGGCCCAACGACCACCCGCCTCTCTCCGCCCAAGACCGCCTGCCCCCGCCGATGTCCCAAAGCCAAAAGTCCCCGAGGCTTTCCGAACCCCGGGAGCGCCGGCACCCCTGCCGGCCTTGGGAGGCCCATCGCCGTCAATCCCCCCCAGGAGCGCAGGCCTCTCCGCCGGTCAGTAGCAATTTTCGCCAGAAGCCTCGCCCTAGGGCTCAGGTTCGCGAGCCATTACCCCTCGGACAAACACCCTGAAACAGCCCTGCACCCCACTTCGGGGCTCGAAACAGCCTTGACTTCCTCGCTCCAAGACCCCAAAAAATGCACCTCAAGGTGAGGTTAAACCCGTTCGATCACAATGCGTTGGGCATTTTCGCGCCCGCTCCGTCCCAGGTGCAAGAAGCCGACCGCTGGCCCAAGGAAAAACAGCTCCAACAAATCTGGGCCTGCCAACGGTTGCGCCGTGGCGAACTCCGCTGCCTCGACGGCTCCCCGCTCCAAGTACTCCATCCCGGGTTCTGGAACCACAGCCCCGGCCCAGACTTCCTCCAAGCCGTCCTCCGCCTCGGCGATGCTCCCCCAGTCGTCGGCGATGTCGAAATCGATCTCTCGGCCACTGGTTGGCGCCAGCACGGTCATGATACCAATCCCCACTTCAAAAAAGTCGTGCTCCATGTGGTCTTCGATACCGCGCACCCAGCCCCCCACGGCCTCCCAACGTTAGTCCTCAAATCCTTCCTCGACGCAGAACTGCACGAGCTCGAGTTGTGGATGGAGCAACCCCTCGAAAACACCGCCCTCCTCAAGGGCCGTTGCTGCGATCCGCTCGCCCAACTCGAAGCTCCCCATGCCACCACCCTCGTACGCCAAGCCGCCCTCCTGCGACTCAAGAAAAAGGCGCATCGCATGCTCGCCCGAGCCCGCCAGGTCGGCTGGACCCAGGCGCTCTGGGAAGAATTATTCTCCGCCCTCGGCTATCGTCACAACTCATGGCCCATGCGCCAGATCGCCGAACAAATCCCCGCCCTGCTCGATGACCTACCCAATCATCCTCAGCCCGTTCTCGTCCTCCAGGCCCGACTGCTCGGAATCGCCGGTTTCCTCAACCGCAATGCCCAACCCAAAAACCCCGACGCCCAGTCCTTCTTCCGCGAACTCTGGGACGTCTGGTGGCGCGACCACGCCCGGTTCCAACCTCTCACCCTGCCCGCCCAAGCCTGGAACTTCAACTCCACCCGCCCCGCCAATCATCCCGAACGTCGCCTCGCTCTCGCCGCCCACTGGCTCGCAACACCCCAGTTTCTTGCCCTACTCGAAAACTGGGCTCTCCAACCCGAAAATTCCCAGCCCTCCCATCTCCTCCAACACCTCCAACCCGAACCGCTCCCCTTCTGGAAAAATCACTGGAACCTCATCTCCACAGCCGCCTCCTCACCCCCAGCCCATCTCATCGGGACTCCCCGCGTCGCCGATATCGCCATGAATAGTCTCCTCCCCTGGCTCTGGGCACGCGCCGCCTCGGGTGATTCCTTAGATCTCCTGCATACCGTGGAAAATCGCTACCTCCAATGGCCCCAAGCCCAGGAAAATCAAATTCTCCGCCTCGCCAGACAAAGACTCTTCGGTCTCAATCCCAATCCCCTGCCAAAAACCGCCGCCTCCCAACAAGGCCTCCTCCAAATCGCAACCGATTACTGCCAAAAATCCAATGCTCTGTGCCAACACTGCCTCTTCCCTTCCGTCGTCACAGATTTCATCCACCACCACCACCCCAACCTCACATCCAAGTCACCTCGCTGATGTCTAAATGCCACTCGCTCCCATCCGTCACCCGCACCGCCTTGTCTTCCTGACGATAATGAACCTTTTCCAACTCCACCCCTTCCGGAATAATGTTCACTAAGAGGTCACCACTGAGTAATGAGATCACCCGCGTCCGCAGCTCCGGCCGCTTCACAAAGGAATACTTCGCTCGGTCGACCGTAAACACATACCCCGTCACCCGCGCGAGCCCGTTCTCATACTCTTCCACCAACCCCACAAAATGGCGGCGGGCTTCCTTTTCGAAAAACCGCCGGTGAATGACGTGGATCTTCTCGCCTTTCTTCAGGATCATAGCGCGGGCAGTATGCAAAGCACATGCCTGCCAGCCTAGGAAAAAAGCGGCGTGCCGAACCAAATTTCACACCATCCCCCATTCACCCTCCTCATCCATACACCTCGATAGACTCCGCCCTGCCACCTCACTCCCTCTCGGTTCGTTGCCTCCTCCAAGGCTCTCAACGCGCGAATTCGTCACACAACCGTCACTTCTCCGTCGTTGCCGAACCCACCCCGGCTTGTTATCCATAAAGACTGCATGACCAAGATTCTTGTCGTCGACGACGAACCCGATGCCATCGAACTGATCGAGTTCAACCTCAAAAACGCCGGCTATCGCGTGCTCACAGCCACCGACGGTGCCGAAGCGATCCAAAAAGCAAAGTTCCATCTCCCCGCTCTCATCCTCCTCGACGTCATGATCCCCGAGGTCGATGGCCTCGATGTCTGCAAGATCCTCCGACGCGACCCCACAACCGCCTCAATCCCCATCATCCTCCTGACCGCCAAAGCCGCCGAAATCGACCGCGTGCTCGGCCTCGAACTGGGTGCCGATGATTACGTCACCAAACCGTTCAGCCCTCGCGAGTTGTTGCTGCGAATGAAAAACCTCATCAAACGCCGCGAAGAACCCAACTCCAAGGCTGAAATCCTCTCTTTCGAAGGTCTCCTTATCGATATACCTAGACACCAAGTGCTCGTCGACGAAACCCGCATCGAACTCACCGCTACCGAGTTCAAACTGCTCGTCCTCCTCGCCCAACGCGCCGGCCGCGTGCAGTCCCGTGAACGGCTCCTCAAGGAAGTCTGGGATTACGACAGCCTCATCGACACACGAACCGTCGATACTCACGTCCGCCGTATCCGCGATAAAATGGGCTCCGCCGCACGCTACATCGACACCGTCCGCGGGGTCGGCTATCGCTTTTCCGACGAAGCCCCGTAGCCAACCCTATTCTCAACGCGCCCCAAGCTACCCGTCATGTGGCCATTTCTCGCGTTCCTCGCAACCGCAGCCGCAATCGCCACCTACCGCATCGGCCAATCGCGTTGCCGTAGCCTCGAACACGAGATCCAACGACTTAAAACCTCACTCGACGACGCCAACAACCGGCACGAGGACAGTGCCAGCGTCGAGCAATCCCGACAGGCCACGCTCTTCAATAGCATGATCGAGGGGGTGCTAGTCCTCGACAACGATCTCAAGGTTCAGTTGACCAACCGCGCCTTCGAACAGCTCTTCGCCACCGGCCCCACCGTCCGCGGCAAAACCATCATCGAAGTCGTTCGCTCGCATCAACTGCAGCACTTCGCCTCCGAAATCGTCTCCAGTAAAAACCCTGGCTCCATCGAATTCGATCTCCCCGGAAACACCCCCCACTGCATCCAAGTCAACGGAGCCGTTTTTTCCGATGCTGACTCACGTCCCATCGGCACCGTGCTCGTCTTCCACGATGTCACCCGCATCAAACAGCTCGAAAACACTCGACAAGAGTTCGTCGCCAATGTCAGTCACGAACTCCGCTCCCCTCTCACGCTCATCAAAGGAGCCGCCGAAACCCTGCTCGACGGCGCAAAGGACGACCCCAAATCCACCACCCGCTTCGTCCAGATGATCCTGAAACACGCCGATCGCCTGACATATTTGATCGAAGACCTCCTCACCATCTCCAAACTCGAGGCCGATCAAGCTCCCATGAACGCCCAGCGTTTGCCCGTCCTCCCCCTAGCTGAGCGCGTGATCCAGGATCTGCACGAAAAGGCCGAAAAACGCGGCGTAAGCCTGCGGAACGAGGTGCCCAACCACCTCACTGCCAAAATGGATGGAGACCGCATCCAACAGGTGCTCTTCAACCTCGTCGATAATGCTATCATTCACGGCTCAGCCTCCGGCTGGGTCGCCATCTCCGCCACAGAACACGAACCCGGCTGGCTCGAGCTCAGCGTCGAAGATAATGGCCCCGGCATCCCCGAAGAAGCCCGCGATCGCGTGTTCGAACGGTTCTTCCGGCTGGATCGCGCCCGCTCTCGCGAACGTGGCGGCACAGGCCTCGGCCTCTCCATCGTCAAACACATCGTCCTCGCGCACGGCGGAAAAGTGTGGGTCGAAGGCGAACCCGGCAAAGGCGCCCGCTTCTGCCTCACCCTCCCCAAGGCTTCCTAAGCCGCCCCCAGCCCTCCCAAACGGGCAATCCGACGCGACGTCTCCTCAGCCCACCCCCAAGCCACCAAAAACAAGTGGCTAATCCCCAACTCACCCCCAATATTCCCGACATGAACATGAATTCGTTAATCGAAGGGCTGCTGGGCTACGTCTGCCTCGTCATCGCCCTCACCTTCCACGAGTTCGCCCACGCGTGGGCAGCCTGGAAATGTGGCGACGACACCTCCCGCCTCCAAGGTCGTGTCTCTCTCAACCCTATCGTCCACATGGATCTCCTCGGAACCGTCATCCTGCCCCTCATGATGATCTTCCTCTCCTCCTCCGGGTCCGGCCTCGCCAAATACCTCATCGGCTGGGGAAAACCCGTCCCCGTTAACCCTTACAATCTCAACAACCGCCGACGCGACGACACCCTTATCGCGCTCGCCGGCCCCGCCATCAACCTCGCCCTCGCGGTCGTCACCATGGGCATCGCCAAGGTTTTCTCCATCCTTAAACTCGATTCCATGGTCGAAGTCATGTTCCTCATGACCGTGCTCAATCTCGTGCTCTGCTTCTTCAACCTGCTGCCTGTTCCCCCACTCGATGGTTCCCACGTCATCAAAAATGCCATCGGCATGAGCGAGGAACTCTACATGCGGCTCAGCCAGTTCGGTTTCTTCGCGCTCATCCTGATTATCCAGATCCCAGCCGTTCGAGGCCTGCTCTCCGCTTGCCGTGATGTGACCCTCACCGTCCTCGTCAAACTCTACGGCTTCTAAACAACCACCTCATCTCCAGGTCCACATCCACCTCGGTTCCATCCCCAGATAGACAGGCCAAACACCTCTAGTTTTGGTCGCGTTTAAACCTCCCCCCAAAACAAAGAACCGGAGAAGGTCCAGAGGGTATGACACCGATCGCGATCCCGAAAGAATCACGGCCGGAATCGGCATCAGGATCATCGCAGTCCAGGGTGCCGCGCGAGCGCAGCGGATCGGGAGGCTCTTGATCGCGCGGAGGAAACCGTCCAAAGCCCCGCCGCACCGAGACCCAAAAGTGCGAAGGCCGAGGGTTCCGGGATGTCCGTCGGAGCGAAGAACAGCTCGTCGATAGTGACGTTCAATCGAATTCTGTCGTCGTTGGAAATCCGTTTCAAAGGCGTGGTGTATCGGAACTCGAGGGTGACATCCTTCTGTCCTGCGAACTCGGATAAGTCGGCGACGGTGTGAGGGTAGTACCGTCCTCCAGTTTGAGGATATATAAACTCACCGGTTGCGTACGATACCACCTTTTGATTAGCGAGAACAGTTAGGTTGATACCATCATCCTTGTAGAACCAAAGGTATTTGTCCGTTGGACTAAGATCCGCAGTTTGCGAGAGCGACACATAACTGCCTCCCTGCCAATCCGGATAGATGATACTGTGACCCATGCCAATGGCTAGATTACCCGGATAATCAGGAAACCCGTATAGACCAAGCATTCCGTATGTGGTCGCAGATATATAGTTTGGTCTTCCACGCATATAACCGCCTGAACCTACATACACCGCTGGCTGACCATCGGATAGCAGCGGATTCCTTTGGACGTCCGATTTGCCATCGTATGAAATGGACCATCCAGGCAAAGAAACCACGCCCTCATCCGAATATCGCAACCCGTCATTGAAACTCAAGTTGATGAAGTCTTTTCCAACTAGGCGATGGCAGAGTAATGCCAGTGAAACGGTGATTACCCTCAGTCTGAGATCTCGAAAGTTCACAAGCTTTCTGAAGCGTCTCGTTTCAGTGATTAGTTCACTTCCCCGAACCCTGCTTGGCCCAAGTCGACAAACGACCCGGAACCAGTGGTTACGGTGGTGGAAGCGCGAATCCAATAGCTGTAGGGCGGCGACGCCGCCCCCGTGTCGGTGAACGACGTGCTGGTGGTGGTCCCAAGATAGCTGAAGCTGGAGTAGGTCATGGATCCCGCCGCCGCTCGGAACACGTGGTAGGTAAGTCCAGTCCCTGTCACAATCATTGGGGTATCCCATAGAACCTTGCGACCTGAGCCGGAATAGGACATATCCTTCCGCACATTGCCAGGCGGCGAGCTCCAGAGGGTTCGGAGGCTCGGGTCCCCGAGAATGAACGTGGCGCGAACGGACTGCGTGGGCTTGAGTTCGTTGCGGGTGATGGTCCGCAGCATCGAATCGGCCAACGTGTCACCTGCACCCAAGCTCAACGTGTCCCAGAGCGTGGCACCCAGATGCGACCACTGTGCCGACAAACCGTAGATATTCATCGACAATACGGCTTTGAGGAAGTTGTTGGTGCCATTGTTCCCGTTCCAATCGACACTCCAGGACCCATCCAGCATCAAGAACAGGGCCTTTGCCTGTTTGGTGTTGGAGGCAAGCTCCTGAGTCGAGGTTCTTCCCGGATTGTCAAGATTCCGAATGGCATCGAAGGCCCCATACCCACCCATCGTCGCCCAAAGGGAAGGGATGTTGTTCGTGAAGATATCCCCATAGGTGATGGCACTGGGTTCCGTTCCGAAAAGCCCATTAGAGATTCGCCGACTCTGGCGATACAGCTGTTGGTTAATCAATCCTCCACTCGAGCCTCCTCCCTCGCCAAAAAAGAGTCCAGTCGTCATCTTCCTTGGGATGCTGCCATAATACGGAGAATTCAGAGCGCGGTAACCATTCACCTTTTGAAAGTAGCGTTGCATCAGCCCGGTTTCCGAGGATGCAAATGCCGTCATCCCAGACAAGTCGATGCGGCCCACTGGCATCTCGATCCGAGCGGAGAGCGTGCTGGCTGCGAAGGTGTTGTCGTCAAACTTGCCGTCTCCTGAGTAATTGTTCAAGACTGCCGAACCACAGCTGGTGCTGAATGCATTTAGGGAATCGTTGATGCCGAACCAGGAGGCACTCACTCCGTAGAAGGAATCCGCAGGCCAGGCTCCAGTGTGATAGTCACCGCAGTCAACATGCCCATCCTCGGCGATTGTTCCCGAATAAGGCACGGTGACATGGCCCAGGAGCAAGATCAGGTTTTGCCTGGCTGAGTCGCGCAGTGCGAGAATGGCGTTTTTCGTCGCGAGCAGGTTGGATTTGTAGGACAGATTCGCAGCACTCCCGGCCACGCACCAATCATAGCCGGATGGATGGACCGGTTGGGGAGCGGTTTCGACAACATCCCAACCGTCCCCCACCAATCCCCTCTTGAATGCGGTATAGTCCGTCGCGAGTATGCCGGAACTGAGGTCTGTCCAAAGGTTGGCCGCCGGAACCAGGATCATGCGGCCGCGTGCGCTGGTGAGAGGCAGGCCGTTGGTCATGCCGACCCCACCGAGGAAGTACCGTGCGCCAACTTTATACTCATAGCGTTGACCTGGAACTACCGTGGTGTCATCCACGTAGTTTGCGTAGCCCGAGGGTGCGGGGATCGTGGTGACAAAACTGGTTTCCCCGTCCTTGCGACGAAGGACGGTCGGCATCAGGCCGCCCGTGTCAGGCCCGATCCCAGGTGACCACGCGATCCTGAGGCCGGGAGCAGCTCCTGGAAGCACCGTGGCGGAGATCCCCTCCCAAAGCCGTGATAATTCACCAATCTTCATCGGGTAGTTGAAAGTCTCGACTTCATCGATCAACCCGCGCGCCGGCTTCGTGCCATCAGCGCTATTCCCGATACACAGACCATTCGTTCGGACGGTAAAGTGTGGGAAGGCGATCACACCGGCTGATGCAAGCGAATCCACAAGAACTCCATTCACAGTAATCAGACAATCGTAGACGTTCGGAGAGTAGCTGACGCCGATCTCGTACCAGTCAGGGGTTGAAAACCAGGTTGGCTTGCCTTTCACAACACAAGCGCCAACGGATCCAACGGAGACGTCGGCATTCCGCAACTCCAAGTTGCCATCCGGTAGAACCGAAAGGCTGAAAGGCCCCATCTCCAACAGTCGGAGCTCGGTGGTACCTCCCGGACTCGGACCGTTCCAGTCGGGTTTGTAAAACAACCGGATCGTACCGCTCTTCGTGTTGAGGTTGGCGGAGCGATTAGAACCGGACTCGACATCCCGATAGATCACACGCTGGGTGCCTGTGCCGTAGAATGCCTGGCCATCGAAATTGGCGCTGGTGACCAAGGAGTTCGGCGTAAACGAAATGGGCGCGCGCCCATCGGTGCTGTTCAACGTGCCGTTGAAGGTCCATCGCGCGAGGCGCGTGCCCACGACCGAAGCAGGGTTGAAAGCATCCGTGCCGTCAACGCCCTCCTCAATATCGCTGCGCCCGTCGTAATCACTGTCGGCGTAGTCCAACCGGTTGAAGCTGCCAAGTCCCACGGCGCTGAAGTTCGTGTAGGTCTCGGCGCTGGAATATGGGACGGGGGAAACGGCCAAGGACGGAAAGGTCCCCGATGTGCCCGCCCACGCCTTAAGCTGGCCTGCGGAGGAAGCCATGAGCAACCCGTTCAGCGGAGTGGTACTCAACGGCGGCACGAGTCCCGCACCGCGGATCGTGGAACCACTTTCAACGGAGATCGGGGTGAAGAAGTAGGGGGAGGCCACGGAGGTGTCGATCATCAACCAGAGGGCAATGTAGCCAGACGAGTGTTGAAACACCAGGTCCGCGTGTCCGTCGCCATTCCAATCAGTCACCGCCTTTACGTCCCATCCTGAATTGGCAACGCCTCCGGGGAACATCGGGTTCAAGAGGGCTGAACCGATCATGGTTCCCCCACTGTTCATGAACCAAACCGCCATCATGCCTCGGTCCGTCAATTCGCCATAGCGGTTCTGAAACACCACGTCGTCATTTCCATCGTGATTGAAATCACCCGCACCCACCGCAGCCCAGTGGGGGCCGGGCTGATTCGGAAGCACTAACGCCTTGTAGCGATTGATCCCTTCAAGGAACCACATTCCGACCAGGGATCCGCTGGAGCCCTCGTTGTATTGTATTAGCAGGTCCGATTCCGGCGTGGCCGTGCTGGAGAGGCGGTTGAACTCGCCGGTGCCTTTGATCCTCCAAAGCGGATCGGTAATGTTTGGCGGCTGGATGGGCACTGATCTCTGAACGGTGGCAGAATTTGTGGCAGTATACCAGAACTTGATTTGACCTTGGCCGCCGTTCTCCTGAAGCAGGACCTCCGGGAAACCATCGCTCGCGAACGCCCCCGAAGCTCGAAGGATGGCGATTATGCAAGCGATACAAACCATCGGACGCCCCCATCCGCCAACAATTCCAATCTGTTTCTCGCTCTTCATTGGACTCCTTTGTAAGACCTTCATGGCGCGCATGGTAAAGGATTATTGACGGCCGCCTTCCTCGCTCGCGGGGATAGAAATCCGAGGCGCTGGCGAGGGTGGAGTTTGGGGGAAGGCGTTGAAAAAGGCGTCCAGTGCGACCTTCTCACGCTCGAGTTCCAAGGGAGTCATTCGGCCTCGCAACTCGCCGTTGTAACGCTCCGGGTTGAGGATCCGGTCTTGAGTGCGCATCAACCCCTCCCGGTCGAGCCTGTTTTCGACTTGCTCATGAACACGCAGGATCATCGCCGAGTGGAGCATTCCGAACTCCACGACCTCCTGTTCGGTCAACCCAGGATGCTTCCGCCGGGAAACGAGCTGATCAATGATCAAGATTTGACGGTCTGTGCGTTCGCCCAGCCATTGATCCAGTTCCTGAGCCTGGGAGGCTTCCTGAATCGCTGCGTCTTGTTGAAGTGACACCGTTTGAGCCGTGGTGTGCCTGAAATCGAAGGGCCTGGAAAGCACCGCTACAACCACGAGGCCGGAGAGGAGAACACCGCCCTTCCGGAGTGTGTGTCCATGACGTCCGGTTGTCGGCACCTGGCGTGGTTTGGGGAGGGGCGAACTGCTCTGAGCGGCCGAATCCTGGTTCTGGTGAGTGTTCATTATGGAAAGGCGAGTGGGATGGATCTGGTGGGGGGGCGGGTCGAAGGGCAGGGGCAATGAGCTTGTTTGGTTCCGTTGACGCGGTGGTTTTCGACCTCTCAGAGCCCGTGAGGCACCGTTGCTGGCGATAATCTCCTTTGGTTCAAGACCTCACGATAGCCCCCCCCCCAGGAGCGCAAGGCATTTTTTGAATAAACCTAAAAGGACGATGGAACCGCGTGAAGATTCATGCTGAGCCATCGTCCTTTTTAGCTTAGGATGCGATGCGTTTATCCCCCCAAAAAAATCGTCGACACAGCCAGCGAGATCCAGGGAGAATGGCCTCATCGACCTTTGATGACTTTCTGGCAAACACGATCTCTATGCCTCGGGCTACTCCTCCCGCTCTGCGGGATCGGATCGGGCTGTAAACCCACCGAAAAATCCCCCGCCGCAAGCCGAAACACCCCCGCCGCTCCACGCCCCGTTCGCACCGCCAAAGCGACGTACGAACTGCTCGATCGCGCCATCCAAGCCACCGGCACCCTCGCCCCCATCGACCAAGCCACCCTCAGCACCAAAATCGCCGGCCGTCTCGAACTGCTCGCCGTCGACCTCGGCTCGGAAGTCAAAAAGGGAGATCTGATCGCCCGCCTCGAAGGTCGAGATTACGAATTGCGCCTCCTCCAGGCCCAAGCGCTCCTAGCCCAAGCCCGCGCCCCGCTCGGCCTCCCCCTCGATGGCCCCGACGATTCCGTCGTCCTCGACCAAACCAGCTCCGTCAAACAAGCCCGCGCTGTGCTCGATGAAACCGTCAAAGCCCGCGAACGCGCCCTCAAACTCCGCGACCAAGGCATCCTCCCAGACGCCGAACTCGAATCCGCAGAAGCCAACTTTCGAGTCGCCGAAACCAAGTTCCAACTCGCCGTCGAAGAAGTCCGCCAAAAGCAGGCCGTCCTCGCCCAGCGTCGCGCTCAAGTCGAAGTCGCCAAACAGGAATTGGCCGATACCAAAATCTTCGCCCCCTTCAATGGCCGTGTGGTCGAACGTCGAGCGCAGGTCGGCGAAATCCTTAGCATCGCCTCCCCCATCGCCTCCATCGTTCGCATGGATCCACTGCGACTTCGTATCGAAATCTCCGAACGCGATTCCCAAAAAATCAAGATCGACCAAACCGTCCGCCTCACCATCGATGGCGATACCAACCACTTCACCGGCCATATCAAGCGTCTCAGCCCTGTCATCAGCGAACAAGCCCGCACTCTCACCGTCGAGGCCGACTTCGCCAACGACGGCGGCCTCCGCCCCGGGGCCTTCGCCCGCGCCGAAGTGGTCGTAAGCTCCCAAGAGCGCACGCTCATGCTCCCGACCGAAGCCGTCGCCAGCTTCGCCGGACTCGAAAAGGTCTTCCTCGCCAAAGACGGTAAAGCCTCCGAACGTGGCGTGATCACCGGCCGCTCCGCTCGCGGTCGTGTCGAAATCCTCTCCGGAATCAAAGAAGGCGATGTCGTCGTGCTCGCCCCCGGCAATCTTCAAAACGGCCAACTCATCACATCCGAACCAATACCCCCGTCGCCATCCCAATCCCTAGCCCCTCGCCCCCCGGCCGCACAACCGCGGTCCTAAGCTCCCGCACCCCATCTCCTACCCACCTCCTTCACCATGCAGAAACTCGCGGAAATTAGCATCCGACGCCCCATCTTCGCGTCCATGCTCATTCTCGCACTCGTGGTCACAGGGGCCACCGCCTACTTCCGACTCAATGTCGACCGCACCCCCTCCGTAGACATCCCCACCGTCTTCGTCGCCACCTCCATGCCCGGGGCCTCCCCACTCGAAATGGAGAGTCTCGTCGCTCAACGGATCGAAGAGAATGTCAATACGGTCGAAGGAATCGCCGAACTCCGCTCCATCTCAGGAGTCGGCCGCTCGTTCGTCATCGTCCGCTTCAATCTCAGCCGCGACCCCAATCAAGCCGCCGAAGACGTCCGCAACCGCGTCGCCTCCTCCATCGATGAGTTGCCCCGCGAGATTGATCCCCCAAAGGTCACCAAGTTCGACACCGACGCCGCCCCCGTCATGGGCCTCGCGCTCGCCGGCGATCGCTCCACTCGCGAGCTCACCGAGCTGGCCGAAAAGCTCGTCAAAATCCAGCTCGAACGTTCCGACGGCGTCGGCGAGGTCGAAGTGTTCGGTGGGCTCTCCCGAGCTATCAATGTGTGGATCGACGCCGATCGTCTCGCCGCCTACCAAATCCCCATCACCGCCGTCCGCGAAGCCATCGTCCGCCAAAATGCCAACGTTCCCGGAGGAAACGTCACCGGCCGTAAACAGGAGCAAACGCTCCGAACTCTCGGTCGGATCACCAACCCCAAGGAGTTTGATGATCTGGTCATCACCACCGTCAAAGGCACCCCCATCCGCATCCGCGACATCGGCTGGACCGAAGATGGCACCAAAGAACAGCGCTCCGTCGCTCGTCTCAACGGCCAAACCACCGTGAGCCTCGATATCCGCCGCCAATCCGGAGCCAACACAGTCGAGGTGATCGAAGGAATCCGATCCAAACTCCCCGGTATTCAAGCCCAACTCCCGCCCGACGTCCGCCTCGAAGTCATTCGCGATCAGTCCCGCTACACCTACGAAGCGCTCAGCGAAATCAAACTCCACCTCGTCCTCGGCAGCGTGCTCGCTAGCCTCGTCGTCCTCGCCTTCATGCGCAGCTGGCGATCCACCTTCATCGCCGCAATCGCCATCCCCGCCTCCGTCATCTCCACCTTCGGCATGATGTGAGCGCTCAACTTCACGCTCAATAGCGTCACCATGCTCGCCCTCGTGCTCATGGTCGGAATCGTAATCGATGACGCCATCGTAGTGCTCGAAAACATCTTCCGGTTCGTCGAAGAAAAGGGCATGTCCGCCTTCGACGCCGCACGCGCCGCCACCCAGGAAATCGGCCTCGCCGTGCTCGCCACCACCCTCAGCCTCGTCGTGATCTTTGTTCCCGTCTCCTTCATGTCCAGTGTCGCCGGCCGGTTCCTCTTCCAGTTCGGTATCACCGCCGCCGTCGCCGTCATGGTCAGCCTCCTCGTCTCCTTCACCCTCACCCCCATGATGTCCGCTCGCCTCCTGCGCAAGAGCGATCATGACCCCAATTCCAACGCTCCCAAGTCCCGCGGCGGGTTCTACCGCTGGATCGATCAGGGCTACTCCCTCTCCCTCGCCTGGTCCATGAAGCATCGCTGGTTCGTCGCCACCTTCGCCGGCCTCGTCATGCTCTCCTCCATCCCGCTCTACAGAATCGTCCAACAAGAGTTTACCCCAGGGAATACCGACGAAGGGGAGTTCGAAGTCAGTATCACCGCCAAAGAAGGCACCGGTCTCGATGTCATGAACTCCGTCATGGTCCGCGTCGAAGAAGAACTCCGCTCCATCCCCACCATCCACGTCATGCTCACCTCCGCTGGCGCATCCGGTGGCCCTTCCTCCACGCCTAACTCCGGCCGTATCTTCGTCCGTCTCGCCCCACATTCCGAACGGGGTTTCAGCTTCGAAAAGCTACTCTCCAAAAACCCCATGTCCGCGTTCCGGAATCACGTCACCCAACGCGATGTCATGCAGGAGATTCGCAAACGGCTCCGCCCCTTCTCTCAAGTCCGCGTCGGCGTGCGCAATCTCTCCTCCTCCATCAGCCTCGGCGGCCCTAACTGGGACATCGACTTCGGCATCCTCGGCCCCGACCTCGAACAGCTCTCCACCTACGCCGAAGCCCTCCGCGAACAAGGTCCCAAACTCGGCCTCATCGACCTCGATACCTCCCTCAAACTCGATAAACCCGAACTGCGCGTCCAAATCGACCGCGAACGAGCCGCCGCCCTCGGCGTCGATACCCAAGACATCGCCACCGCCCTCCGTATCATGGTCGGCGGTGATCCCCGCGTCTCCCGCTTCCGCGACCCCACCGTCAACGACGATTACGATGTCCAACTCCGCCTCAGCGACCGCGATCGCAGCGACGCCAATGCCATCGCTCGTCTCTACGTCCCCAAAAAATCCGGAGGCCTCGTCCGCCTCGATAACGTCGTCCAAATCGTCCGCGCCCAAACCGCCTCACGCATCGATCGCATGGACCGACAACGCACCATCAGCATCCGAGGGGGCATCGCCCCAGGCTATGCGCTGGCCGACCGCCTCCAAGCCCTGCGCGAAGCCGCCGACAAACTGAATATGCCCCCGGCTTACACCACCAAGGTCTCCGGACGTGGACGTGAACTCGAATCCACTTTCACCGAATTCCTCTGGGCGTTCCTCCTCTCCATCGTGTTCATGTACATGATTCTCGCATCCCAATACGAAAGCCTCGTGCATCCCTTCACGATCCTGCTCTCCCTGCCCCTCTCCCTGCCCTTCGCTCTCCTCTCCCTCTGGATCTCCGGCAATACCATGAACCTCTACTCCGCCCTCGGGCTGCTGGTTCTCTTCGGTGTCGTAAAGAAAAATGCCATCCTCCAAATCGATCACATGAATCACCTGCGCAAGCAAGGCATGGAACGCTTGCCCGCAATCCTCCAGGCCAATCGTGATCGACTGCGCCCCATCCTGATGACCACCCTCGCGCTCGTCGCAGGCATGCTCCCGCTCGCCGTCGGCTCCGGCCCCGGCGCCGAAGAACGCCGCGCCGTCGCGGTCGTCGTCATCGGCGGCCAAAGCCTCTGCCTCCTCCTCACGCTCCTCGTCACCCCCGTCGCCTACTCCTACCTCGACGACCTCGGCGCTTGGGTCAAAAATCGCGGCCGCACACCCGCTCCCGCTCCCATCCCCCGACCCCAACCAACCCAATAATCGACTCCCGCCTCGTGGGTTCATGAAGATCTCGGCGTGCCTCATCACTCTCAATGAAGAGTCCAATCTCGATCGCTGCCTCAAAAGCCTGCACGCCCTCGTAGATGAAATCGTCGTCGTCGACTCCGGCAGCACCGACCGCACCCCAGCCATCGCCGCCCGTTACCAAGCTCGCTTGTTCACTCAACCCTGGCTCGGGTTCGTCGGCCAAAAGAACCGCGCCCTCGAACTGGCCCAATACCCTTGGGTACTCAGCATCGATGCCGATGAAGAACTCTCCCCCGACCTGCAAGCCGAGATCCTAGCCGTCAGAAACGCGCCCTCCACCGAAAGCTCCCCAACCGCCGGATTCAGCATGCCGCGCTGCGTTCAATACGAAGGCCGCTGGATCCGTCACGGCGATTGGTACCCCGATCGCCTCACCCGTCTGTTCCGCAAACAAAACGCCCGGTTCGTCGGCGCAAAAGTCCACGAACGCCTCGAACTCCCCGGCCCCATCCATCCGTTCTCCTCCGATCTCTGGCATTTCTCCTTCGCCGACCGAGCCGATCACTGGCGGCGCTGCGAGAAATACGCTCGACTCTGGGCCGAGTCCCAACACGAAACCGGCCGACACGCCACCGCCCTCGCCCCCTGGTCACACGCCGCCTTCCGCTGGTTCCGTGGCTACATCCTCAAACGCGGATTCCTCGACGGCCCCCAAGGCTGGCACATCGCCAAAGTCTGCGCCGCCGAAGTCCATCTCAAATATTCACTCCTTCGAGAACTCAACACCCGCTCCCCATGACCCGCCCTCGACGCCGCCCGCACGCTGCGTGCCCCCACGCAGCATCGACCGCATCGCCGGAAGTTGTAGGCCGTGTGCCCCCACACGGCTCCCTCCGCCCTGGGAGCGCCGGCACCCTGCCGGCCCCCCTCGTCTTCCCCGCCCAGGACCAACCATGTCCCTCCCTGTAGGCCGTATGCCCCCACACGGCGTCGCTACCCCAGCCCCCTAGCCTAAAGCATAAACACACCCCTCTCCCTCCCCTCCTACTCTTAATCTTAATCCTAATCTTACTCCTGCCCATGAACCAAGGCGCAAGACGCACGCGACCAACCCCAGCCGATGCCTCCCGAGACCAGGAGGCAGACACCGGAGCGGCCCTCAGCCAGG
>Ga0172373_10004286_pt1 | contig 20235 bp, 19 predicted proteins | sample Lak10m_2_FD_114546 | JGI IMG/M metagenome (GOLD analysis project Ga0172373, IMG submission 114546) | Freshwater microbial communities from Kabuno Bay, South-Kivu, Congo - kab_092012_10m | ecosystem: Environmental > Aquatic > Freshwater > Lake | place: Democratic Republic of the Congo...
AGGCCTCGTCGATCTGCCGTAGACTGTGGTCGCTCAGTTGCATCGGGGGGGGGAAGCTCAGCGTTGGAGGCTCATTGTGCACTCGTCATCGAAAATGAGCGATAGGGGGGTGATCGTTTACGGAAAGTCTAGCTTTGACCACTTCAAAGTTTCTGGTCGATCATTCCAAGTTCTGCTCTCTCCGAGACGCCAGTTGACCGACCCATGCAATTTGGAAACGTTTATTGTCTCTTGGTTGAATTGGTCATAGCTGTACTTCTTTCCTACAGCGGTTATGGCTGCTTCAAGCAAACCATCCCAGTTAAGAGACAGAACGATGTCGCCGGGATAAAGTTGAGCCGCAAAGGCCCTGTAGAGGTCTGGCATCTCTAGCGGGGACGGAGTGTGTTTGACAATGGCTTTGGCAAGGTAGAAGCGAAGGGCCAGCTTTTCACGACTACCCTGATTACTCCATCGATCGCCGGCGCCGTACTCTCGAAGCTCAACAAATTCCAGAAAAGTACATAGCTCGGAAAAATCGAGTTCAGCAGTAATTAAGGATTCTGATTTTGATCCCAGAGTTGCAAGCGCGTGACTTTCAATGCGGCTATATATTCCCGGGCACTCATCAGCGAAAAGGCTCAGAGCCTCCTCAAGCAGTTTCTTCGTTAATGGAACGCCAGCAGCCGCGGAGAAGCCAGCTCCCAGGATGAAAACCCGGTTTCTCCGGACTATTTGTTCGTGGGACATGTTCAGCGCGGTAGTGAAATCAGGCTATCTGGCAAAAAGCGGACCCGTATAACCCGGCTTTTGTTGTTATAAGGTAGCTCATAACCATGTAGCGGTTGGTGTGATCTCCGATCAAAGCATAATCCAAACGATATCGCCACCTGAGTGGGACCAGGGTGTGGCGGCAGTGCTGATCGCGCCGGTTCACTGATTCCCCACCCCATCCACCGTGCCCATCTGGCAGGTATCGCGTTCGCCGGATGAGGTATCCAGCGCTTCGCGCAGCGGGGTCGAGGGGCTGAGCGGCTGGCGTAGCGACAGGCGCAGTTCCGTGATCAGGGTGCGATCGCCATCCCTCTGGCAACGCACGCTCAAGGCCCCGCCCGCTCCCGGACCAAAACTCTGTTCAAAGGCCGCCTTGAGTTCGCTGACCGCAACCGGGTTGCCCACACGCCGGGCCAAAGTATCGCGCAATGCCGAGCGGTTGATTTGTTCGAGCAGCGCCAGCGCCGTGCGGAAGTAGTGGTCGGCGTCTGCGCCGAAACAACTGCCGTGCCGCAGCCATTCGTGGCGTTCCAGGCCGGAGGCCGCGCCCGGCATCGCCTGCCGGAGTTGGCGCAGCGTGTCCTCCTGGAGGGCTGGCGCCGGCAGGTTCATCCAGGTTCCGTGCCGATCCAGCGCGCGCGTCTTGGCATCGACCTGGCAATATTCCAGCCCCTGGGGTTGCGGCCAGAGCCCGTGCAGGCTCAGGTGGTCGGCATCGAAGCGGCCGGCGGTCTGGCTTTGGCATTCCGGCTTGGAGGACTGGCGTTCGCAGAACGCCGGTTGCCAGCTCAAGGCCAGCAGGACCCGGTCAGGCCGTCCGGGCGTCCGGGCTGGCGTGGCTTCAGGAGGTTGCCGGCCTGATGGCGGATTGACGGCCTTGGGTGAACCAGCGGCGGCATCAGACGCCTCACCGGCGGGCCAGTCGCCACAGGTTCGCGCGACCCAGCGGGGTTCGGGACGCGCGCCAGGCACCCGCAGTTGAAGATAGTCGCCATCCGGCTTGTTCAGCCCCAGTGCGTCATAGCGTGTGCCCGGTTTCACCGACACACCGTCGGGACGGGCCTTGATGCCGGTCGTGGCGGCGCAGTCCTGCCGCGCCACGAAGGTCCCCTGGACGGGCTCGAAGGCCATGAGCGGGGATAACGGCAGCAGGCCGACGAGCAGGGTCAGCCAGAAGCGGGGGGAAAGGTTCATGAGATTTCGGGGCAGTGGGCTGGGCTCAGTGGGTAGTGATGATAGGAAAGGAACGCAAGTGATGAGTAAAGCCCTGATGGCGCTCAGCCTCCCAAGCCACCGTGGTGCATTCCTGCACCAAATGCCCGTTAGAGCGGCGCTTTCAGCCAACATGATGAGGCTGTTCCTAATAATCCGACGCCGTAAGCCTTGTTCTTGGCCCAGCGCATAGTTGCCGTCAGTGCAGGAGCTTGAGGCCCGGCGGCAGGGACTCGCCAAAAAAGCGCTGTTCATCGGCCTCGGTGAGTTCCTGGTATTCCGCGACCATGGCCACCCAGGATTCCGGCGCACGACCGGCGCGCAGGGCTTCGATGACACGTTGGCGCAGCACCGGTTCGATATCGCGTTCCCGGTCGCCGCACATGCGCGCCAGCAGGGCGGTTGCGAAGGCGGCCTGCGGTTCCTTGCGGAAATCGCGGCGCAGCGCCACCTCCAGCCAGGCGGTGACCTGCTGCGTAGACACGGTGTTGTGGATACTGCCATGCCAGGGCACCCGGCTGCCGATGCGACCCAGGGCCCACCAACTGCCGGCGGGCTCACCCGGTTTCTCCAGCCTTTGCAGCAGCCAGCCACCCAGTTCGGCCTTGATGTTCGCCGGCAAGCGCTCCAGCGCGGCGGCCAGGCGCACCATATCCTCCTGGCCGCGCTTGCGGGCCAGGGTGGGTAGATTGCCGCGCCGGACAGTTTCTGGGTTGATGAAGAGCGCGATATCTTCGAACAGCTCTTGCTGCCGGGTGCTGTCGAGTCCGCCGGCGATGCGGCGCCAGAGCGTCCACCATTCCACCCAATTCTGGACTTCGTTGACGAATTGCAAGCCCTGGGGCCGTATCTCGAACATTTGCTGGACCCGCCAATCGTCCAGCGGGTAGCCGAACCCCGGGCGCAGGCAGAACCCGGCCAGGCTGAACCAGACCCGCTCATGGTCGGCGCTGCGCCGGCGGTGCGGGAGTCCTTCCAGCAGCGCGACGAAGATCTCACGCAGTAGCGCGGTATCCCAGGTATCGCGAGGTCCAAGCAGTTTTTCCAGACGTCCGCGCAGACCCTTGATCAGCTTGGGGTCCGCGCCCTTGCTCTTCTTGCCGAAGACTTCACGCAAGCAGTCCAGCGCCTGATCCAGGCGCGGATGGCGGCTGCCGGCCTCCAGTTGCACTTGCGGGGTCCGGCCGCGCAACTGGAATTCGATGGCCCAGCGCCGGGCGGGATCGTCGACGGCCACGCACTGGAGTTCCAGGGTCCCGATCTCGCTCAGGGAGGCGGCCACGCGCACGGCGCACTCCTTTAGAGCTTGGCGGTCGTCGGCCGCGAGGCTGACCGCCAAGGGTGGCAGAGTCTGGAAGCGATCCTCGTCCAGATCGACCAGTTCGCCCGGCGCGGGTCTGAAATCATCCGTGGCGGCCGCCAGGGTGAAGCGGACCGGAGCACCCAAGGTCAGGAGGAAACTCCGATCCTCCAACAGGACTTCCCGGCCTTCCTCCACTCCGCGGGGCAGGATGCAAACACCACGCGGACTCGTCCCTTCCTCGCCGCCGTCGATACGCAGAAAATAACTGCGTGCCGCCCCGCCGGCGATACGTTGGACCGCCAGACCCCGGCGGGCCAGCCCGTAAGCCACCGCACCATGCGCGACGGCCTGATCGGGGTGCTCATTCGCCAGACAAAGCGGAGTCTGTCCGCCCCAGGCCGCAAGTTGCTCAACCAGTCGGCGCACGATCAAGGGGCTACGAAAAACCCCACCATTGAGTAGCAGCGCATCGGGTATCGGCACCCCCTCGTTAGCGCCCAGAGCCTCGCGCGCGGCATGCCGGTGTTCCGCCAGGAAGGCGGCGAGATGACGGGTGATGGCGGGATCGGCGACATAGGGCAGTCCGAATTCCACGACACCGCCTCGCTTGCGTTCAGGGCGCTCGTCGAGTCCGACCTGGGGAAAAAAGCCGTCCAGCACGAGGGATTGCACTTCATCGCGGCCCAATTCCGCCGTGCGGGCGCCGCCAATCAGCCGGCTGCCGCCACCGAGCAGCGTCACCACGGACTGTTCGGGAGCCGCCTCGGCCAGCAGGGTTTCCTTGGCGATACGGCATTGCTCGACCAGTTGCGAGAGTTCGGCAGCGGACAAACGAGTGCCCTCTCCCAACATCCGGCGCTCGGCCAGATGAGCCAGGGCCAGATCAATGTTGTCGCCACCCAGCATCAGGTGGTTGCCGACGGCAATGCGGGTCAGTTTGGGCGCATCGTGATCGGGGGCCACGGCGATGAGGGTCAGGTCCAGGGTGCCGCCACCCACATCCACCACCAGGAGCAAGCGGGTCGAACGGAGTTGGGCGGCCACCGAACGGCGATGTTGCCAGAGCCAGTCGTAGCAGACTGCCTGCGGCTCCTCAAGCAGCCTCGGTTGGACCAATCCCGCGAGGCGGGCGGCCTCCAGGGTCAGCGCCCGCGCGGCCTCGTCGAAGGAAGCGGGCACGGTGACCACGAGTTCCTGCCGCTCCAGTGGCTCATCGGGGTGGGCGTGATTCCATGCCTCGCGCACATGCGCCAGGTAACCGGCGCTCACTTCGACCGGTGACAGCTTGGGAACCTCTTCAGGCGCGCCCCAGGGGAGGATCGGCGCCGTGCGGTCGGCGGACGGATGGGATAGCCAGCTCTTGGCGCTGGCGATCAGCCGCCCTGGGCTCCGGGCCCCAAGCCGGCGCGCCAGCTCCCCCAGGACCGGGCGGCAGGCCGTTTCCGGCACTGCAGCCCGCCAAGGCAGGGCGAGATCACCCGGTGCCAGTTCGTCGAGGGCGGCCTGATACCGCACCGAGGGCAGCAGGGGCAAATCCGCTACCTCACCGGGCCGAACCGATTGCTCGATGCGGAACAGTTCGATTTCTGGGTCCGCTTCGGCTGACTGAAGCCGGGCGCAGGCTGCCACGGTATGCGTGGTGCCCAGGTCGATCCCGACCAGCCAGGCGGGGGTGGACGTTCCGTCGCCCATGAGCAGGCTGTCCCCCGACTGCGTCAGATGGCTGCCGTCGCGTCGGCGTCATCGCCGGCGCGGACATCGAACTCGACTTTCCAGCGCTGACCGCCATCCTTGGCGACCGCCTCCAGTTGCAGGGTGCCGACCTCGGTCACGCGGGCCGCCAGATGCACCGGCACGATGTCCCCGGGGCGGTGCTGGTCGGCGGACAGGGTGACCTCGATCTCGGGCAATTCCGCCAGTTCGTCCTCGCTCCACCAGTCGAGCCGTGCGCCAACGGTATCCTCGCGGCGAACCGTGGAGGCAAAGAAGCGGAAATGCACGGGCTCGCCCACCACCACGCCGAACTCATAAGGCGGCAACTCGGCCTCGGTGCCTTCCTCCATGCCGAACGGTGCGATACAGAGCGCCTCCAGAGGCGGGGCGAAGCCCGGCACGGCGGGCAGGGTGCTTTCGACACCCACGTAATAGGCGGCTGCCGTGCCGCCGCGAATGCGGACTCCGCGTCCCTTGCGGACGTAGCCATAGAAGGCTGCGCCACGCGATACCGCCAGATCCAGATCGGCGCCTTCGAGCAAGCGCGCGGCCGACGCACCGTCATCCGTCAACCAGTGGTTCAGCACCTCCATCAACCGGTGGGTCAGCACGTCGGACTTGAACACGCCGCCGTTGAGCAGTACGGCGGAAGGATGCAGGAAACGCGCGCCCACGAGTGGTGAGAAACCCGCCAGTTCGGTCGTTGCTCCAAGCTGACGATTGAGGAAGGCGGCAAGATGCACCGTAATGCGCGCATCCTGGGCATAAGGCAAGCCCAGGGTGGCCAGACCGGTTCGAGCCTGAACCACCGGCTTTTCGGTCAGTTCCACCTTGGGGAAAAAGCCGTCGACCAGGGCCCGATTGACTTCCTCGCGGGTGAGGCTAGTGCGGAGCGCGCCGCCGATCAGGGAAGAACCCCGACTGGGGACGACGATGGCGACCTCGGCTGGCGCGCCTTCGCTCAACAGGCTTTCCTTGGCATCCCGGCAGGCATGCGTCAGGGCCTGCAACTGCCAGGGCTCCAGACGCTTGCCCTCGGCCTGCAACTTGGCGCGCAAGGCATAGGCCAAGGCGAGATCCATGTTGTCGCCGCCCAGCAGAATGTGATCGCCGATGGCAACGCGATTCAGGACGAGATTACCCTCTTCTTCCGTTACCGCGATCAATGACAGGTCGGTGGTACCACCGCCGACGTCGACGACGAGGATGATTTCGCCCGGCTTGACCTGCTCGCGCCAGCCGCCCTCGGTGGCCTGAATCCAGCTATACAGCGCGGATTGCGGCTCTTCCAGCAGCACGGCCTGACGCAGACCAATGGTTTTGGCGGCTTCAACCGTGAGTTCCCGGGCAGCGGGATCGAAGGAAGCCGGTACCGTGATGACCAGGTCCTGGTACTCCAGGGTGTCCTCGGGAAATTGCAGATCCCAGGCGTCCCGCAGATGCTGGAGATAGGCCATCGAGGCATCCAGCGGCGAAACTCTCGGCACTTCCTCGGGAGACTGTGGCGGCAACAGGGCCGAACGCCGATCCACGCCCGCATGCGACAGCCAGCTCTTGGCGCTGGCCACCAGACGGATGGGGGTCTTGCTGCCGAGTTGTCGAGCCAGTTCACCCACGATGGCGTCGGGGGCATCATCCCAGGGCAGCACGATGTCGCCCTTGGCGAGTTCCGCTTCGTGAGCCTGATACATGAAGGAGGGGAGCTGTTTCTGCTCGCCGATCACTCCAGGGGCCGTCAGTTGCGGGATGTCGAGAACGTCCAGCGGTGCATGTTCGCCGTCGACCGCGCTGAGATCGACATAGGAAACGACGCTGTTGGTGGTGCCCAGGTCGATGCCGACGGAATAACGTGGCTCGCTCACAGCTCCACCTCCGCCGGCGCCAGGATGCTGGCATCATGGCCTTCCGCCAGTTTGGGCAGATGGATCTTGCTGGCGCGCCAGCCCTTGTGGATCAGGCTGCCGGTAAAGGGCGGCTCGCCGACGATGTTGCCGCTGACCCTGACGGTGGCGGCGTCGAAGCCTTTGGGCAGGGTCAGGCGCGAGCCTTCGTTCTCGGCGCGCACCGACTCCAGTTCGAAATACTGCTTGAGCACCTTGCGACATCCATCATGCACCACCCGCACGGCGGCGCCAATGTCCGCGTCCGAATGAGCGGCGATGTTTTCCTGCACGAAATCCACGAAACGGGCTTCCTGCTGCAACAGTCCGAGGAGTTGCAGCGCCGCGTCGGGCGTGGCTTCCCGCACGACCACGGGTTTAGGCGCCTCGACCCTGGCGGGTTGCGGGCGTGGGGTTTCGGCGGGTTTGGGCGGCGCGGGGGGGACTTCCGGTCGGGATTCGGCCTTTGGCGCCGGGGCGGTCGCCGTCACGACCTTGGGCCGACGGCTGACGGCGAACACGCTGATCATCGCCAGCAATAGGCATAACAGGAGGAGCAATGCGGCGAGGGCGGCTAGCCCTGCATGCACGACGTCCAGTGTGGTGGGTATCAGGTTCAAGTCAATCTGCATGGTTACCTCGTTGGACTTGCCGCTCGGCGCTGGCCCGTGGGGCAAGTGATGGCAGGAAAATTACCCGGGCGATCTCGCCAGAATTCCGCACGGGTGCTGAGTGAAAGGCTTGAGAGGGTGCGTTCAAGGACGTGTCTCAGGGATGGGTTTCGGAGTAACGCGCCGCCTGGGCCTGCATCATGATCTTGACGACCTGCTGCGCCGCACGGGAACGCTTGCTGCGGAGGTAACGGTCGGAAATGGCGCCCGGGACATTTTCGGCGTCAAACGCCTCCTTGATGGGGGTCATTTTCGCTTCACAATTGCGCAAAACCAGATCGGTGAGTTTGCGGGAGTCCTCCTTGTCCTGAACGTGCTTCTTGGTCTCCTCATTCAGACATTTCTGATACTCCTCCAGTCCGGCGTTGACCTTCGCCTGAGTCTTGTCGCTCAGCGTGGTGGGCTGCCATTCCTGCTGGATGGGCTCCGGTTCCCCGGCTTGGGCGCCGACGCCATGAAAGAGAAGAACAACGCCCGCGAGTGCAAGGCTGGTGGGTAATGATCGAAAGGTTGAATAGGTCATGTTGGTGTCCGAATTGGTGCATTTTATCAGGGTTGGGGTGCAATCTCGAAGATCAGGAGTTCAGCCTCACCGTCGCTGACATTCTCCGCGGTCATCGTGGCTCCGCTCTCCCAGAATACCTGGCCAGGTCCATACTCCTGGGTTTGTCCGCCTTCCTCGATTTTGACACGTCCCTTCACGACATAGCGGGGTCCGGGTCCATTGTGAATATGCTGGGGAGTCTTGAATCCTTTGGGCAATAGGATGCGGAACACCTGCGCATGAATCTTGTTGGAGCTTAACTCCACCGATTTTTCGAGCAAGGTTTCTTTTGGCGGCATCGGAGTTTCCTCCGCGCTCACGACAGCGGCGGGCAGCAGCGTGGTTAACAGGGTAATAGCAAGTGCGCGAATACTGGGCATGTCATTCACCTCATGGTTAAACGGTTGCTAGGAGTCGATTCAAACCTTTCAGTGCAAAGCGGCACGGGGTTTGTGTTCAGATTTCTTCAATGAGCGGTAGCCGGGCCCTTCGCTGTAGCCACATGACGCCCATCAAATCCCAAATACCCACCCAGAGCCGATGCCAGGTTCCATACTTCGACTGGCCATGGGTCCTGGCCCGGTGATTGACCTCGACAGACACCACGGAGGCGCCGGCGCGTTGGGCCAAGGCCGGAAGAAAACGGTGCATGTGATCGAAATAAGGCAGTTCCAGAAACAGCGAACGGTCAAACAGTTTGAGACCGCATCCGGTGTCAGGGGTTTCATCCCGCAGGAGCGTCGCGCGAATACGATTGGCGAATCGGGAAGAAAATTTACGCCAGCCGGTATCCTTGCGCTGGCGACGATAACCCGCGATCAACGCCAAGCGGCCAGATTGTTTCAACTCTTCCCAAGCCTTCAACATGGCGGGAATATTGCCAGGATCGTTCTGGCCATCGCCATCGAGCGTGGCAATGACCGGATTCCTGGCGGCCTGAATACCGGTTCTAAGCGCCGTGCTCTGACCACAGCAACGGCGATGGTGCAGCACGCGCAGACGGGCAAAATCCCGCTTCAGCGCCTTGAGCCGGTGGAGGGTGTCATCACTGCTGCCATCATCCACGTAGATGATTTCATGCCCGCCCAGCCCCTGCAGCGCGGCTTCGATCTCCTCGATCAACGGGCGCAGGTTTTCGGTTTCGTTATGAACGGGTACCACGATGCTCAGTTGCGAATTCATGCCTTGGGGTGTCCTTACCAGGATTGATGATAGTTTACGACGGGCGCACCGCTGCCCTCCGTAATCTCGCCGAGGGTCCAGACGCGCTCTCCCGCCTCCCGCAACAGTTCCAGGGCGTTCGACTCGTCGGCGGGCGCCACGCAAACCAGCATGCCGATGCCGCAGTTGAAGGTCTTGAGCATCTCACCGGCCGCAACCTGACCCTGCTCCTTCAGCCATTCAAAAACGGCGGGACGTTGCCACGCACCCAAATCGATGTCGGCCGCCAGCCCCTGGGGGAGTACCCTGGGCAGGTTTTCGGTGATGCCCCCGCCCGTGATGTGCGCCAGAGCATGCACGGGAACTGTCCGCATGAGGCTGAGCAGCGTCTTGACATAGATGCGCGTGGGAGCCATCAGGCTATCGGCCAGCGATGCCCCATCAAGCAGGTCGGCGGCGTCGAACCCGCCGGCTCTCGCCAGAATCTTGCGGATCAATGAATAACCGTTGGAATGTGGGCCCGAAGACGCCAGGCCGATCAGTTTGTCGCCCACCTGGACACGAGAACCGTCCAGTATGGAGGATTTTTCCACCACGCCCACGCAGAAGCCGGCCAAATCATACTCTCCCGCCGCGTACATTCCCGGCATTTCCGCCGTTTCACCACCGACCAACGCGCAGCCAGCCTGCTCACAGCCTTGACCGATCCCCTCGATGACCGCCGCCGCCACCTCGACATCCAGGTGACCGGTCGCGTAGTAATCCAGGAAAAACAGCGGCTCGGCCCCCTGCACGACGATGTCGTTGACACACATGGCCACCAGATCAATGCCCACACCGCCATGATTCCCGGTTTCAATGGCCAATTTGAGCTTGGTGCCGACGCCATCGGTGCCAGCTACCAGCACCGGCTCCCGATAACGGCCGGGCGGGAGTTCGAACAGCGAACCGAAGCCGCCCAGGCCGGCCAGCACCCCGGGGATACGGGTACGGGCCGCCACGGGTTTGATGCGTTCCACCAGGGTATTGCCCGCCTCGATATCGACTCCCGCGCTACGGTAATCCAGGGCATCTTCAGCATCGTTGGAATTCAAGAATTACACTCCCAATATTGGTTAATCATGGCTGCCTGTACAATGGCGGAACATCCGTCGGCGACACTCCGCCACCCTCTTGGCCGCTATCATCTTTGTGCTATTTTACACAGCCGCCAACCGGTAGGACGCAGAGCCATGGCCTACACTCTTTCACTTCGCCCCCGGCATATCCCCAACATCATTTCGATCGCGCGGATATTTCTGGTCTTCCCCGTCGTGGAGTCCCTGCTGACGCGGGATTTTACGCGGGCCTTGATCTGGTTCACGCTGGCCGGACTCTCCGACGGCGTGGATGGCTTCCTGGCCCGAGCGTTTAGCTGGCAATCCCGGCTCGGTTCCTACCTGGATCCCATAGCGGACAAGCTGCTGTTGGTTTGCAGCTATGTCTGTCTGGCCTGGCTGGACTTGATACCCCTCTGGCTGGCCGCGCTGGTTCTCGGGCGCGATGTACTGATTTTATTCGGCGCCGTGGCTTATTATTTCCTGATGGAACCGTTCGTCGGACAACCGGCAATGGTGAGCAAGTTCAACACCCTGTGTCAGTTACTGCTGGTATTCGTCATTCTGGCGAGTCCAAGCTTTCCGATCTTTCCGTCCGGTAGCGTTGTCTTGCTGACTGGCATCGTGGCCTTCACCACTACCATCAGTGGGGCCTGGTATGTCGCCACCTGGGGTCGCCGGTTTTATCGGCAAACAAGCGGGCGCAAACGTTGACCGGCGGAGCGGACACCATGGCCAATGCACCAAACCGCAGGATGTCTGTCAACCCTACTTCACCATTACAGAGAGTTCCCCTCATGCAGCAAGCCGATTACATCAACAAATTCTGGCGCATCGGCCTGATTACCGTTGCGGCGGTCTATCTCCTCATCTTTGTCGGCGGCGTGGTCAGGGCGTCGGGTTCGGGAATGGGCTGCCCGGACTGGCCGACCTGCTTCGGACGACTGATCCCGCCTACCCAGGAATCCCAATTGCCGCCCGACTACCATGAAAAATACATCGGTTATGGCGACACCACCTTCAATCCCGTCAAGACCTGGACCGAATATGTCAATCGCCTATTGGGCGTCGGTATCGGATTGCTGATCCTGACCACCCTGATCCGCTCATTCCCGTTCCGCCACTCCGACAGGAGGGTTTTTCATCTGGCACTGGGCGTTCTCCTGCTGGTCGGCTTCCAGGGCTGGCTGGGCTCGCGGGTGGTGGCCAGCGAACTCAAACCAATGCTGATTTCGGCGCACATGATCGTCGCCTTCATCATCGTCAGCCTGCTGATCTACACCGTGTGCCGTTCGCGGCGGGACTGGCTGGGGAACCTCGATATCAGTTCCCTACCACTGCGTTGGCGCACCGTGCTGACTGTGGCCCTGGCCATGACGCTGGTCCAGGTGGCCATGGGCACCCAAATCCGCGAGGCGGTGGACGGCATCACCAACGCGAACGTGATTGCCGAACGCAACATCTGGCGCGAGCACTTTCCCATCATCTTTTACGTGCATCGTTCCTTTTCCTCCCTCATCCTGTTCACCAATCTCTGGCTGGTGTGGAAACTGCACCGCGGCCTGAAACCGGGCAGCCTGGCCCTCGGAGCCGGATATACGCTGGCCATCCTGATCGTGATTGCGATCATGACGGGTGTGACCCTGGATCGTCTGGGCTTTCCCCCCTACGTTCAGCCCTTTCACCTGCTCCTGGCAAACCTGATTTTCGGCTGTCAGTTTTTCCTGTTCATCGCGACGGGCTACGCGCGGCAGGCTCTTCCGGCTTCCCTTCGCAAGGAACAGGCGATGGCATCTTGAGGGCCGGATCCTGTGAATTGAGGGTTTGCACCGCCTCGTCCAGCAGCAGGGGTAGTTGAGTCCAGGGAATCTTGACCCAGAACACGTCTCCCCGCACCAGGCGGGGAGTCACCTTGGCGTTGACACCCTTAGCCCGAAAAGCCTGCATGGCCAGGTCCGCTTCGCCGGGAGTCTTGTATAAGCCCATGGAAATCGAACCTTCGAGTGGCCTCCTGTCGAACAGCCAGGTTTCATAAATACCCTTGTTGAGCAGCATCTGGCGATTGGCCCGTGCCGCCTCCGGGGTACCGGCCTTCGGGTAGATCACCCACCAGCCATTGGGGACGTCTCCCGCCCGGGTGACAACCCTGGCTTCCTTGGCGGTCGAGTAGAGTAAGGTCACGAAGTTTTCCGCCATTTCCCGGGTTTCGATCGGGCCAATTTCAAAACAGCCATGCCGACTGGCGGTTTCCGGGAGTCCGCTCTCGGGCGAGGACAGCTCTTCGGTTTTTGGCTGATCGAAGGTCACCGGGAAGTCTGAATCCATGCCCCCCGGCAAACCTGCTGTCGACGATGTCTGCGGCATGGCGAGGTGCTGGTCCTGTTGCTCCCGAAGGAAGGAACTCCGCTCATCAAGCCCGAATTTCCAGATCAGAAAAACCAGGTTGATCACCACGAGCAAGTAAAAAAGATATTTCATAGCGAAATTTTAAGTATTTTGGCTGTAACCCCATTTTATCCCTGGGTTAGAGCTTGTTGGCGAACCGCATCATCCGGTTGCAATAAAACAAGATAAAACCGAGCGAATCAGCATTTCCCCCAGAGGCAACCTAACTACGGGTTAACCGACATTCAGACCACCAAGCTCGACAACCCGCGCAGAACGAGATGTTCATCCTGGTGATACGAAGAACCCAAGAGCTGACCGATGATGGCCGCGTCCCCGCCTGTCATGACCAGATGTAGCCGATCATCCTCCCGTTGTCGGAGATCTTTCACCACCGTTTCAATCAAACCGGCACAGGCGCGCAAGCATCCAGACTGGATTCCTTCATTCGTGTCCCTGGCCAAACGTGAATTGACGGTCGTCGCATCATCGATACTGCCCAACCGGTGTGTGTTGCTGGCCAGCACTGAACGCATCGACTGAAGTCCAGGGGCAATCAGTCCGCCCTGATGCCGCCCCTCCGCATCGAGATAATCAAGCGTGATGGCCGTGCCGCAATCCACCACGCAGGCCGGGAGCGGGTAATGCCGGCGCAGCCCCACTAGCGCCAGCCAGCGGTCCACACCCAGCCGCTCGGGCTGTCGGTAGCCATTGATCACCCCGTCGCCTTCCGCCTCGGTTCGGGCGAACCGCACCGGGAGACCCCAGTGGCGTTCGACCCATTCCTGGAGTGTGTCCTCGACGCATGGACCCGCGACATTCGCGGCGTAAACGGCGGCCGGCGGTGTGAGGGCAGTCCATGATTGCGTCAGACGTCCGCTCAGTCCCTGGCTATCGGAGGGGAACGGCATACCCGGATGCAGTTCCCCTGCCCTCCAGAACGCCCATTTCACCCGGGAATTGCCGATATCGACCAGCAGAACCTGGCGGCTCATGTCGACCTGGCGCGCAGTTGCAATTCGCCGGAAGCGAACTGGCGCCGGCGTCCATCATTGTCCTCGAACAACAGCATTCCCTCATCCGTGACATCCACCACGTGGCCCTCGATGTGCCGGTCACCAAATACAATCATGGCGGGACGCCCCGCCAGGGCATGCGCCTGACGCCATTCGGGCAGATAGGCGCTCAATCCGCTCGACGGGTAATCGCGCAAGAGGGGCAGCAACTCGTTCAATACCTCCGCCACCAGGCGATTTCGGGAGGGGGGCATGCCGCCACAAACCTGACCCAGGTCGCTCCAGGCCTGATCGATAACCGCGGCGGCGGAAACCGGGATATGGCGGTTCAATCCAAGCCCGATGACGACGCCACAGCGGCCATGGGACTCCCCCGCCACCTCGATCAGGATGCCGCCCAGCTTCGCCTCATTCCACAGGATATCATTCGGCCATTTGAGGCTGAGCCCTGTAATGCCGAGAGTGTTCAAGGCACGCAGCACGCTGACGCCCACCGCCAGACTTAGCCCCCCCACTTGCGCCGGGTCCTCGAAACGCCAGAGCAGAGAGAGATAGATATTGGCGCCATACGGCGAAAACCAGGTCCGGCCAATGCGGCCGCGCCCCGCCTGCTGAAACTCGGCCAGACACACCCGGCCCGTGGGGGCGCCCTCGGCAAGGTTGCGCATCAGGTGACTGTTGGTGGAATCCAAGCAGTCGTGTAGATCCAGCCCGCTCAGCAAGCTAGCGGACTCAGGCTTCAGCGCCGACCGAATGCTGTCCTCCGCCAATAACTCGACCGGCGAAAGCAAGCGATACCCCTTGCCGGGAACCGCGCTGATGTCCAGCCCCAGGGTTCCCAGTTTCTGTATGTGGTTCCAGACGGCTGCACGACTGATGCCCAGGGATTCCGCCAACGCCGTGCCCGAATGGAAGCGGCCATCAGCGAGGTGCTGAAGCAATGCTTTATCCAGCGTTTCCAGAGACATCAACCGCCCTGGATATTCTTGCCGCCGGCCCGGTCCAGCGCCCGCAACCGTTCCAGCTTCTCGCCGATCTTGATTTCCAGGCCGCGCGGTACCGGCTGATAATATTGGCGAGCTGCCATGCCCTCGGGGAAATAGTCTTCGCCTGCCGCATAGGCGTCCGGTTCGTCATGCGCGTAACGATACGCCTTGCCATATTCGAGTTGGCGCATGAGCCCGGTTGGCGCATTGCGGAGATGCAAGGGCACCTCCAGGCTGCCCGTGGCCTGGGCATCGGCGCGGGCGGCCTTATAGGCCAGATAGACAGCATTGCTTTTAGCCGCGCAGGCCAGATAAACCAGCGCTTGCGCCATGGCCAGTTCTCCCTCGGGGCTACCGAGGCGTTCCTGCACGGACCAGGCATTGAGGGCCAATTCCAGCCCGCGTGGGTCGGCGTTGCCGATATCCTCGCTGGCGATGCGGACGATGCGCCGCGCCAGATAGAGGGGATCAATCCCGCCATCCAGCATGCGGCAGAACCAGTACAGCGACGCATCCGGGGCGCTACCACGGACCGATTTGTGCAAAGCGGAAATCTGATTGTAGAAATCTTCACCCTGCTTGTCGAAACGCCGTACTCCGCCGCCCGCCAGGACCTCCCTGGCCAGATCATGGGTGACCTCGGCCTGGCCCGGCTCCAACAAATCCAAGGTGATTTCCAGCAGATTCAGCAATTTGCGGGCATCGCCATCGGCGGCCCGGACATACCATTGACGGATGTCCGCGGCGATGGCGATGTCGCTCTCCCCGAAGCCTCGTTCGGGGTCATGAAGCGCCTGCTCCATGACCGCCAGCAGGTCTTCCTCGGTCAGCGAGCGCAGCACATAGACGCGAGCACGGGATAGCAAGGCGTTGTTCAACTCGAAGGAGGGATTCTCGGTGGTGGCTCCGATGAAATAGAAGGTGCCATCCTCGACATGCGGCAGAAAGGCATCCTGCTGTGATTTGTTGAAGCGATGCACCTCGTCGACGAACAGCAAAGTCCGCTGGCCCGACTGTTCCTGAAGACGGCGAGCTTCGGTAACCTGCTCGCGAATCTCCTTGACCCCGGACAACACGGCGGAGAGTGTCGCGAATCGCGCATCGGCATGATGAGCCACGATGCGGGCCAGCGTCGTCTTGCCCGTGCCCGGTGGCCCCCAGAAGATCATCGAATGCAGGCGTCCGCCGCGAATGGCCTCGAACAGCGGCTTGCCCGGGGCGATCAGGTGCTTCTGGCCGATGTATTCGACCAGCGACCGTGGGCGCATCCGATCCGCCAGGGGTTTCGCGGCGCTGGCGCTCATACCGTCAACTGGCGTGAATCCGGCGGACCACCCGGCGACGGCTTGAGGCTATTTTTCCTCGAATACATCCACGCCCGCCGGCGGTTTGAACGTGAACAAGGCCGGATCGATGCGAACGCCAGTCTTGAGGTTATTGAAATAAATACGGGTGAGCTGGCCGAAATTGTCGCTCAATTCCATGCCCACCAGTACATCGTTCTCCAACCCGATCTGCACGTACTTGAAGCCGCTTTCCTCGTTTTTCGGCAGCAGTTTGAGGATGGCAATGCCCTCCTCGTCCGACTGGTTCTCGATGGTGAAGTTTTTCTCCAGTGGTACCTCGCCCGTGAGCAGCAAAGCCGGGGTCGAGCCGATGGCCGCGTTGAGCTTCTTGGCCGTGACCTGCTCCAAGTCCTTATCGTAAAACCAGACCTTGCCCACGCTGGAGACGATTTCCTGGTTGTAGGGCTTCAGGTAATTCCAGCGGAATTTGCCCGGGCGCTGCAGATAAAACACCCCGTTGCTGCGTTTACCCAGGTTACCTTTTTCATCGACCTGAACCTGGGTGAAATCCGCCTGCAGGGTGCTGGCCTTGGCGAGGAAACTTTTCAGCCGTTGTTCGGGCGTCACCGCCGCCGATAGGGTGCAGGAGGCGGCCAATAATATCAGAAGCGCTATTTTGTTCAACATGGGTAATCGTTCAGTCCGTATGAGGCGGTGAAGGGTCTCAATCCAGAATCAGTTCCCGTGCCAGACGCGCGGCGTGGCCCGTGTAGCCGCGTGGGGTCAAAGCCAGAAGCTGCTGCTTGCCTGCCTCCGGCATCTCCAGCGTTTGTACGAAGCGCACCAGCGTTGCCTGATCGATGCGCTGACCACGCGTCAACTCCTTGAGCTTCTCGTAGGGCTGCTCGATCCCGTAGCGGCGCATCACGGTCTGTATTGGCTCGGCCAATACTTCAGGGTTGGCCGCGAGGTCGGCTTCGAGCGCCTCGGCATTGATTTCCAGCTTGCCGATACCCTTGAGCGTCGACTGAAGCGCAATCAAGGTGTGCGCCAGGCCGACGCCCATGTTGCGCAACACGGTGGAATCCGTGAGATCACGCTGCCAGCGAGAGATGGGCAACTTTTCCGCCAGATGGCTGAACACCGCGTTGGCCAGCCCCAGGTTGCCCTCGGAGTTCTCGAAATCGATCGGATTGACCTTGTGCGGCATGGTCGACGAACCCACCTCCCCCGCCACGGTTTTCTGCTTGAAAAAACCCAGCGAGATATAGCCCCAGACATCCCGGTCGAAGTCCATCAACACCGTGTTGAAGCGTGAGAAGGCATGGAAGAGCTCCGCCAGGTAATCATGCGGTTCGATCTGGGTCGTGTAGGGGTTGAACACCAGCCCCAACGACTCGACGAAACGGGACGCGAACCTGGGCCAGTCCACCTCCGGATAGGCGACAAGATGCGCGTTGTAATTCCCAACAGCGCCGTTGATCTTGCCGAGAATGTCCACCGCGCCCACCTGCCTGGCCTGGCGCGACAGGCGAGCGGCGACATTGGCGAATTCCTTGCCCATGGTCGAGGGCGTCGCCGGCTGGCCGTGGGTGCGTGATAACATCGGCTGATCGGCATAGGCATGGGCCTTTTCAGCGATGGCCTGGATGGTCTGGTTCATCACCGGTAACAACACGGCATCCCGCGCTTCACGGATCATCAGCCCATACGCCAGATTGTTGATGTCTTCGGAGGTACAGGCAAAGTGAATGAATTCGCTGACAGCCTCCAGTTCGGGATTGCCTGCAATCTTCTCCTTAAGGAAATACTCGACCGCTTTCACATCATGGTTCGTGGTGCGTTCGATCTCCTTGACTCGGCTGGCGTCCTCGACACTGAAACCACCGACGATGCCATCCAGAACGCCTTGGGCCTCAAGGCTGAGCGTCGGCACTTCGCTCATCGCCGCCTCCGCGGCTAAGGCCTGCAACCAACGAACCTCTACCAGAACACGGTAGCGAATGAGGCCAAATTCGCTGAGGATGCCCCGCAGAGGCTCGACCTTGTCGGCATAGCGTCCGTCAATGGGAGATAGGTCAGTCAGTGACATAAGATGGATATCCGGTACGGTTATGAAGCCAGGACTGGGCAAAAAAAGCATTTTACCCGCAAGCCGTGGCGAATTGATGCGGCCTTCCTCCAAATCAGGCCGGCACGGCTTGACCCTGAGTCAGTATGAGTCCCGTGGGTCGACCCTGAAAACAGGCGGATTCAATAACGCCCCCTCCAAGGCATTCGTCATCCTGGTAGAACACGACCGATTGACCGGGAGTCACGGCTCGTTGCGGCTCGGCAAAAGTCACCCGGCAGCGACCGTCCGCGAGAGGTTCAACCACGCAGGACTGGTCCGGCTGACGATACCGGGTCTTGGCGGCACAGCGCAATGGTGCGTCGAATGCAAATTCCTGGCACCAGTCCAGCGTGCCGGCATCAAGGCTGTCCGAGAGTAACCATGGGTGATCGTGCCCTTGTCCGACGATCAGCACATTCCGCTCCAGATCCTTGGCGAGCACGTACCAGGCCTCATCCTCGGCGCCCCGGATACCGCCAATGCCGAAACCGCGGCGCTGGCCCAGCGTGTAATACATCAATCCATCATGGCGGCCGACGGCCCTGCCCTCGGTAGTCTCGATCACCCCCGGCTGAGCCGGCAGATAGCGCTGCAGAAAATCCTTGAAGCGTCGCTCCCCGATGAAACAGATGCCGGTACTGTCGCGCTTGCGCGCATTGTCGAACCCCGCCTGTGTGGCGATACGGCGCACTTCGGATTTCTCGAGATCGCCAATCGGAAACAGTGTCTTGGCAAGTTGGGATTGGCCCAACGTGTGGATGAAGTAGGTTTGATCCTTGTTGCCGTCCACTCCCTTGAGCAAGCGGAAGCGCCCATCCTTGGATTCAATGCGGGCATAGTGTCCCGTGGCGATCCGGTCGGCCCCCAACTCCCGAGCATAGTCGAGAAAGGCCTTGAACTTGATCTCCTTGTTACAGAGGATGTCGGGGTTAGGTGTTCGCCCCGCTGAATATTCGTCCAGAAATACCTCGAACACATAGTCCCAGTACTCGGCGGCAAAATTCACGGTTTGCAGCGGAATGCCCAGGCGATCACAGACGGCCTGGGCGTCGGCCAGATCTTCCTTGGCCGTGCAGTATTCGGTGCCATCATCCTCATCCCAGTTCTTCATGAACAGGCCGGTGACGGCATAGCCCTGTTCCAGCAATCGCAGCGCGGAGACCGAGGAGTCGACGCCGCCAGACATTCCAACTATCACATGTACAGTCATCGACTCAGGGCAGCAGGGATTTGAACACGCTCAGCGGATAAGCCTCGCCCGCCAGATAGTCATCAACACATCGCAACACCAGCGCGCTCCGATGTCGTTCGCGGCAGGCGGCCAACTCATCCCGCGACATCCAGAGGGGTTGGACGATACCCTCATCGAGGGGCGCCTCGGGTTCGTGACGATCGGGCTCTGCGGCGATAGCCATCCGTAGATAACTCACACTGCCATCCTGCTTGGCCCATAGATAGGCGCCTACAAGCGCTCGCGGCTCGACGTACCAGCCGGTTTCTTCATAAGTCTCGCGAACCAGCGCCTGCGGCAAGGACTCGCCGCATTCGACATGACCCGCCGGTTGATTGATGACGAGCTCTCCTCTGTCGTCACGCTCTTCCACGACCAGAAAGCGTCCGCCACGCTCGACGATTGCCGCCACCGTTACGCGTGGTCTGGCCATGTTTCTAAGCATCTCAGTTGACATATATCCCGTGTAGCGCGTTCGTGAAACCAAAAGTGAAATCGTACCGTATTTTTTCCATGACCCGAGCAGGAGCAGGCAGGAGCAAGAATTGAAGATAGCGCCCCCTTCGCTATCATGGCCAGCTTGTCTATCCTGTGGTTGACAATCAGTGAGGCGAAAAATAATATACGCAACCTTCGTGGCAACGTAGCTCAGTTGGTTAGAGCACCGCATTCATAATGCGGGTGTCGGCGGTTCAAGTCCGCCCGTTGCTACCATAAAATCAAAGGCTTAACGCACACTCCCGCAGCATCGAAAAACCCGTAAGTGCGTGGTAAGTGCAAATCAACAAAAACGCCGGGTTTTCGGGTGATTCTGACGCCGGCGGTTTAGGGGTTGCCATGCCCTTCCCTGATGGTCGCCGGGTCCTATCTGGTAACGAATCGAC
>Ga0172373_10004288_pt1 | contig 20232 bp, 15 predicted proteins | sample Lak10m_2_FD_114546 | JGI IMG/M metagenome (GOLD analysis project Ga0172373, IMG submission 114546) | Freshwater microbial communities from Kabuno Bay, South-Kivu, Congo - kab_092012_10m | ecosystem: Environmental > Aquatic > Freshwater > Lake | place: Democratic Republic of the Congo...
CGGGCCATGGCCCGCTGCTGGTTTTCAAACTCACCGCCCCAGACCAGAAAATGGCCTTCCGGCACGTTGACTTTTTCCGCCACTAAATCCATGGCTTCATGGACAATCGAACCTAAATCGCGGTCTTCGACATTAAACTTGAGCGCCATGTAACGACTGTTGGCTTCACGTTCAATAGAAGTCCTTCCGCGTGCGACTTCGATAGTGGCCAGATCGCGCAAGGGTATATAAGCTGCCGATGGGCTGACCACATTGAGATTACCTATTTTTTCGGAATCACTCCGTTCGGTTGCCGGAAGTATCAAGCGAATAGGCACCGGTCGTTCAGCCTGCCACAATTCGGATAAAACTTTTCCCGCCATGCCGATTTCAATAGTGTCTTGTACGCTATCGACAGTAAGACCGTTGCGAGCCAATGCCGAACGATCCAATTTGATCTGTAGCTGCGGCACGCGCGATTCACGATAAAGATCCAGATCAATGACCCCGTCAACAGGGGCCAGTGCCGATTTGACTTCTTCCAAGGTGTCGCGCATTTCTTCAAGATCGGGGCCATAAATTTTCAGCACCACTTTACCGCGCACACCGCTGACCGCCTCTTCAACGTTATCTTTAATCGGTTGCGAAAAATTAAAACGTACACCCGGTATTTCCTCCAGCGAGGTACGCATGGCGTCAACCAGTTTTTCTTTGTCCCAGCCTGGTCGCCATTGTTCATGAGGTTTGAGATGGGCGAAGGTCTCACTCATATTGACGCCTTCGTTGTCCGTGCCGTCCTCGGAGCGCCCCTGTTGGCTCAAAACACCGATGACTTCCGGATATTGCAGCAGGCGACGGCGCATATCCAATAAAATTTCCTGGCCTTTATCCAGCGAAATACTGGAAGGCATCTCGACGAAGACATGAATGTCGCCCTCATCCAGCTCCGGTAAAAATTCGGTGCCCAGCTGGGTAGCCGAGAGTCCGCCCGCCAGCAGCAATCCACTCGCTAGCGCCAGTGTGAGAGCGCGTAACCGTAAAGCGCGCTGAAGCAATCCCGCATACCACTCTCTTAAGCGCACCAAAAATCCGGGTTCTTCTATCAAAGCGTGTTTAGGCTGAATAAAGGTGGCGCACAGCGCCGGGACCAGAAACAAGGCAAATATCAAGCCGCCGGACAAGGCAAAGCTGTAAGTCATTGCCAACGGGCGAAATATCCGCCCCTCAACCCGCTCCAGGGTAAACACCGGGATTAAAGCGGCAATGATGATCAACATCGCGAAGAAGGCCGGCTTGGCAACATCGAAAGCCGCATCGGCAATAAGATGCAGCATGTCCCGGCGTATCTGCGGTTTGCGATGCGAAGCCTGGTGAATGACGTTTTCCATCAACACCACTGCGCCATCCAGAATAATCCCGAAATCAATCGCCCCCATCGAGATCAAATTGGCAGGCATCCCTAAGTGATAAAGCCCCAAAAAAGCGACCAATAGCGACAAGGGAATGACGGTGGCGACAATCAGCGAGCCGCGAATACTGCGCAAAAATAACCAGACCACGCCCACGACCAGAAAAAAGCCATGCAGCAGGTTGTCAAAAACCGTATGTAGGGTGCTGCTCACCAGATCGGCCCGATCGAGAAACGGCATTATCTTCATGCCGGCCGGCAGGATACGCGTATTCAATTCTTCCACTTTGCCATGCAAGGCATCCAGTACCCGCGAAGGATTCTGGCCGCGCCGCAGCAGGACGATGCCTTCAACCACCTCTTTTTGTTCGTCCAGGCCCACAGTGCCACGCCGTGGGGTGTAGGCCTGTATTAACCGGGCAACATCGCCCACGGTGACCGGTGTTCCCTCGCGGTTTTTTAAGACGATTTTCTTGATGTCCTCCGGCGAGAGCAACACGCCCACGCCACGGACCACCATCTCCTGATCGCCATAACTAAGGAATCCCGCACCGACATTACGATTGGACTTTTCAATGGCGGTGCCCACTTCTTCCAAAGTCAAGCCCAGCGATTCGATGCGGGCCGGATCGATTTCGATGTGGATTTCCTTGTAATAGCCACCGAAAGTCAGTACATCGGCCACACCGGGTATTTGACGCAGGGTTCGTGAGACGTTCCATTCCATTTCGGAGCGCAGTTCGAAGAGGGAATGCCGGTCGCTGACCAGGGTGAATTTATAAATTTCACCCAGGGGGGTGTAATCGGGAGCCAGTACCGGTGTCACGGTTTCCGGCACAGCCGCGCCGGCAATACGTTGGGAAACTTCTGTCCGGGAATGGAAACTGTCGATATGATCCTCAAAAGTAATGGTGATCAAGGACAAACCGAACAGGCTCTGGCTGCGCATTTGAATCATATCCGGCGTACCGTTTAACACCCGCTCCAAGGGCACCGTCACTTGCCTTTCGACTTCCTCGGGCGCATAACCGGGCATCAGGCTAATCACCGTGACCTGGGTGTTGGTGACATCGGGATAGGCTTCAATAGGCGTTTCCAAAAATGCGTGTATGCCAAAAATAGTGATCACCAAAGCCGTGGTAATGACGGCAAGGCGTCTGTGGACACAGTGCTCAATCAAGCTTCGCAACATGGCGGCCGTCTCCTACAGCAACATGGCTGCTGCGGAATCGAGCAGCAATGCGCCCGAAACCACCACCCGGTCGCCCTCGCCAAGACCTTCAAGCATCGGCACCTGACCATCACGCGCCTGGCCTATGACAACATTGCGTGGTTCGAACAGTCCATCGGCCGTTTCCACATAGACCAGGGTGTGTTTCTTGTCTTTGATCAGCACCGCAGTGGTCGGCAAGACGATACGGCGCGGGCCCGCCGCCTCTATCAAGGCTCTGGCGAACATGCCGGGCTTGAGGATTACATTGGCGTCATCAAGTGCGATATAAACCGCGCCACGGCGCAGGTCGGTTTGCATCGCTGCACTAACGGCGGCAACGTGACCGGAAACCGGTTCAGGCAATGCGCTGATTTGCAGTGCGGCCTTGGCGCCCTTTTCGATCAGCGCCAAGTCGCTGTCGAACACATCCGCCACGATCCACAGCGCACCGGGTTCGCCCAGTTCAAACAGCACCGCCCCCGCTTCCACGGCCGCTCCTATCGATGCGTTAACCCGCAACACCACACCGTCAATCGGCGCGCGTAACACGATAGACTGAGCCGCGCCTTCGCCCAACAGTCGAACTGCTTGCACACTGCGCTCATAATCCGCGCGTGCCTGCCGTAGTTGAATATCCGCTTCGGCGCGTTCCATTTCCAGACCCACGCCGCTTCTTTTCATGATGGCCTGACGCTTGGCGCGATCTTCCGCACGCTGCAATTCAGCTTTTGCTCGTGCAACATCCGCACGCATTTGCGCCGCCTCGGTGCTTTCCAGTGTTGCTATCGGCGCGCCCGCCTTAACGCGATCACCGACTTGCACATTAATTTTGCCAAGACGGCCGGCAACGACAGCACCCACCGTCGATAGCGCCTTGGCGCGAAACTCTATCCGGGACGGCGCTTGCACCGTTGCCGTGAAGGTTTGCGGACTAACCGCTATCACAGTAAGGTAAGGTCGTGATTCCATTGGAATCGAAATCGCGTTCTGTTTGCCGTTGTTTTGTAAAGCGCCGGGTTCCGCTTGGGGTGGCTTAACATTTTTTGTTGAAACAGTGGATGATTGTTTATCAGCCTCTCTATCCGTCGGCGCGGTACAGCCGTTGAGCAAAAGCACTGAAATGAAAAGCAACGAATAATGACGCATGGCCATAATGTTTTTATTTTAAAAGTTGAAAATAGGGCAACAGCAAATCTTCCATGCTGTAAAGTCCATTGTTTTTGCTCAAAAGATGTTTCGCGCCGAACAATGCGCCATTGCCAAACGCTTCCCGCGCGATGGATTCGTGTTTAAGACGAACGGTCTGGTGCGGAAAGCCGAACAGAATTTCGTGGACGCCGATAATCCCGCCCGCCCTGATCGTCTTGATGGCTTCCTCCGGCACATCCAGACAAGCGGCTATTTTTTTTGCCGTCCCCGAGGTCTCGGCTTTGTTTTTAAAATGCTCCTCTATCACTTCGATGTCGGTGTAGGGGGCGATGTTTTTGAGAATTTTCGCGGCGATAATCAAAAAGTTGATGCCGACGGTGATGTTCGGCGACCATAAAATTTTCGTGCTGTCCGATAATTGCTTGAGGTAGTGAATTTTTTCGGCCGGATAGCAGGAAATCGCGCTGACTATCGCTATGCCGCGCTTTCCGGCTTCCTCGCCGTAATAGTCGATGCCGTGTTGAGAGGAAAAATCAATGATGACATCGACAGGAAAGCGGTCGAGCAAGTCCGCCGCGGTAAATTGATTTTTTGAGTAAATAAGTCCGGGTTCATCGGACAAAACGCCGAGAAATTCAGGGACGGAACGGTATTCAAGAAGTTTTGTCTTGCGAATAACCCATTGCAGGCTTGTTTCTTGACTTTCCAATAAAACCGAAGCCACCGCTTTGCCGGTTCTGCCGAACCCCATTAATCCTACTTTCATGCTTGTTTCCGCTAATAACGTTGAAATTTCCGATGTGTGCTGAAAAACCCGGCATCAAGCCATAAATCGTTATAACTGAACAATAATCACGCCAAATGCCGAAATTTTGCCGGCAACACTGCTTGATAAGCTGTAGCTGTTTGTTTTAAAAATAAAACATTTATTAGGACGCACTTAAAACAGCAACAATCCATGCGCTTAAAAAACGATTAGCTATATCAATAATGCTGCTATAAACTACAGCGGCGTAGTAAATTGCAACATATCCACTTCATGCGAATTTCGACCCGGCTCACCTTATCCTTGATGTCCATCGGTTTGATGGTGTTCATCAGCTATGGGCTGTATCATCTTTCGGTTGAACGAACGGACTTAACAAGATCAATCAGCCTGCAAACCAGGCTGTTGGGAAAAAGCCTGCAAATTGCCGTTGAAAACGCCATGCGGGACAAGCAGCTGGCGGATATTGAGGAGCTTTTGAAAGGGCTTGAGCAAATTGAACCCGAGCTTAAAATTCGGGTGTACGATCAGCAAGGCAAGGCATTCCCGGATGCTATCGGCTATGCCTACGAAAGCGATTTTCAGGAGAGGCTGCATATTGCCTTGAGTGACGATGCGGACGATCTGTTTTTTTACCCGGAAGCAGACCCTAGCTACATTACCCTGCTTCTGCCTTTGCAAAATACCCGAGGGGAAAGGCTGGGGATTTTGGTGTTTGTACGCGCCCTGCATGAAATGCGCCGCGACCTGGATGTTACCCGGCGTAACCTTGAAATTTCTGTTATCGCTTTTATTTTGATTGCCGCACCTGTTTGCACGATCATCGGACTAGCCTATATCGGCTGGCCCCTGAAACGCTTGACTGACGGCATGGCGCGTATTAAAGACGGAAATTTTTCTCCGCTACCCCTGAAAAACCATCAAGATGAAGTCGGCATGCTTCTGGAAGCATTCAACGCCATGGCGACGGAATTGGAAACCGCGCGGAGCAAACTCAAGGAAGAAGCGCAATCGCGTCGGCATATCCAGGCCGCCCTGCAAGAAGCGGACAAACTCATCACCATCGGACAGTTATCGGCAGGGCTGGCGCATGAAATCGGCTCGCCGCTACAGATATTGAAAGGCCGGGGCGAGCATCTGCTGCTATGCGCCGGCCAACCCGAGGAAGTGATTCGTCATACCCGGATACTGGTTTCCCAAACCGAGCGCATTACCCGTATCGTCCAACAACTGCTGGAATTCACCCGTCGACGCTCGCCCCATTTTGCCCTCATTGATCCGCATGAACCCGTGAATGCCGTACTCAATCTATTGGAATACGAAGCCTATAAAAAACAGGTCGAATTGAGTTGCGAAGTCGACGAAGACCTGCCGCCGATCCTTGCGGATAGCGACGGTATCCAGCAAATTGTCTTAAACCTGGTCACCAATGCCTTATCCGCGACCAGCGCGGGCGGGCGGATTGTCGTGGCGATCGAGCCCTGCCGGACCGGTACTAACCCCGCTCGCGGCGAGGCTACCGAAGCGATACGACTTACTGTCAGCGACAACGGCTCCGGCATGTCCAAAGAAATACGGGAACACTTGTTTGAGCCGTTTTTTACTACGCGTCATGAACAAGGCGGCGTCGGGCTGGGTCTCGCTGTGGCTCGTAGTATTGTCACGGCGCATCACGGCAGCATCAAAGCCGAAAGCTCGCCCGGACTAGGCAGTACCATCACCATCATTTTACCCGTGTAGAAACCCCATCATGTCGTTGACTAATCAAGAAATGCCGAAAAGTAAGCAGTTGCTGGTCATCGATGACGACAGCGGCGTGGTCGAGTATTTGACGGAAATGCTCACCAGCCACGGTTTTAGGGCAAGCGGTGAAACCGACCCGCAACGCGCATTGGAGCGCCTGGAAACAGAGCACTTTGATTTGGTGATCAGTGATGTGGAAATGCCCGGCATGCGCGGCCTGGATTTGATGTCGGCCATTCATGCATGCAAGCCGGGACAGTTGATTCTGTTGATCACGGCCTTTGGCAGTATTGACCTGGGTGTGCGCAGCTTACAGGCGGGCGCCTGCGGTTTTGTAACCAAGCCCTTTTCCATAAACGACTTGATTGCTTCCATTGAGCGCGCCTTTAAAGATCGGCAAATGCGGCGGGAGATCGTGCGTGTCGCCTCGAACGATCAAAATCCCATCCCTCACGGATTGGTCGCTGAAAGTCCGAAGATGCAAAAAATCCTGCAACTTGCCAGCCGGTCGGCCCCTATCAATTCCCCGGTATTGCTGACGGGTGAAAGCGGTGTCGGCAAGGGCGCTTTAGCGCGTTTTATTCACGAGCATAGCCCGCGTGCTAAAGGCCCATTTCTACAAATAAACTGTGCCGCGTTGCCTTTTACACTGGTGGAAAGCGAATTGTTTGGCGTGCGCAAAGGCGCATACACCGATGCCCGCGAACATCGTCCAGGATTATTTGTTGAAGCGGATGGCGGCACTGTATTTCTGGACGAAATTGCGGAAATGCCCCTGGCGATTCAGCCCAAACTGCTACAGGCACTGGAAACAGGCAAGGTAAGACCCGTAGGATCAGCAAGCGAAATCACCATCGATGTCCGCATTATCGCCGCTACCAACCAACCCATCGAAAAAGCCCTGCAAAACGGCTTGATGCGCCCGGATCTTTACTATCGCCTCAGTGTGATTCGTTTTGACATTCCGCCTTTACGGGAACGGCTGCCTGATCTGGAACTCCTGGTGGATCATTTATTGCAAAATGCCCAAGCAAAACTGCAAAGACAAATCCAGGGGATATCCGCCGAAGCCATGCGATGGCTTCGCGCATATTCCTGGCCTGGGAATGTGCGCGAATTGGCTAATATGCTGGAAAGAGCGGTTGCCTTGACCGAGCATGACACAATCCTGCTGGAAGACTTGGCTCAGGCAACCCAGTTATCTATTGACGATAACTTGTTAAACACTGCCGCAATGCAGTCGATGACTTTGGCGGAAATGGAAAATGCCTATATCTGCCGCATTATGGAAATAACCCAAGGCAACAAAGTGCAAGCGGCTAAAATCTTGGGTATTGACCGAGGCACACTTTATCGTAAATTAGGGGATGATTAGACTTAACTTATTTTGAGGAACCCCTGCACGGGACTTCCAACCGCTGGTACGCGCGAACTTGCTGAGTCGTACAGCCCTCATTGATTTTTTCCACCCTTTTCTTAACAATAACCCTGAAGCGCTACTCATAAGGATGGAAGACGATAAACAGAAACACCGCAATCGGCGGCAAGCTCAGCCAGAGGATACGGCGATAAAAGCCCAAGTCGATATTAGCGTGATGTTTGGCGATTTGAAGGCCGTTGACGACCAAGGAAATCGGCAGCAAGATCACCAAGACCTCGACAAACTCGTAGCCGAGCAACAGCAAAATCGGTGTGCCGAACAACAAAACCCCGGCGCCAAAAATGGATTGCACGAGGACCGTCGCAACCACGGTGAGTAAAATATCAGCTGACATTGAGCAATCTCCCTTAAAGATTCGAATGTTTTCTAACTATAGAGAAAACCGAGAACAAACGTCAAAACTTCTTGCCAATTTTGGGGGTTGTATTGACACAGTCGCAGCACACTTTAATTTCTCCGATCAGATACAAAATGCAGGGTTACCCCGGTTCCTTGCCCCAACTCGCTGGCAATCGTGATCTGCCCGCCATGCAAATCCATAATGGATTTAACGATTGCCAGCCCCAAACCTGTACCCTCTTCGGAGCGGGCCGAGCTCACCCGGTAAAAGCGGTCGAAGAGCTTGGGCAAGTGCTCGGCGGCGATCCCGCAACCGCTGTCTTGGACCCGAATATCGACGCCGCCGTCATCCGCTGTTTGAATGGAAACACGTATTTCGCCGTTGGCCGACGTATGCTGCATGGCGTTGAGCAACAGATTGCTGATGACCCGTTTGAATAATTGGGCATCGGCATACAGTTTGCCTTCACCCTCGCAGACTAGGCGAATCTGCTTGTCGTCGGCCAACGCGTCGAGATAACTGCAAACGGCTTCGATCTCGGCGCGTGCGTCCAGATGGGTTTTATGCAAGGCAATTTCGGTATTGTCGGCCCTGGCTAAAAACAGTAGGGTTTCGATAATTTGCGCCAAGCGGCGATATTCTTCCAGATTGGATTCCAGTATTTGCCGGTATTCGTCAGCGCTACGCGGCTGGGTCAGACTCACCTCGCCTTCGCCGATCAGGTTATTGACCGGCGTGCGCAGTTCATGAGCCAAATCGGCGGAAAATTGCTGCAATTGTGTGAAAGACTGGCTCAAGCGCCGCAACATCGCATTGAAGGCCACGGTCAAGTCGAACAATTCGCTGGGATAATCCGTCGGCGTCAATTGCTCGTGGAGTTGCGTCGCGGTCATGCCTTCCATGTGGCGAGCCATGATAATCAAGGGATTTAAGCCGCGCCGCGCGACGACAAAAGCGGACAAGCCGGAAAACAGCAAGCCGATCAGCAGCGCCGCCGCCAGATTGCGCCGGTATTCGGCCAGCAACGCGGCTTGGTGCGAAATGTCCAGGGCAATCTGGACGGTATGCTTCGGCGTTGCTTGATGGGTTGCGGTCATCAGCATAAAGCGCCGGCCGTCGGGCAGCGTTTGGATGGTCTCGTCGTTTTGTTCCGATTGGGAAGATCGCTCCGGAAATTGTGTCGTGGTGAATAATGCGGGCATCCTCGGCGTTTCGCTTAAGACTCGTCCTGCTTCATCCAAAACACGCGAGTAATATTCGCCGCTCGGCAAATCCAGGCCTTCGCGCTGTTCGTCGGCCAAGCGTTCTAAATTCGGCGGTTGCTCCGCTAATACGCTTTGCAACATCTGAATTTCTTTCAATAAGAATTGCCGATTGTCTTCAGCAAAGGTATCAGCCAACGACCGGTACATATAAAAGCCTAGCCCCAGCAAAATCAGCAAGGCCGCCAACGAGAACAATCCCGTCAAACGCGCAGTTATCGACCAAGGCCGAGGATGGTCAACGCTGTTCGAGGACATAGCCCATCCCGCGCACGGTATGCAACAGTTTTTGCGGAAACGGATCGTCGATTTTCTGCCGCAAACGGCGTATCGCGACATCGATGATATTGCTGTCGCAGTCGAAATGGACATCCCACACTTGTTCGGCAATCAAGGTCCGCGACAGGACTTCACCGGGTCGGTTCATGAATAAGGCCAGCAGAGTGAATTCCTTCGGCGTTAAATCCAGCGCTTGGCCGTCGCGATAAGCTTTATGCCGGATGGGATCCAGGGACAAATCGGCCAATTGCAATCGCTCCGCTGGCCGTGAGGGGCCGCGTCGTAATATCGAGCGAATCCGCGCCAACAATTCGACGAACGCAAACGGCTTGACCAAATAATCGTCGGCGCCCAGTTCCAAGCCCTTGACCCGATCGTCCAGCGTGTCGCGCGCGCTGAGATACAACACCGGCGTCTTCCGGCCCCGCTGTCTCAATTCCCTTAACACCGACCAGCCGTCGCGTAACGGCACCATGACATCGAGAATGATCAGGTCGTATTCCACGGTCGTGGCCAGCAACAAGCCTTCTTCGCCGTCGGGACAGCTATCGACCACAAAACCGTGCTCGCTCAAACCCTTATGCAAATAGGCGGCGGTTTTCCTTTCGTCTTCGACAATTAAAATGCGCATGACGAAGCCGTCAAATAAATCGCCTTTGATGAACAAACCTAGACATTTTCATCAGGACCATCAACACCGATTCCGCTCCACGCCATTGCCATGTGTTCGAGCCAACATAAAAGTCCCCGCCAGCATCAGCGCCGCAGCGAGGCCGAAACCGGCTGCCGGCGAGACCGCTGTCCATACCACGCCCACCGTGGCGCTGGAAACAAATTTGGCGGCGCCGTTCACGGTGCCGAGCACGCCGTAACTTATCGTCAGCGTTTCAGCCTGCACCATCTCGGCGGTGACGGTCGATTCCAGGGCTTCTTGAACGGCGACATACAATCCGGCAATGAAGAAAATGCCGCCCAGCAGAACCACGCTGTCGACGCCATACCAGAAGGCCAGCGCGGTCAGCAACGCAGTCAATACACCCAACACATAACCGCTCACCAGTACCGGCAAGTGTCCCCAACGGTCGGCCACTATGCCGATGGGATACGAGACGGCGACCTGCACGATATTGCGCCAGACGTAGAGCATGCCGGCCATTTGCGCCGCCTGCACCACGCCCAGCGATGCAGTGAGCATTTGCGTCGCCGCCAGAATCAACAGGCTGTGCGAAAAATCTCCGACGCCGAATACCGCGACGGCGCCAAGGTAACGCTTGAAACGACTCGGCAAACCGCGCAGGGAACTAAAAAATTTGAGCGCCGGGTTAGGCGAGTGTTCGGGATCCTTGACCAACGCCAGGAAAGCCAGCACCGCTAACAGCCCTGGAATGATCGATAGCCACAACACCAGGCGAAATGGGCCGTCGTCAGCGTTCCAGTCCAATGCTTGCACCCAGTTGCTAAAAGGCGCTTCGTTCCAGGGGAAATCATGCGCCCAGCCCAATATCGCAACCCCCAGCAACGGCCCCACAACCGCGCCTATGGTGTCCGTCGCCCGGTGAAACCCGAATGCCCTGCCGCGCGTTTCCGGCGTGACCGCCTGTATCACGATGGCATCGCGTAGCGGGCCGCGCAGACCTTTGCCAAACCATGACACCACGCGACCCAATAACAAAAGCGGCCAACCAGACGCCAGGGCGATCAGCACCTGGCCTACGGGCGTCAGACCATAGCCAAGCAGCACCAGCAATTTGCGGTGCCCCAGTTTGTCGGCGATGTAGCCGGACAGCATTTTGGTGAAGCTCATCACCGCATCGGCAATGCCTTCGATGATGCCCAGCGCCGCCGCCGGAATGCCGAGCACCGCCAGAAAGCCGGGCAGCATGACCGTGGTGGTTTCATAGCAGAAATCGCCCAGCGAACTGGTGATGCCGGCGCCGACCACGGTGCGGTTAAGCCAGCCCTTGCTTGGTTTAGCCTCGGCGGTGGGCGGCATGGCTTGCTTGCAGGTCGGGCAGCGTATTTCGGAGGGCGCGGCCGGTTCGACATCGGCAGCCGGCGTATTATCGGATTCGTTCATTCTATTCTCCCGGTAGAGGGCTTTAAGGCATCTGGTTCGCTCGTCCAATGTTGGCAGGTATAGGGTCTATCTCCTTGTTCATGGCTACACCTCGAACGTGACAAGCACGGGATAGTGGTCGGAGGCCGCGTCGGTAATGCCGTTGCGGATGACCTGGTAGCTGCGTGCCGTGGCGGCAAGCGCCTTGGACGCCAGCAGGTAGTCGCAGCGCATGGTGGCGAACTCGGCATCGCGGTAGGCCGCCGTCGGGACGGTAGGCACCCGGTCGGCGTCCAGTTGGAGACCGAGATCGACCCAGCCTGCCGCCTCCAGATGGGCCATTACGCTGCGGTCGATGCTTTTCAGGTCGTCGGCCAGATAGCGGGCGCGGTGATGCGGCGCCAGTGCAGGCCAGTCCTGCGGCTCGGGGTCGTGCGGCGAAGCCGAGTTGAAATCGCCGGTGATCAGCGTCAATTTTTCCGGCGCGGCGTGTACCGCCAGATACGCCGCTTCGCGGCGGCGCACCTCGGGACCATTGGGGCACAGGTGGGCGCTGATGAAGGTAATGGGCTGTTCGCTGCCGGGCACGGCCACTTTCAGCGTGGCCAGAGTGTGATGGAAGTGCGCGCCGTCAACCTCGAAACTCACCGGCTGCAACGGCTCGCGGATGAAGATCGCCACGTTCTGCCCGGTGCGCGGGGCGACCGCCAGAAAGCCGCGCATGCCGATCTGTTGTTCCAATGCGTAAAGCCAAGCGCCGCTGTTGGCGTCGAAGCCCTTGGCTTCTTGCATCAGGAACACGTCAGGCTTGAGTTCGTTGATCAGTTGCACTTGCGCCTGGGCGCGGCGGTCATCGCCGCCGTCGCGGCCCGCGAACAGCGTGTTGTAGGTGAGAATGGTCAGTGTGGTCATGGTGAGTCCTTTGCGTTATTGCGGTTCGTCGGGGGAATTACGGTTCTCGTCGTGCGCTTCGAATACGCGCTGCGCGTAGGTGTCGAGCAAGGCTTCACAGCCTTTGATGCGTTCGGCGGCTTCGACCGCCAAGGTCGCCCCATAAAAGTCGAGCTTGACGATCTTCGCCAGCCAAGACCGAAGCTTTTTCAGATCGACATCGTTTTCTTCCAACTCGGCGTAGGTGAAATAGTGGGCGGCTGTCTCTTTGGCGATCTCGGCCTCGAAGTCCTTGCACTTGCCGAGGAACTCGACGTATTCCTCGTCGCGGTCGGCTTTGAAGCGCGCCACCACCTTGTTTTCCTGCGCCTGATCGAGCGCCACGGTTTCCAGAATGACGGATTCCCCCGCCATTTCTCTAATTTCATTCTCGATCATCTTCAAGCGTCGGACATGATCGTCGGTCTTGGGCAACAGGCAAACGCCGTTTTGCAGATAAACGGCGCCCATGCCTTTGAGCCGGCGCCACAAGGCAACCCGCTTTTTAGCCGGCTCGGAAGGGACTTTATAAGTAAGCAGCAACCAATTTTGTATATTCATGTAGCAACTATAATGTAACGACTGTTACATTTCAAGAGTTCTAAACAAATAAAATGCTATCAATTTATACCAATCGAGCGGAGATCGGGTAGCTCATCGGCGTCCGCTCCATCGTTGTGTAATAAAATAAGGCGGGACAGGTTTTAAAAACCCGTCCCTAACGTTTAACAAATGCTTGAGTTGAGCAGATACATTCAAACATCGCAAAACGTTTCGGTCTGGGCTGCAAGCCCGGTCCACCGTATAACAATTGTGTGGCGCATTATTTGGCAGATCCTCTTATACTACGAGCTTACGCCAACGAACAAATATGGGGTTTACTTGAAGGCATCCGTTTATATTGAAACGTCTTTTTTCAGCTATCTGACAGCACGACCCAGTAATGATTTACGCGCAATGGCAAACCAGAGCGTGACATCAGAGTGGTGGGAAACACAACGATTCAATTACAGCGTCTTTGCATCTGACCTCGTCATAGCCGAAGCCGGCAAAGGTCATCCAGAAGCCGCACAGCGGCGATTGGCGGTCATTGCCGACTTACCCTTACTCCAGATTTCTGCCGAGGTCAAAGTCTTGGCGCAGGCTCTCATTGAAAACCATGCCCTGCCTCCGAAAGCGGAGGCGGATGCCTTCCATGTGGCTATTGCAGTTGTGAACGGTATTGAATACTTGCTTACATGGAATTGCACCCATATTGCCAACGCACATACAAGACCTAAAATCGAAGCTTCCTGCCGTGCGCTTGGTTATGAACCACCCGTTATCTGCACCCCACTCGAACTTACAGAGGAATAAACATGTGGCAAGACCCGATTGTTACCGAAACCCGCTCCCTCAGAGACCAATATGCCCGCCAGTTCAATTACAATGCCGACGCTATTTTTGAAGACCTGATGGCAAAACAAGCCATGCACCCGGAACGTATCGTTTCGTTACCACCACGCAAGGTTGATAACTTCGATCGCGCCAATATCAAATCCCCTGTCTAACCCAACGCTCTAGCCCGTAACCTGCGGTCGCTGTAGCGTACGGTGAGCAAAGCGAACCGCACGGGGAGATGTCCCGATTGACTGGCATTGTTTGGTGCGGTTCACTGCGTTCACCACACCCGCACTTAATCTCCGTCCCGCCGTGTTGAATGGGCCAAGCGTTGCAGCACAAAATAACAAGTAGGCGTGGCAATCAACGACAGCAACACCGACAGCACCAAGGCCCCGATCACGGCAATCGCCAACGGTTTTAACATGTCCGATCCGGTGCCGATACCGTAAGCCAGCGGCAACAAGCCCAGCGCGGCAGCCAACGAGGTCATCAGTACCGGACGCAAGCGCCGTCGCCCCGATTCCAGCAGTGCCTGTTCCAAGGGTTTGTTTTGCACTGTTAACTTATGGACCGAGTCCAGCATCAGAATGCCGTTTTTGGCGACCACGCCAATACCGATAATCGCGCCGAGTAAGGACACGATATTGACCGAAGTGCCGGTCAAGAACCACGCCATCAGCGTGCCGCATAGGGCCAATAACGAACCGAACAAGATCGCAACCGGCTCATGAAAGGAACGGAACTCGATGAGCAGCACGGTAAACACCAGGAAAATGGCCGCCAGCAAGACCAACAGCAGATTCTGGAACGACTCCTGTTGCTGTTGAAACAGGCCGCCGAACTCCAGTACGCCGGCCGGCAGACTGGAGTCTTGCGCCAGTTTGGTTTTGATTTCTGAAATGGCGCTGCCCAAATCGCGGTTTTCCAGGCGGGCGGAAACGGCTACCAATTGCCGCAGGTCTTCCCGGTGCAATTCCAACTGGCCGGGTTCGGCCACCATATCGGCTACTTGCGATAATTTGACGGTACGGCCGTCCAGGGAACGCAATGGCAGCTCCTTGAGATCGGCGATTTGTTCGCTGGCTTCGGATTTCATGCGCACCCGGATGTTGACGATACAGTCGCCTTCCAATACAGATGAGGCTTTTTGTCCCAACATGGCGGTGGAGACGGCGATGGCCACATCGTTGGCGGTCAAGCCGAAACGCATGGCGTCGCTGTAACGCACCCGCACACTTAACGAAGGGCCGGTGGTTTCCAGGCCGTCGAAGCTGTCGACCACGCCGGGAATGGTGTTCAACGCCTCGCGCACTTGCGGGGCCTTTTGTTTCAGCCATTGCACGTCGTTGGAGAACAGTTTGATTTCAATCGGTCGCGGCGACCAGGTTAAATCGCCGATCAGATCGCCCAGGATGCCGGCAAATTCCCATTCCAAACCCGGAACCGCCGCATGTAGCCGTTGCCGCAAGTCGGCGACCACCTCGTCGGTTTTGCGTTGCCGATCCGGTTTCAATTTCACCAAAAAGTCGCCCTTGTGTGCTTGGGTAATACCCAATGCCAAGCGTGCGCCGGTACGCCGCGAATAACCGTCCAGTTCCGGCATCGAGCGTAGTATGGTTTCGGCTTGCTGCAATTGCCGGTCGGTCTCGGCGAGATGGGTGCCCCACGGCGCATGATAGTCAATCACGAATCCGCCCTCGTCCATGAACGGCAAAAACTCACTGTCCAACTGATTATAAAGCCAAACACCTAATAGCAAGATCAAGCCGCAAACGGCGAGAACCCGCTTGGCCTTTTGCAGCGCCCAGTGCAAGCTTTTTTCGTAGGCCTTACTCAGCCTGCCGAACCAGCCGCTAGTCGCGGATGGGTCATCCATTGCAGACGGGATCACCGCCAGTTTTGCCGGGTGTATGACCTGTTCTGGCGAAGCAAGCCACCAACTGGCCAATGCCGGGATCAGCGTCACCGCCAACAACAATGAGGCCTGCAGCGACACCACCATAGTCAGCGCCAATGCCTTGAAAAAGCTGCCAGCCACGCCGTCTAAAAATGCCAGCGGAATAAAAACCACCACCGGCGTCAAGGTCGAGGCGAGCAATGGCCGGAAGATTTCCCGCAAGCCCTCGGTTACCGCGTCCAGGCGTTCCAGTCCTTGCTGCAACTTGGCATGAATCGCTTCCACGACCACGATGGCGTCGTCGATAATCAAACCAATGGCGGCGGCAATGCCGCCCAAGGTCATCAAATTAAAACCCAGACCGCTAATGCGCAAAATCAGCATCGCCAGCAATACCGTGACCGGGATGACCACTGCCGCAACCAGCGTGGTACCCCAGTTTTTCAGGAATACATACAAGATCGCGACCGACAAGATCAGCCCCAACACGATGGCTTCCCAGACGCTCTGAATCGAGTCGCCGACTAATAAGGACTGGTCGTAAATCACCTGCATTTGCATACCGGGCGGCAGGCTTTGTTTTAAGGTCTCCAGTTCCTGCTTGAGTTGCTGGGCTATGCCTAAGGTACTGCCGTTCGGTTGGCTATAAACGTTCAGCAACACCGCATTGACACCATTCGCCGTGACGATATTGAATGCCGGCTCCTGGCTGCGTTCGACGCGGGCAAAATCCTTGATGCGGATTGGGTGCGCGGTTGACGGCACGGCTTGAGGTTGTTGGTTTGACGGAACAGGCGCTGCTCCCGGCACCGACACCGTCAGGTTCTCCAGTTCTTCGATTGAATGGATGCGGCCGTCGGCCACGGTCAGATACAGTTTATAGTCTTCCTCAAGCATTCCGGTGGGGACGATTAGATTGTTTTTAAGCAAGGCATCGGTGACTTGGCCGAGGCTGAGATTGACGGCTTGCAGCCGCAACGGATCGACCACCACGTGGTATTCCGGCACGCGGCCGCCGACAATACCGGTCCTGGCGACGCCGGGGATGCGCAGCAAACGCGGTTGCAATGTGTAACGGGCGGTTTCCCATAATTCCGTTAATGCATGGTCTGGGCCGGTCAAACTCAAACCGATCACCGGAAACGCCGCAAACGTCAGCCGCCACACGGCGGAAGTTGCGGTCGGCGGCAAGGATTTTTGCACGTTGGCCAGCCGGCCTTGCACGAACAGCTCGGCCTGAACCATATCGGTCTGCCAATCAAAAAACACGTTGACTTCCGCCGAACCGCGCCCGGTTTTCGAACGGATGGTGGTGACGCCGGGAATATCCTTCATGGCTTCCTCGACCGGCCGGGTGATGGTCGCCATCATTTCGTTGGCGGGCATGACGCCATTGTCGATCAAAATCACCACGCGGGGAAAATCGGTGCGCGGAAAAATCGACGACGGCATGTTCAATGCGGAATAGGCGCCGGCCAGGCACAGTGCGACGCACAAAAACACAATGGCCAAGCGATGGCGAAGCGGAAAGGCAAAGGATGATGACAACATTATTCGCTTACTCGAATACGGGTTTCATCGGGCAGGCCATAAGCCCCATCGGTCACCACAGCCATGCCTTCCTGCAACCGATCACCCGTTATTTCCACCTGGTTACCATCGCGCAGTCCTGTTTTGACCGTCACCCGTTTGGCGTGGTTGCCGTCGACCAGTGCAATCGTGCTGCCGGTATCGCCATGCACCACGCTCTGAATGGGCACGGCCAGCCGGTTGCGCAATTCGGCTACCCGAACGCGCGCCCGAACGAATTGACCGGCACGGACTCCGTTACCGCCGGGCAAGGACGCCCGAACCAAAACTGTATCGGTCAGCGGATCGATTTGTGGGCTGATGAAAACGACTTGGCCAGAGCTCACGGCTTGATCGGCTGGCGAACCTGGGTCGAACTCCACCGGCTGACCCAGGTGGACAGCGATGATTTCCTGGCTGGGAATTTTAAGGGCGACATCCAGCCGTTTCAGATCAATCAAATCGGCCAACATGTTATTGAGGCCGATGGCCTCGCCGGCTTTGACATGAATCGCGGCAACGGTGCCGTCCAGCGGCGCTTTGACCGTGAGCAGATCGCGTTGCGTTTCGGTATTCGCCAAGTCCTTGCGTGCCGTTTGTAATAGTTGCTCAGCCTCGTCGTAGAGTTTGCGCGATACGTTGTCCGCTGCATTCAATTGCTGCTTGCGGGCAAAATTCTTCTGCGCGAATTCGACGGTGACATTGGCTTTGGCGACCATAGCATCGGCGACGCGGCTATCGAGTTCGAACAAGACGGCGCCTTTTTTAACGACTTGGCCTTCTTCGCAAAATACTTGCGCGACAACCCCGGCTACCGATGCCGCGAGCTTGGAACTGGCAGCGGGTTTTCCCGCCATCGCCGGCTCCGGCTCGACCATGCCATAGGCCATCACATAGCGGTAGAGCGTGGTTTTTACGATTTTTGCGGTTTTAACGGCCACTTCGGTTTCGACTGGGCTTTCGCTTTCGGCGTTTGCCGAAGGGCGTAACGCAAACAGGCCCAAGGCCAGGGCGGCGATCAGGATTAAGCCTATCGGGTATTTCATGGTTTGAGTTCCTTGGCGGCTAATTCGGCAATCGAACTCGGCGTAAGCACCGAATGCAGCGGTAGTCGGAGCGTGTCTTCCAATGCGTTCAACGCCTGTTGAGTTTCGACCAGTACATCCAAACGGGCGCGTTCGGCTAAGGTTTGTTCCAATTCGGCGCTCAGCAAGGCGACGCGATCAGCTTCGCCAGCATGATACTGGGCTTGCACCGCCATCGAATTGCGTTGCTGGGCTTGGACTTGGTTTTCGCTATCCCGCCATTTGTCCATTAGCGCCGCGACGCCGGTGTGGGCCCGGTCGATGTCGCCGATGATTTTCATCTGCAAGGCTTCGAAGCGCACGGCCATCTCAGTCCGCTTGGCTTCGGCTTCCGCGATGGGGCCTTGGTTTTGATGAAACACGGGCAATTGCAGCAAAGAGCCGCCTAATGTCCACCGGTGTTCGCCCATTTCCCAGGCGTAACCGGGATTGACTTGCAGATTGGGATATTGGTTGGCGATTTCGAGTTGCAATGCCGCCTGGGAAGCTTGGTAATCGGCCAACGCCGCCAACACATCGGGACGGGTGTGCAGGGCTTGTGTTTTTAGCGTGCCGACGGGAACGGCCTGCAAAGCCGGATTGACGGCAAACTCATTGTAGTCAAAGGCGGCGTTTGCCAGGCCTTCGACCGGTATGCCGATGGCCGCCGCCAACATCACTTGGCTTTCCGCCGCGCGTTTTTGCACCGCATCGGTATTGAGTTTGGCTTGATTGAGCGCCAAATGCGAGCGGCTGATTTCTAACGGTCCGATTTCGCCGACGACGAGTTGTTGCTCCAAGTGTTGATTGATGGCTTGCTGCACGGCAAGTTGTTGCTTGGCAAAACGCGCCGCTTGCTCGGCGACAAACGTTTCCAACCACGCCGCCCGCAAACGTCCGCGCACTAGCCAAACGGCATCGGCGATACGCAAGCGGGCCGCGCCGGCCAGTTGGTTGGCCTTCGCGATCCGGTCATCGCGCTTGCCGGCGGTTTCGATGGGAATGCTGATGGAACTTGCGACAATCCAAGGCACGGCGGCAGTCGCCAAGTTGCGCACCCAGGTAGGCGAAATTGTCATATAAGGATTAGGGCGCTGCCCGGCGGTTTTAATGCCGGCCGCCGCCCATTGCGCTTGGGCGCGGGCCACCGCCAGATCCGGGTGGTAGAAAATCGCCGCCAGCGTCAGACGATCCAGATTCCAGGCTTGGTCGGCATTAAGCGATTTTTCCGCCGTTACTGATCGAATAAAGTTAGACAATTCGGGGCTTGCAAGGCTCCGTTGTTGCAGTTGCGCGGCCGAATGCTCCGGCGCAAGCTCGTGCGCCTGAAATTGTGCGCAGCCGGCGAGAAGCAGATTGAGCAGGGATAAAAACAAAAAGATTGGGGATGATCTAGGCATGGTCAAACGATAACAATGCTTTCCTGACGCGACCATGACGGGAAGATTACAGTTTTGTCAGAATCACTTGTTGTTAATCCTTGGTTAAAGCAGGCCGCAGAATTTTCAAGGATATCTGTTCGGTAAGCCTGTACCGATTCAGCAAATTGATGAGTTATTGAAGCAACTCAAATGGTATGGAACAACGAAACGAGCCGAGCCGACCCCGGAGGGGACGGGTATAGTGGACTCCGAAATCCGGACAATAGTTTAAGCTATGCTCTGATCCAAAAATGAGACAGAAAATGAGTGAAAGCAAACGCAAGGTATTTACGGGAGCCCAAAAAGCAAAGGTTGCCCTAGAAGCGATCAAA
>Ga0172373_10004289_pt1 | contig 20229 bp, 18 predicted proteins | sample Lak10m_2_FD_114546 | JGI IMG/M metagenome (GOLD analysis project Ga0172373, IMG submission 114546) | Freshwater microbial communities from Kabuno Bay, South-Kivu, Congo - kab_092012_10m | ecosystem: Environmental > Aquatic > Freshwater > Lake | place: Democratic Republic of the Congo...
AGGAATCAGTAAAAAAAATTTCCTTATTTTAAGCTATATAAATTAAAAGGTATTTTACATTTTAATAGATTCCTGCCTTCGCAGGAATGACAATATGTTAATCTTAAACAAGTCTATTTTATTTATTAATTATAATACTTATGGAAGAACCAAGTAAATTAGATTTAGAATTATTTAATAGTAATTTAAAAAGAGTTGAAGAAGAATATAAGTTTTGAAATTTTAAAAAATGTATAAGTATTTCAGAAATTCTTATAAGTGAGTTAAAAATATACTCTGATGTTTATAGAATACTTAATAAAGCAGTAAAATTTAGACAATTAGCATTAGTTGAAATTCTTTTTGATGATATAAAAAATAAATAACTTATTATATTTGTACTAATAAGTTGATTATTAAGCCATTAGTAGTAAAATATAAATGTTATTTTACTACTAATTTTTTATTTATGGCAGAATGTTTTGAATTATTTTTAAATTATTTTGAATTAAATTTTTCTCCACCTAGAAAAGATGAATGAGATATATCAGAAGATTTTGATTATCATAGAAAACCTTTTGTTATAACTAAATGAGTTTATGAAGAAGTAAAAATCTATACAAGTGATGAAGATATAAAAAAACAAATAATTTTTAATAGAATAATAAATACATATTACGAAAAAGCTAAAGTAATGAAATTAGATTATTTACAAAAATTAAAAGTTAATAGAGATATTTGTCGGTTAATTGATAATTGAACTGATATTTGTTTAATGTATCCTACTGATTATTAGTATTTTTATTATTCTAATCTAGACTTATGTATAGAAACTATTTATTATCTCAACTCTTAGAATGTGGTTTTATGGATGTTGATTTTCTTGAATGATTAATTAAAGAATTTGATATTGAAATAGATATTGATGAAATTAGACAAGAATTTTGAACTACAAATATAAATATATTGATTTATAAAGTATTTAACGAAATTAAAGATAAGTTTTTAGAAGAATATAGAGAAGAAGTTGAAAAAATAGTTTGAAATAGTATTGATGATTTTGATGATGAAGATTATGAGATTTTCACTAACTGTATTGACAGTCATTTACGGTTTAATAATGAAGAAGTTGAGGCACTTTTTCAAGAATGGCAAAGTAAAAATAATAATAATTAATTTTAAAAACTTATGGATAAAATTATTGAAAGAATAGATGATTTTATGAGTAAAAAAGTCATTTATCAAAGAAATTGTTTTTTACAAGAAACTTTAATGAGAAATCCAGATGAGTTTAGAGTTCCTGAAAATGATGAATTTTTTATTTATGTTGATGATGAATGAAAAATAACTAAAAATTGAGCTAATTATTTACTTGATAAATTTTCTAGTGATTGAGATAGAGAAAATTTATCTTATGACCAATGATATTTTGAGTGATACATATGTGCTTTGAATGATTTAAATCATTTTATTAATACAAAGATAAACAAATAAGTTAATTTTTAATACTAACTATATGGCTTATAATAAAATAAAATTTAATAAATATATAAATGAATATGATGTTTCTGTTTTATTGAATAATTTAGAAATTGATAATACAGAAATTGAATTAATTAAAAATTCTTGAATACCAGATTTTAATTGATTCAATATAAATACAAAAAATAAATGAAATGGCTGTAATATTGCTATGACTTTAGTTGTTTTAATGCAAGATAATGTTTTAAAAGATAATATTTTAACAGAAACTATACCTATTAACATATTAATAAGCACTTATACATATTTCTTAGCAAAAGTAATACTTAATAAAGATTTTGATATTAATGCTAAAAGTTATACTGATTCTACCCTGCTTTCAAATGTAATTAGAAGTAATAACATAGATATACTTAAGTTTCTACTAAACAATAGAAAAGATTTAAATATAAATTTATGTAAATCTAGATTTTGAAATACTTATTTAGATATAGCTAAAGAAAGCTGACATTTTGAAATAGTTGATATGTTACAAAATCATATTAATGAAACGAAAGTATAACTAATAATTTACTGAATAGTAAGAACTTAAAAAACTTAAAATAATTTTTTATTTTAAGTTTTTTTATTGTTATGATAATAAATTATGTAAAAATAGCTGTAAATTATACTTTTATAAAATAAGTAAGAACTCAAAGCCATTATTATAGCATTAAAACTCATTTTTTTGCTGTTATTTGCGATTTTAAATTAATTTATATAGAAATAATAGTAAATGATTTTTTACTCAAATAAAGCGAAAATATTGAGATTTTAGAAAAATACTTTATAAACGAATTATAGAAATATGAGTAAATAGACAAGAAAGCCATATTTTAAATTAGACAAATAAGGAAAAAAGAGTATATTTTTATAAAAATATTTGTATATAAGTAACTAATAATTATATGACTTCTTGAAAATTTATTACGAACAAAGATAAGATTTTATCTGAAACTATTTCAAATATACTACCTACAGCAGATAGGATTGATTTTTTAGTTTGATTCTTTTATTTTTCTTGATTTTGAGAATTATATAAATGACTTGAAAATAAAAAAATAAGGATTCTTGTTTGAATGGATATTGAAGTGTTAATAAATAAAACTGTAAAAGAAGTTTATAAACTTGAAAGTGATAATAAAAATATTAAAAAAGATGATTTTATTAATCAATTAAAAACTGCTTTTAATAGAACTGATATTTTTGATAGTGAAAAAAATATCGAATCAGTAAAATTATTTATATCAAAAATAGAAAACAGGACATTAGAAATAAGAAGAACTAGAGAACCAAATCACTCTAAAATGTATTTATTCTATGAAAATGAAGTATCAAACCATGGTTGAGATAGACCTTGAACTTTAATAACAGGTTCAAGTAATTTTACATACTCTTGATTAACTTGAAGACATGAATTAAATGCTAGATTTGATGATAAACAAAGTTTTTTAGAATGACAAGAAGTATTTGAAGAATTATGGGCAGATAGCATAGAAATTACCTCTTGATGAGAAGATGATGAAGTTGTTAAAATGTTTAAAGAAGAAACTTGGTTAAAAGTTCCAACTCCTTATTATTGTTACATTAGATTATTGAAAGAATACTTTTTAAGTAATAAAGGTAAACACTTAGAAACTCCAGAAACATTAACAGCTTGATTATTTAATGATTTAGAATATCAAATTAGAGCTATTTCAGATTGAATTAAAATAATAGAGGAACATAATTGAATTATTATATCTGATGTAGTTTGATTATGAAAATCAATTATTGGTTCAAGTTTGATATGAAATTTATGAAGAAAAGCAATAATAATATGTCCACCTCATCTAAAAAAACAATGGGAAGAATACGGAGAATTGTTTAGTTTAAATCTTAAAATTTATAGTTCTTGATTAATTGAAGAGGCTTTAAATGAAGATAATTCAAGAAATCATAAAATAGATGTTATACTTATAGATGAAGCTCATAGATATAGAAATGATGATAATATAGATTATTGATTTTTACATAGATTAACAAGAAATAAAAAAGTTATTCTATTAACTGCTACACCTTTTAATAATGCTCCAAAAGATATTTTTAATCTTATAAAACTTTTTCAAATACCTAAAAAAGCTACTATTACAAATTGAAGTATTTTAACTTTTGAGTTTAGAAAACTACAAAAAGATTATACTAAACTAAGAGAGTTACAAAAAGAAAATAAAATAGAAAAATCAGAACTAAATAAAAAACTAGAATCAATTTCAAAAAATATAAAAAGGCTTATCGGTCCAGTAGTTATTAGAAGGTCAAGAGTAGATTTGGAAAAAAATCTGAGATTTAAAGAAGACTTAGAAAAACAATGATATGAATATTCAAATGTAATTCCACCAAAAACAATAGAATATGATTTATGAAATATAAAAGAACTTTATCTAAATACAATAACTGAATTACTTAGTCCAGATAAAGAACAAATGAAAGATAAAAGATTTACTTGTGCTAGATATGCTCCTTTGATGTATTTAAAAAAAGAAAAACTAGCTGAAAATAGTGATTATTATAAAACTTTTATGAAGATTTATGGTTATTCTATTTTAAGAATTGAATGAAGACAACAAAATATGCCTTTGTTTATTACTAGATTACTAGTTTCTAGATTTGAAAGTTCTATTTCATCATTTAAAATTACATTAAAAAATATTTATTCTAAATATAATCATTATGAAAAATGGTTAAATGCTTGAATTATTCCTATTATTTGAAAATGAGTATTACCAGAAGTTGAAGAATTAGATTATGATGAAATTGATACTTTTATAGATAAAGATGATTTTGATTATGAAAAATTTAAAAATTTAAAAACTGATGAAATAAATACTTTATTAAAGAAAAACAATTGATTTGCTATTAAATTGGAAGATATGGAAGATAATTTTATATCTAATTTTAAAGCTGATAAAGTATTTATAGAAAATTTAATTAAACAGTGGGAAAAAATTGATTTGGATCCAAAATTTAATAATTTTTCAAAAGATATAATAGAAAGTTTAAGTAAAAATCCTGAAAATAAATGAGAACCAAAAAGAAAAATAGTTGTATTCTCTCAATATAGCGATACTGTAAATTATTTATATGAAAATCTAAAAAATCTATGAGTAAAAGTTTTAATGGTTACTTGATGAAATAAGACTAAATCACTGATAAAAGAGCTTAGAGAAAATTTTGATGCCTGATTAAAAATAGAACATCAAAGTGATGATTATGATATAGTTGTTGCTACAGATTCAATATCAGAGTGATACAATTTACATAGAGCTTGAACAGTTATAAATTATGATATTCCATACAATCCTACAATTGTAATACAAAGAGTTTGAAGAATTAATAGAATAAATAAAAAAGTATTTGAAAATCTATATATTTATAATTATTTCCCTAGTTTTGCATGAGAAGAACTTATAAGGACTTCAACTATATCAAAACTTAAAATAAATATGATTAATTCTATTCTTTGAAGTGATACAAGAATATTAGATGAAAATGAAACTCTTGAATCATTTTTAAATGAAATATTAGAAAAAGATATGACAGAGGAAGAAGAATCATGGGAAACAGAATATGAAAACTTTTTATATAATCTTGATAAAGTAGAAATAACTAATTCAAATAAAATACCTGATAGAAGTAGAGTGAGAAGAATATCAAAAAATCATAAAAATATGATAATAATTTTTGCTAAAAAATGAAAATGATTTGTTTTCAAAATGATAAATAAAGTTTCATGAGAAATTGAAGTTTTAACTATACAAGATTCTTTTAAAATATTTGAAGCAAAAAAAGAAGAAGAGTGATTTCCTACAAGTGATGATTTCTACAAACATTATACAATTTTAAAGCAAAGTTTATTTAAAATAGATAAAGATGAAAAAGTAGACCCAGCTATTGCTAGAGTTATAAAATCATTACAAATACCTCAAATAAAAAATGAATTATGAACTGATTATAGCAAACTAGTAATTAAAGTAATAAACGAGCTTGATAGTTTACCTAAAGTTTATTTATCTATGCTTAGAGATATAACAAAAGATAATTATAAAGAAAAAATAGCATTATTTAAAGAAAAAGTTCCATTAAATTATTTAGAATGAATTATTTTTGATTCTAACGAATACGATAACAAGGAAGAAGAGCTTATAATCAGTGAAGAGTTTTAATATTTTGTTAAGAATGGATAAATGAAAATAAGTATGGATATATTTTTGTTTATTTCAAGCTATTTTCTAGCATTAACAATGAATTATATACAAATAAGAATGGATAAAATAAGTCTAATTATTTTTTAAAAAATTAAACAAATGGATTTTCAAAGTAAATATAACAGAAGTAATTTTTTAAGATTTTTAAGAAATAACTTTTTATGAGATAAATTTGAGGAAAGTATAGAAGAAGCTACTATATTAAATAACTTTAAATCAAGTTTTTTTACAAAAATAACTAAATTATGAGTAGTAGAAGATTTTGATAACTTAATAGTTTTAGAAATAGAACATAAATCAAAAAATGATGCTAGAATATCATTAACAAAGGATATATTTAAACTTTTAAGACAATATGAGTTAGAATGAATTATTAGGCAACATGCTCTTGTTATCTTAAAAAATCCAGATTCAGACCAATATAGATTTTCTCTATTAACTACTACATATAACGAAGATTTTGAGGAAAAATTATCTAATCCTAAAAGATATAGTTTTTTACTTTGAGTTTGAGAAAAAGTAAAAACTGCTAAAGATTATTTAGAAAAAAAATGAAAAGTAGAAAAATTTGAAGATTTAGTAAAAAGATTTGATGTAGAAGTAGTTAGAAAAGATTTCTTTAATAACTACTTAACACTTTATATTAAGCTATATAAAGCTATTTTAGAGGCAGAAGATTTTGTAGAATTATTAAATAAACAAAAAGTCGATTTAGTAAGTTTTGCTAAAAATTTACTTTGAAAAATAGTATTTTTATATTTTATACAAAAGAAAGGTTGGCTTTGAGTAGGTAGAGATAAACAGTATTGAATAGATTGAGATAAAAACTTTATGAGAAGTATTTGGGAAGATTTCAAAAATAATAATGAAAGTCTAACTTCTGAGAAAGAATGATTTTTTTATAACGATTATTTAGAATGGCTTTTTTATGACGGTTTAAATAAAGATAGAAGAGATAGTGAGGATTATTTTCCTAATTTAAAAATGAAAGTTCCATATTTAAATGGTTGATTATTTAAAGAAGATTATAAAGGTTGGGATATAAATATTTCAAAGATTTCTAATGATTTATTTTCAAATGCTCTAGATACAGGTATTTTAGATATATTTGATACTTATAATTTTACGATAGATGAAGATGATTTATATGATAGTGATATAGCAATAGACCCAGAAATGCTTGGTAGAATCTTTGAAAAAATGATTTCTATAAGTCCAGATAATATAAATGAAATAGTAAATATTTATGAAAGTAAGAAAAAAGTAGAAATAGATAAAGAACTAAATAAAAAGTTTGGTGCTTTTTATACTCCAAGAGAAATAGTTCACTATATGACTAAAGAAAGTATAATTTCATATCTTGTAAATAATTTAAAAGGTAAAAAAGAAGAAAAAGAAATACAAATAAGATTATTGTTTGATTTAAAAGAAAAGTTTTTAATTTTAAAATCAGAGATAACAGAAGAAATATTTAATGAATTAGCTTGAATAATAGAAGAAGTTGATTTATTACTACAAAAAGTAAAAATACTTGATCCAGCTATTGGTTCATGAGCTTTTCCTATGTGAATTTTACATGAGATTTCAACAATTAGATATTATATTTATTGAGCTTTTTTCATTAAGTTTAAATTAAATGATAAAATTAGTGAATTTTTAGTTGATAATCCAACTTATAAATTAACTTGAAAATGACCAGAAAAAATAGTTTCAATGTATAAAATCAAGAGAAATATCATTCAAAATAGTATTTATTGAGTAGATATTGAGCTGGGTGCAATAGATATAGCTAGACTTAGATTTTGGCTTTCTCTTGTAGTTGATGAAGAAATTCCAGAACCATTACCAAACTTTGAATTTAAGTTTGTTTGTGCTAATACTTTGATACCGTTAGCAGAAGTAAATGAACAATCACAAATTGAATTTGATTGAACAAAAGAATTAAGTGTTGAAACTTTGAGAAAATATATGGCTTCATATTATAATTCGCAAACTAATAAAGATAAAGAAGAGTGGAAAACAAAAATAGAAAAATTTTTATGAATTTGAAAAAATACTGTTTTAGATTTATATCAAACAAAATCAGAAAGAACAAAACAATTAGAAACATATAAACCTTTTGATTCAACTCATAGTGCAGAGTTTTTTGATCCAAGTTTAATGATGTGAAATAGTAAATTTGATATAGTTATATGAAATCCACCTTATATTGCTAATCATGATATAGAAAGTAATATAAAGAAAAAATATGATGAATTATATTTTACAGCTCATAGTCATTATGATATTTTGATATTATTTTATGAACTTTGAATTAAATTATTAAAACAAGACTGAGTAATCACATATATTACTTCAAATAAATGGTTAGCTCAAAAATACTGAATTAAACTTAGAAAATTTATTAAATCACTTAGTATTTTACAAATACTAGATTTTTGAAATAATAAAATATTTGAAAATGCAACAGTTTCATCAGAAATTACAATAATTAAAAACACAAAAACAATAAGTGATTATAAATTTCTAGTTTGAAATTACAACGATAAAAAAATTAATTTTAACAAATTAGATTTGTCATTTTATAATACTACATTTATAAATGAAAGTAATGAATTTAATATAATACCAAGTTTAAATGAAAATCACTTCACTATAAAAAATAAAATAAATGTAAATTCTATTAATTTAGATAAATTAATGTATATAACTTTATGAGCTGTTATTCATTCTGAAAGCTGAAACAATACAAAGAAAGAATTTTTAAAAAGTAGTTTTGAATATAATTTAAAACCATATCTAGAATGAAAAGATATTTTAAAATGGCATAATAAAAATCCTTCTTTATTTTTAAAGTATGAACCAAACTTACATAGAGAACCAAGATTTAAAGAATTATTTGAAAATACAAAAATAGTATGTATAAGAACATCTAATTATAAAAATCCTCATAGATTTTCTATTGATAAAGATTCATACATAGCTGATTCTTGTATTATTGCAATAAAATATGACTTAGTTAAAAACCAAATAAATTATAATAATGAAATAATAGATTGATTAGATGATAAATACATATTAGCATTATTAAATTCTAAATTATTAATGTGGAACTTCTTCTCTTTTTATTCAGATTGATTACATTTTTATCCAAGACATTTAAAAGATACTCCTATAAAACAAATCTCCCCAGAAGCTCAAAAACCTTTTATAGAAAAAGTAGAGCAAATTTTAGAAATTACAAAACAACCTTGATATAATCCAAAAGAAGTTCCAGAAGAACAAAAAAGATTAGAAAAAGAGATTGATAAAATGGTTTATGAATTGTATGGTTTGAGTGATGAAGAAGTGAAAGTGGTGGAAGAGAGTTTAGTTTAAACAAAGGGCTAAAGCCCTCTGTTGACAAACTGATGATAAAAAATCAGCTGGTTAACAGATAGCTTTAGCTATTTGAAGAAAAGAAAATTGTGAGTTTAGATTTTAAAAATAGAAATATGGAAAAGTTAAAAAATATATATGTATGAGAATTTTGGTTTTCAAATAATCCAAAGAATAAAATTTATTGATATATAGAAAAAGTGAATTGAAGTTATAAATTATTTTTATCAAAATCTTTTTTCCCAAAAAAAATTCAGGGGTTAAAAAGTTGAAAAAGAGTTATTACAAATGAAAAAATATGAATTATAAACTGAAATTTAATTGAAAATAATATTTATCCTTGAACAAAATTGATTACATTATTCTGATTATCTTCATTTGAAGATTGAATGGATACAAAAGAATATTATTTTAAATATATGATTTTTGATTATCACTTTTTAGATGAAAAGGATATAAAATTTAAAAGTTTTAAATTTTCATTTGATTGATTATTTCAATTTTTTTGAAAGTGAATATTTGAAATAAATCAAATTAATAATACTTGATGAAATTCATTTTTTAATCCTGATGAAATTAATATAAAAGTTGATAAAGAAGCATTAAAATCAATTAAATTTTTAGAATTAAATTGATTAAATTATAGTTTTAAAAATTTAGCAAATCAAAAAAATATCACTCCTACTTTTTGTAGTAGAGATAAAACTATGTGATTACGTCAATGATTAGAAATTAAAAACAATTTATTTATTTTTGTAGAATCTGATAATAATAAAATTTCGTTGTTAGAAATAGAAAAATTATTAATTAATTTTCAGAGATTTTTTACATTGATTTTTTGATATAATATAAAGTTAAATAGTTTATGAATAAAGTATAAATATTTTCATTCAGAAAAAGAAAAAGATTTTTATAAACAAAGTAAGTGTCCTGAATATAGGAATATTGATATAGGTATAATTTTAAATGAATTATATGTAAATGAAATTTTATCAGAGGAATCAAAAAAGTTAACTAGAATTGAAACATTATTTAATTATGATGAAGTAAATAATGACTTTTGAAATATTGTAAAAACCTTCTTTGAAAATACTGAAAAATATAAAACTATTTATAATTTATATTATGCAACTTTACAAAATCAAAACCTACATTTAGAAAATCAATTTTTAAATTTTATTCAAGCTATTGAATGAATGTACTTAAAATCAAGCATTTATAAGAAAAATTTAAACGATTCAGTTATTATAGAAATAAAAGAAAAAATAAAAGAGTTAAATAAAAAATTAAAAGATAATATATTAGTTAAAGAGGAAAAAACTTTAACTTCAAAATTAAAAGATATTGAAAAATATTTATGAGTTAAATTTGAATTGATTGAATGACAAAATTTGAAAGAATTAATTCAAAAAATAAGAAATATATTTTCTCATTGATGAGATAGAGGTGATTTTGTTAATTTAGATTTATTAAATATAGTTGAATTATTAAAAACTGTTTTAGAGTTATTTATTTTAAAGGAATTATGATTAAAAGATGATTTATATAATTCTATAAAAGAGTATAAAATAAATTTAGAGCTTAATTTGAATGTAGTGTAAATTGAAAAAATAGTTTATTAGCTGTATGGTTTGAGTGAAGAGGAAGTGAGAGTTGTTGAGGAGAGTTTAGTTTAGATTTTAAAAATAGAAAGTGAGTAAAAATATAACAAATAAGGATTTACTAAAAAAAGTTTTATCTGATTTTAATAAATATATTGAAGAAAATGGAAATTGATTTAAAGAATTAGAAAATTTTCATAATAAAGTTGAATGGATTACCATTGAAGATAATTTTTACCTATTAGATAATAATAAAGAAATTCCTAAAAATACAACTTTATCATTTAAAAGAGAACCTAAATATATAGAAAATAGACCTTTAAAAGAACTAGCAAAAGAAATAGAAAAAAATTATGAAAATATTAAATTAATTGATATTTATAATTTAATTCCACAAATTTTAAGAAATATATATAATTTTTTATGATTTAAAATTGAAAATATAAATGTTGATTACTATTATATCATAAATTGATATATAAATTTTATTCCTAATAATCCTAAGCCTTCAAATTTTTCTGACTATGAAAATAACTTAGATTTTTTTGAAGAAATTATTTTTAAAACTCTTGATAAAGTAGGTGATGAATATAAAAAATTTGAATTTGAATTTATATTTAAAATTCCATTTAAAATAGTTTCAAGAAAAGAAAAAATTAATATTGATGATAGAATAAAAATTTACTACACAGATGATAACATTTTAACTATAGAATGAAAATATAAATATTGATATATTTTAGAAAAATTTTATAAAGCTTTCAAAGATTTAACATTAATAATAAATATTTTAGAATTAAATAAAATATTTATTATTAAAGATATTAATAAATGATTTTGAAGATATATAGAAAATTATTCTTGTGAAGAATATGATAAAAATAATTTTAAATACTCTAATATAATAGATCATCAATATGGTTTAAATATATCATATTTTCAGGAACATTTATCTAAATTTAATTATTCAATAATTTGAAATATTGATTTAAAATATTTTTATCTATTATCAGATAAAATAAATAACACTAATTTAATTACAGCTAGTAATTTTTTTGGTACTGAATTGAAAAGATTTGATAGTCAAATATTTTTAAGTCATTGGCAAGCAATTGAGATAATGCTTTGAAGTCCAGAAAAAGATATAAAAAATGAATTGAAAAATAAATTTGAATTATTTTTTCCTAAAAATAGTTCTGACATAGATATTTTATGGAATGACAGATGTGCAATTGTACACAATTGAAAAATTAGTATTGATGAAAAAAATATAAAGTTAGTTACTGATATATCTAAAAAATTGTTTCTAAAATTAATTGTTTCAAATTATTTTTAATACAATATCAAAGTTTAAAATCAAATGTAAAGTATTTGTAATAATTACTTTAAATTTAGTAAAAAATAAAATTTAATTTTTAAATAATATATGAAAAAATATAATATATATTGTGATGAAAGTAGTATAAATAATAAAAACCTATTATTTATGTGAATTTGAGCAATACAAGTAGAAAGAGAATATAAAAATATTGTTTTAAAAAACTTAAAAGAACTAAAAAAACAATATAACTATAATATTGAGATAAAATGGAGAAAAGTATCACCTAAAACAAAAGATTTTTATTTGTCTTTGGTTAATTTTTTCTTTGATAATAATCTAAGTTTTTATTCAATTCTAATAAATAAAGAAAAATTGAACTTAAAAGATTATCATAATAATGATGAAGAATTAGCATTTTATAAATATTATTATTTTTTAATGAAAAATAGATTTATATCATGAAATGATTATTATTTATATTTAGACCATAGAATAAAAAAAGATAAAGATAGAATTAAAAAAATGTCCGAGTTTTTTGAATATGAATCTCAATTAAGACAAGAAAATTTTAATATTAAACATATTTGAGAATATGATTCAAATATTCATTTATTAATACAATTAGCAGATTTTTTTATATGAGCAGTTTGTTATCAAAATAATGACTTAAATAACTCTGAAACGAAAAAAGAAATACTAAACTTGATTATACAAAGATTATGAAAAAATGATTTAAAGTTTGCTTCTAATCTTCATGATGAAAAGTTTAATATATTTAAAATAAAGTTAAAATAATATGTGATGAAACTTCCCAAATATAATTGAGTTTGAAACAGAAGATGAATATTTAAAATTATTTGTTTCTGAATATATTGAAAAAGATTTTAAAACTCATGATTGAATAAATATAAACATAAAAATATGACATTTTTATCATATTTTTTATAGAGATAAAAATAAACCTTCTAAATACTTTGATAAGTGGTTAGCTAAAAGAATATTGCAATTAAGAGCAATAATTGAAAGAAAATCTTGAAATATAGAGGTTTATGAATGATATAATTTTAAAAGTAAAAGAAACGAAAGAAATTATATTTATGTTTATTGAAAAATATGTGTATTTTTATGACAAGAAAGTAATTGAGATTTTTATATAATCACTGCTTATCAAAAGACTAATAAAGATTTAGATAAAATAAGAAAAAGCAAACAAATAAAAAAGATTGTTTAATAAGTCTAAACAATCTTAAAAGAAAAACTCTGGCAACAGATAAGCCAATGGCAAATCTCCCTGTTTCAGTATTCCATATTGGAAACACTGTTATTATATAAGATTTTACTTTCAAAGTCAACATATTTTTGTATTTTCTAAAAAAATATGTTAAAATAGTCGTAATATTAATAATACTTATTATGATTTTTAATAAATTATCAAAATATTTTGCTTGAAAACTTCCAAACTCTGAAAAAATAGATATTTCAGAGTTTGTTAAAGTTTTATGAAATATTGATATAGAATGAGATTTTATAAGTACATATTGAAGTAAGTTTTGAAGTATAAAAACTGATTATGATAACCTATTTAAGGCAATACTTGAATCAGAAAATTGAGAAAATAAAATACATAAAATACTTGAATATTTTGAATTATCAAAAACTTTTATAGAAAGTATTGATTATAGTGAATGTAATATTTTAAATGAAACCAAAAATGATTTAGTAAGTATAAAACTTGAATTATTAAATGAATTTAATTTAGAATTAGAAGAATTAAAAAAATCTACAAGTAATAAATCAAATTGAAATAAATTTGAAGAATTAAGTGAAAAGTTTTTATTAAAATCATCATATTTTGAACAATGATTTAAAGAGTTTGAATTTGAAGATTGAACAGATAAAATTGATAGACTACTAAAGTTAAAAAAAGATATTTGAAATTTCTGAAAACAAACAAACTATCTTTGATATGTCATATTAGAAGCAAAATATAAGAAAAAATGATGAAATGGTTCATGAGAAGTAAATCAATTAGAAAATTATATAAAAAGATTAAATAAATATTGAATATCAAAATATGCCATTGTTATAACATCAACTTCTTATAAAGATACCTATAAAATAAAACTATGAGATTATTGTAGAGAAAAAGTTATAGAACAAAATCCATTTTATTTATCATTAATTACAACAGAAGAAATTATAGAATTTTTAGAAAATAAATGAAATTATGAGAATATGAGCTTTGATGATTTTATTGATAGAAGTTTTATAAAATGGCTAAAATAATATTTAATTTGTATTTATGATAAATGAAAAACAAAAACAAAAACAAAAGATTTGATATCTAAAATATTCTTGAGAACTAGTTCAAGAATGAGCTTTTGATATGAAGAAATCAGCCGAAGCATTGTTATGATTTGATGAAATGCTTAGGTATTTTGTGTCAAAAGAAGAACCGTTATTAGCAAATGTTAATTTTGATATTCCTGTAAATATTAAAAAATGATCATGGGAAATATCCTTATTTGAATGAATAGCATGAGTTTGAGCAACAGCATACCTTACAACAATTGCTACAACAGCTTGAAAAGATTGATTTTTAGAAACTTGACCTGCAAAAGATATAAAAAAATTATTTATTTGAGCAATTAATTCTATAAAATGGGTAATATCAATAAGAAATCATAGAAAAGATAAAAATAAAAGAATAGATCACTTAAAATTTAAAAATAACAATGAAGAAATATGAATACCAAATATTAATTGAGAGTATTTATATGTTCCTAAAAAATATTATGATTTATATACTGAATTTCCTGAAAAGATATTTTATAAAAATACCAAATTAATAGAAAAAGATAGAATCCTTGAAATTTGAAGTATAGAACAAGATTGAAAAATAAATGATATAAAAATAACAGAAAAAGAGAAATATTATTTTTATGAAGAAGAAAAAATAGAAAATATTATTTTACCAGAACTTATTCATTGAGAACATGTTGAATTGGAGTGAGAAATAACTAGAACTACTGAAAGTACAAATACGATTTGATTTAGATATAACTGACATGTATTAATATGTAAACCAATTGATAAATCACTCGCATATTTTAAAAGTAAAATAGTATCTCTAGAAGACACTCATTTTTTCTCAAAAGTAAAAATGATATGAATAGTTGATAGACTTGATAATGATTGAGAATACAAAGATAAAAAACCATCAATTTTATTTTCAGAAATTCAAAATATAGAAAAATCACATGAAAAATTAAAATTATTCTAATTTTTTAAAATAAAAATAACTAAATTAACTTTATAAAATAATTTAAATAATTAATTAGCTTAACATAGCTATAAATCACATAAAAACATAGTTATATTAAAGAGTTACTTTAAAAATGTAATAATCCATATAAAATGCCTATTTTTGCTTTAAATCTCAAAATAATTAGTTTTTAAGTGAAATTAGCTAATTATTAAAAATAAAAAATTTATAAGTATTATAAAAATTGTTGAATGAGCAGACCCTAAAACTTTTGTTGATACAAATAAAGGTTTTTACAAAGATAAAAACAATGTTTATCGTTTTTGAATAAAAATATGATAAAATAGTCGTAATATTAATAATATTTATTATGAATTTTCATAAATTATCAAATATTTTGCTTGAAACCTTCCAAACTCTGAAAAAAAGATATTTCAGGGTTTGTTAAAGTTTTATGAAATATTGATATAGAATGATATTTTATAAAGTTGCTAAAATAATTTTAAATTTTTTCTAAATAAAAGTAACAACTTAACACCTTAAAAAGTATTAATGGCTTAATATAAGTATAAATAGCAAAAAGTATACTTATTTGAAAGAGTTAATTTAGAAATAAAGAGAAATTAAAACGAAGAATTTAAAAAAATTAGCAAACATAATAAAATACTATTTAAAAAAAATTAATTTTTTTTAAAAACAAACTAACTATCTTAACAATTGGTTAGTTTTTTTATTGCTATAAAAATAATTATTACTTATCAATAAACTTTACATATTAAAAAAAATATAATATGATTATTGTATACTTTTAAAATTTATAATAATAATGAGTGACAACAATAATAATACAATAAATATAGAACTTCCTTTAGATAAATTAAATAAGAAAGTAAAATTTATTTATGATCAAAAAAATCAATATTTAATAGAAATTAAAACATATAACTTAAATACTAGTAATTCTTCAATATTAGCATCAATATATTTTGAATATAGGAAAAAAATAAATCTATTACCTTTTAATAGTAAACTAGAAGCTGAATATCTTGAAAAATTAAGTAGATTATTTATTGAGGATATTTTAAAGAAAGATTTTGACTTCAATAATGAAGAAATACAAATAATCATGAATAGATTACTTTTGTATGATGATATAAGTAAATTAATGATTATTACTAGCTTGAAACATTTAACTAATGAAAAAATAATAACCTTTTTAAATAAATTTGAAAAACTGAATAGTGATTGAAAAATTAATAAATATGATTTAACATCATTAAACAACTTTACACTATATTTTTTATTAGAACAAAAATGAGTAAAATTAATAAATAAAATATTATTTCCTAGTGATAAAAATAGAAAATATATTGTAGATTATATTAATGTATTAAAAAATGATTTATCTAAAAGTAATATAAGTCAATTACTAAAATGAGAAAATAAAAAAGAAAAATGATTAAATAATATAGGGAAAAATATGATTAACTAATTAGATTTAAAACCAAGAAGAGCATTTTTATATGCTTTTTTTACTGTAAAATATTTTCTTAAACAGAAAAAAAATAAATATTAAATGGCTTTCAAAAGGTATAAAGTAAATAATTTTCAGAAGCTTTCTATATGAAAGTAAAAGATGATATATATATATTATAAAATAGTTATAAGCCGTACGACTTAAAAAAGTAATTAATTCTATATGCATTAAAAGATTAATTACAGATTATATATTAAATTATAAAAAGACTTTTAGTACTAAGTCAATAAACAATATAAAAAATAATTCTTAGCTAGCATTATATTTTATATTAAAAATAATAATTTTATTTACTACCATACATATTATGAAAAAAGTTAATTATGATTGAATTATTTTCAATGAAAAAGAAATTAATAAAAACCCAATCAAAAAGAAAACAAATATAACATTATTTGATGAAATAAATGATATCAGAGATGATAATCAATTATTGTTAAGAACTAAGAAAAAGGAAGTATCTAACATTGTAATAAATAGACTTAAAGAAAATTGAAAACTCCTTATATCAGAAAATGAAATGTATTATTTCAATTCTGTTTCAAAGAAACTATATAAAATATTATCTAAGAATTTTAGATACTTTATATCAAATTTTACAAGATTACCACTTACAGATTTATATTTAAAAGAAATCATAGCAAATGTAATTACATATACTGATAATAAAGGAGAAAAGGTGCAATTAAAATCATTATCATATTATAGAAAAAGTGATAATTCACTCTTCTTATATAATAATGAAGACATTATACATATACCTGAAAAATGAGAAATAAAAACAATAGAAAATGGTAGTGAATGAATAATTTTTGTAAAGAATAATGAAAATGATGAAAAATGGAATTTTATTAAAAATCCTCTTTTAAATAAAAATTATTTATATGAACTTATAGATTCAGTAAACTTTGTAGAATCTGAACTAACTAAAGAAGAAACAAGAATAGTACTTGAATATTATATATACTCTATTTACTTTTGATGATTTTTAAATAACAAAATTATATTGATTTTAAATTGAGATATGGGTTCTGGTAAATCATTTTTACTTGAAATGATTTACAAACTAATATATTGAAATAATGCAAATCTTAGTACTTTACCAAAAAGTAATGCTGATTTTAAATCCATAGTATGATCAAATAAATTAGTGTATTTAGATAATATTAGTTTAAATGTACCTGCAGAAATGCTAGATATTATTAATAATGCAAGTACTTGAGGATGTATAAAATGAAGAAAATTAGCTACAAATGGTGAACTGTATGAAAAGAAAATAGATAGTCATATAGCTTTTACCTTAATATGAAATATATGAAAGCAAGACTTAGCAGACCGTTCAATAATTTTAACTCTTGAACGTAGAGAAAATTATATTTCTTCTAAAATATCACAAGATAAATATCTAAAAAATAGAGATGTTATTCAATCAATGATATGCTATAAATTACAAGAAATACTTCAAAATATCAAAGATTATAAAGAGTATGAAATAAATTTTAGAATAGCTGACTTTGCTACTTTTGTGTTAAATAATTTTAAATGAGAAGAAAAAAAGATATTTTCTATATTTAATAAATTAAAATTAGCTCAACAAGAGTTTGCAAATTCTACTGATGATTTCTTAATGCTTTTAGAAAATATTTTAGATAACAAAGAAGAAATACTAAAAGAATGAGAGTTTTATACATCAAGTGAATTACATATTATCTTTGCTAATTATTCAAAGAAAAATACTCGTATAGTAAAATATAATTATTCATGACCAAAAAGTTTATGAAAAAATTTAAATAATAACATAGACTCTTATAAAAATACAAATGGTATTGAAATAGTGGTTCATAAAGCTTGATGAAATATAAGAAAATATTCAATAAGCCGTATAAACGACAAAAAAGAAAAAAAATTAGAATCAATCTAATTCATTAAATGATAAAAAATAAAAATAACTAATAGTGTATTATTTATAAATACATTTGTAGAAATAAACACTATTAGTTATCAAATTTATCGTATTATACCTATTCTCTTCTAGAGAATTAATAGTAAATATAATTTTAAATATTAAAAAAATGACAAAAATAATAAATGTAGATGAGGTAATTAATAAAAGTGAAGAATTAATTATATTAATAGATAAACTACAAATTGAAATAGATATTAGCTTTGCTAAAATCAAAAAATCTTATCCAGAAATGATAACTCTTGTAGAAATAGAAAAAACAGAAAAATTAATAGAAAGAAAAAGTCTATTAATTAATAGACTCTCTTTGTATAGAAAAAACTTAGGTGAATATTATAATAATACTTATGGCTTATATGATGAAAAATAATTATAAATACTTAACTATAAAAAAAATAGAAGCTCCTTTTTCTATAAATTACAATAAATCATTTAATATTCTTTCAAATCGGTTACTTGATAAAATAATATTAGAAAAAGAAACAAATATAATTAAGAAAATAGAGGTATATAACTACTTTGATATAAATAATATAAAAAAGGTTATTTCGTATTTAAAATCTAGTAAATTTAAATATACAAATGATAAATCAACATATAATAAATTATGGAATGTTTTATTAAACCAAGAATGAGAAAATATAATAAAATGAGGTAAAATTGTAGATATAAAAAAAGTACATTATAAATATTTATTATTATGTTTTTCTTTCAAAAGTTTTAGTACATAGAGAAAGGACATATTTAATAAAAATATACTGGAATAAATCTAAAAATAAAGACTTTTTTAAGCTAGAAATAACATATTCTTACTTTAAAAAGTGATATAATCTTCATTTATTGGATTATTTAAATTCTTTAAAAGCAATAAATGAAATATTAAGAAAAATAGAGAAAAAATTTACTCCTATATGATTTAATGAAGATTTTAGCCAAAAAATTACTTTAGATTCATTTATTTTTCAAATGATATGAAAATTATGAAAGTCTAATATTAATCATATTAACAATATTTTCAGCAAAATAACAGAAGTAAATTACAATGAGTAAATCAAGTGATAAATACAAAAAAATATTTATAATAATATAAGTAGACTTGTATTTACTTAAAATTTAAATAGTAAAAACAGTTATGAATAATAAAAGGATAATATCCAAAATACAATATTTACAAAACTATAACATATCATATGAAGAAAAATGCATTTCTATAGAAAAATTGTATAAGTTAGCAAATGTAAGTTTTAGTGAATATGTAAAAAATAGAACCAATAAAAATGAATAAAAATTTAAATAATTAATAGACTTGTTTAAGTTTAATAAATTACTTGATTTTTACCCTGTCATTCCTGCGAAGGCAGGAATCAGTAAAAAAAATTTCCTTATTTTAAGCTATATAAATTAAAAGGTATTTTAC
>Ga0172373_10004295_pt1 | contig 20213 bp, 13 predicted proteins | sample Lak10m_2_FD_114546 | JGI IMG/M metagenome (GOLD analysis project Ga0172373, IMG submission 114546) | Freshwater microbial communities from Kabuno Bay, South-Kivu, Congo - kab_092012_10m | ecosystem: Environmental > Aquatic > Freshwater > Lake | place: Democratic Republic of the Congo...
TAACTATTCTGTAACAGAAGCTGAATTATTAATATCACCAGATTTAATACCTATAAAATCCTTATCCAGCAATTGTCCTTTTAAATTTAACACCGAAAAGGCATTAAGATTTAGCCCGGATAAAGGATTTGATAAATCCAGGAAACCATCTTCAAAAGGAATGAACTGCCAGATTGGTACCTTTTCAAAACTTGTTAATAATCCAAGAAGAGCCCGCTTTATTAAAATAAGATCAGAAGTTGAAATATTGCCAGAATTATTAACATCTGCAGAAAGCATTTTATAAGGACTTTTTAAACTCTCCTTATTTAAAATATGCTTTTGAACCTGCAGTAAATCAAAGGTAGTCAAGCCGTTGATAATAGAACTGGCTTTAGTTACATCCAGGAAATAATTTCTTCCGGTAGCAAGCCCTGAAAAGGCATAATTACCTTGCGCATCGGAAACAGTAGAAACAGAAAAACCATTATCTCCGATTAAAATTACATTTGAATTTGGAATGGGTGTATTTGTTTCTGTATAAATAACACCGGCTATCTTTCCATTTTCAATCACTGGATTATCTAAACCCATAATTTGCGTGGAATCAGAAGAAATGGGATCAAGCCAGTCCTTTAACCTGGTATTGGGGGTGCCACCACCCTCCCAGGATAACGAAAATCTTGAAAAATAACCAGTAGAAACACTACAGTTTGCAGATCCGCCGTGAAGTAGGCCAGTTAACTGATTTACCTCATTGAATAAGGCACATCCTGAAGAACCTATTTCAAATGAACCAAAAGTATATTGTACAACAAAATGATGATTTGCAGGTGTAATTCTATTATTATCCCATTTTATTTCACCGGAAAAAACAGATGCTGCCCGGTTTGAAACAGCTATTTTTTTAATATCACCTTTTGGATGATGAGCCATTTTACTCTTTAACGGACCGGTCGCAGATCTGTTCCACCCTAGAAAGTAGGGATTAAAAGAAGATGGAATAGAACCGGAGAGCTCAAATAACAAAAAATCATTCTCCATTCTGCTGGCTAATAACTTAGCTCCTTGTATAAATGAAAAAACAGGTTCTGAGGCTGGTGAATTACAAGTCAGGGATTGATAATTAAAATCAAACCTCCAGAAATCATACATAGGTGTATATCCATCCTGACAATGAAAAGCAGATAATACCAGTGGTTTACCGTCCTTTTTGGTATTATTTACCAAATTACCTGTACAAAATCCAATACCTTCCTTTACTACTACATAAATTCTACATATACCATTTTTCTCCTTTTGAATTATATCACCTTCCGGGCAAACTATATTGGTATGACACGATTCCGATGCTCCAAACCCTAATGTCTCACTTTTTACACTTGAAAACCCGCTGATTTGATTATCAAAAACAGGTTTATAACCATAATCGAATCTAAAAATATGAATGAAACTCTCTGTGTTGCCATTTGGTGGTTCAATTAATTCAAGTCTGATTTTACTGGAAGTATAAAACCCCAATAATCTTTTTTCTGATCTATCTTCAGAACCAATATACCTGCCGGCGGGCCATTCTTTGTCATCTGTATAAACAGATAAAACCGCACCTTCAGAAAGTCTGAAAGTATCTAACAAAGCGGCCAGAGCCAGGGCAGATTTTGGAGCTTGAATATTTAGATTCCAGCGTCGGAACCCATTCAGATCTACCGTCCATTTTCCTGAATTCCTGAGGTTCAAATCTGCAGATACAGGAACAGAAACTCTGTTTCCTGGTTTTAAACTATCCTCAATAAAAACATCCCTCCAATTAGGTTCTGGCAAGTAAACGACAGAAATGTTGTTATTTATTTCGATTGGAATCTGACAAAACCCAATACATGGAAATAGGATAAGGAAAAAAAATATTAGACCTGCTTTCATTGAAAATCATAAGAAAATAAGCAATTGCAAGTTATGTTATAAGTCTCCGTATAGAAAACCAATAACCATAAAATTTACTTCCCGAACATCAAAACGATAGTCTTTCTTAAACCCTTTTCTTAGTTTAGAAGGTTCTATCTTTGGTAATTCTGCCTGATTTTCAGCTTCTTTTTGAACTGCGTTAATCATTCCCGAATTAGAATAATAGAATTTATTCTCAGTCAATGAATGCTCATCATAAATTAATTCCCTAAGGTAAATGACCCTTCTGTTGTAAAGAAAAAACCATTGTTCTGTTTGTGCTTTCTGTGTTTTAACAACGACTGGCACCCCATTTAAATTGTATAGGGTCATTTCTGCCAAACCCTCCTCTTGTTTTACTGTTATGGGACCTTTAACCTCATAAGTATTCATTTCCTTAACAATTCGTTCAACCTCCTTATTAATCAACGGCACCGTTTCAGGCCCAACATCTGTCATCTGGAAAACGGGAGGTCCTTTTTCCGTTTCATTTTCTATACTTTCATCAGATTTACAGCCATATAAATAGCTGCAAATTAAGAATAAAAGTAGATGGTTTAATTGTGTGTAAAATTTCATGGGATATAAGCATTAAAATTAAAAACTTGCAATTTGAACCCATTATTCTTTTAAATTAGGTTCAACAAGATATTCTTCACATTGTAAAATGAGCATACTGAAAGGTTTGACTATCACATTTCTGCCTTTAAATCCGTTTTTCGGATTTAGAAAAACATGGTTATCATCTGCAACCGTTTTCCAATCGGCAAATGGTACCAGAACTGGTTGGTTTTTATCGGTACCATTAAAAATAACCTGTATATTTTTCCAGGGTTCATCCGGAGCATTCTCAATTCGGTAAGTAATAAGGCCTTCGTGTTGATTTGCATCAAAAGTAAGGTGTTGCCTTATATCTGAAGCATTTCCCATTCTAAAAGCAGGATGTGTTTTTCTGAGTTGAATCAAATTAGAAACATAATCTGAAATTGCAACATTTTTATCTCTCAATTCCCAATCTAACTGATTAATGGCGTCAGGCGATTCAAACGAGTTTTCTACGCCATTCTTTGTTCTTAAAAATTCGCAACCGGCATGTAAAAATGAAATACCTTGAGAAGTGAGGACAATGCCCAAAGCCAGTTTTTGCATAGAAACTCTTTCCTGCATGCTTGAACCCGGATTTGCAATAGCCAGTCTATCCCACAAGGTATGATTATCATGACAAGAAGCATATACTACGGTCTGGCCCGGTTCATTTGCCCAGGGTGATTTAGTATAATTAACCTGCCCGTATTGAATTTGTGGGTGAAAAACACCTCCTACAATACCGTAACGAACAGATTCGGCGAGTTCATACTTACCACTGATAAAACCCTTTTCGGCAGGTGTAAAAACATGACCTTTGATACCATCTCTTACTTCATCAGAAAATGCAGCTATTCTAGGCAATCGCTTAATGTTTGACTTTATTGCCCGTTGTTCATCAGGAAGAGGACTTCCCCCGGCGGTCCAGCCTTCCCCATATAAAAGGATATCCGGTTTCACCTTTTGCAGGGAATCTCTGATTATCTCCATTGTTTTTATATCATGGATACCCATCAAATCAAATCTAAAACCGTCAATATGATATTCATTTACCCAATATAATAATGATTCAATCATGAATTTTCTGAACATCGGTCTTTCAGAAGCCATTTCATTCCCGCATCCAGATGCATTTGAAAAGCCCCCTTCTTTGTTTTTCCTGTAATAATAATCCGGAACTATTTGGTTAAACAGTGAATTTTCTGTATCACCAGTATGATTGTAAACAACGTCGAGAATTACGCCAATATTATGATTATGAAAGGTTTGAACCAGCTTTTTAAATTCATTTATCCTAACTTTTCCATCAAAAGCATTGGTAGCATAAGATCCTTCAGGCACATTGTAATTTTTAGGGTCATAACCCCAATTGTATTGTGGCGTTGTAAGGGTCTCATCCAGTGATTTAAAATCAAAAGATGGCAACAGATGAATGTGTGTTATACCCAGTGTTTTAAAATAATCCAGACCAGTGGGTAATCCTGCAGGACTTTTTGTTCCCGTTTCTGTTAAACCTAAAAATTTTCCTTTATTCAATATTCCACTTTCTGGATGAATAGATGCATCTCTCACATGAAGTTCAAGTATAACAGCATCGGTAGGTTTTTTGAGTTCAGGATGTTTGTCAAAGGACCAATTTATGGGATTAGTAGCTTCAAGATTAACAATCATACCCCTTAAACCATTTACACCTACCGCTTTTGCGTAAGGATCAGGTACCTCACTTAACCATTTATTGTTATGTTTTACTCGGAAAGTATAAAAATACCCTTCCCAATCTCCTTGTATAGAAGAAATCCAATTCCCCTTACTTTGTTTTTTCAGGGTAATCATTTTTACAGGTTCACCCCCCAAACCATTTTTATAAATTTGAAATGTAACTTTCTCAGCAGAAGGTGCCCATATATTAATTGTCGTATTTGACTTTTTCCATTGAACACCTAAATCGATCCCATCATAAACAGGAAACTGTAAAGAATTTTCATAAATAGCCTGGCTGTTCAAGGATATTGTAATGCTTAAAAAAATGAACAGATATATTCCTTTCATGAATTTATTCCTAAAATTTTGACAAAGATAAACTTTATTATTTTAACAAAAAATTAACAGTTTGAAAAAAATGTAATTAATCAATAATAAAAGAAAAAAAAGTTAAAAGATATACATTTGCCAGAGCCTTAACCGCAATATTTAATCTTATGCGGAGTCAACCAGAAAATATTCTTGAATTAGTCATTGAAAAATTAGGCAAACCCTACAAGGATTTAGCTTTTTTATTGCAATCGTTCAAAGATGTCCTTATTGAAAACGGGGAAACTGATATTGCGAATCGAATTCCTCTTTTAAAAAATAACACAGCCAACGAATCAATTCTTGACGATAAAGGAGTGCAATTATACTCTATTTTATTTCAATTAGTTCATATTGTTGAAGTTAACGGAGCTGTTCAGCAACGTAGAAAGGAGGAAGATTCCGATTTGAGTCAGGTGAGAGGCCTTTGGGCTTATCAGCTTAATAAAATCAAACAAGCCGTTTTTGAACCCAGAGAAATTGCTGCCGCTTTGAAAAACGTCAGGATTGAACCTGTTTTAACCGCCCATCCGACGGAAGCAAAAAGAGCTACCGTACTTGAGCATCACAGAGAATTATACTTATTGCTTGTTGAAAGGGAAAATACCATGTTTTCCATTCAGGAACTGAATACAAATAAAGAAAAGATAAAGTCCTCCATTTACAGGTTATGGAAAACGGGAGAAATTTATCTGGAAAAACCAGATGTCCCTTCTGAAATCCGAAATGTGTTACATTATTTTACTAACGTATTTCCTGAAGTATTACCCATTTTAGACCGTCGTCTCATTCAGGCCTGGGCGTATTTAGGTTTTCCAAAAAAAGAATTATTCCTCCAGCAAGCTTTTCCACAAATTAAATTTGGGAATTGGGTAGGTGGAGATCGGGATGGTCATCCACTGGTTACACCAAAAGTAACTTTTGAAACCTTAAAGCAATTAAGATTAAATGCCTTTGTTGTCTTACGAAGAAAATTGACTCAATTAGTAAAGCAGTTAAGTTTTGCATTAAACATTGATGAAGCACCTGATAATCTTCAGCTTAGAGTTGGAGAATTATTGCTTGAACTTGGCGAACATGCCTATGAATTTTACAATAGAAACAAAGGAGAGGCGTTCAGACAGTTTTTAAGTTTAATGATAGAAAAGTTGCCTTTAGCAACAGCGAGAGGACATGCTACGGCATTACAAGAGCGAAGTATAAGTTACAGATTCTCAAATGAATTAAAAAAAGATCTGGAATTATTACAATCCGCACTAATTGAATATGGCGCTGTCTCGATTGCCGAAACAGAAATTCATGAAAGTATTCGACTGGTAGAAACTTTTGGCTTTCATCTTGCAAAACTGGATATCAGGCAAAACAGTGCTTTTCACGATAAGGCAATATCCCAGTTAATACAATCGACAGGCGTTTCCGGAAACTGGTTTCTTGAAGCTACTGAACAGGAAAGACTGGACTTTATAGAAAAAGAACTGCACTCAGGCAGACCATTCATCAGAAATTTTAACGATTTACCTGATGAAGCCAGAAATGTTATGGAAGTTTATTCCGTAATATTAGACCATATTAATCAATATGGTATCAGTGGCATTGGCTCTTTGATAGTCAGTATGACAAGAAATGTTTCTGATTTGTTAGTTGTTTATATTTTAGCCAGGGAAGCTGGATTAACTAAATACACCCCTGAAGGTCTTATTTGTATGCTACCTGTGGTTCCTTTATTAGAAACGATTGATGATCTGGCTAATGGTCCGGCTATCCTAGACGCGTTTTTATCGCACCCATTCACCAGGCGTAGTTTACAATATCATGCACAACAAGAAGTACAATCATCTAAAATAACTCAACAAGTGATGATTGGTTATAGCGATAGTAATAAAGATGGAGGTTTATTATGCAGTCAATGGAATTTGCATAAGGCACAGTTAAATTTAAGTCAAACTAGCACAAAATATAACGTCCAGATACGATTTTTTCATGGAAAGGGAGGTACTATCAGCCGGGGTGCCGGACCCACCCATTATTTTGTGCAGGCTTTACCCGGATTGGCTTTTAATGGAGATATACGGTTAACTGAACAAGGTGAAACCATCGAACAAAAATATGCGAATAGGGTAAATGCGGTTTATAACCTGGAAGTTTTAACTGCCAGTGCATTATCTCATAGTATGTTAGGTACTGTAAAAGAACCTATGGGACACCCACTTTCTGATATCCTGGAATGGATGGCATCAGAAAGTCAGCTTGTATATACCGGACTCTTAAATGAACAAGGTTTTATGGATTTTTTCAGACAAGCCACTCCCATAGATGCTTTGGAACAGAGCAGAATCGGGTCTCGGCCCTCACGTCGGACCGGAGCCTACTCTTTAGCCGATTTAAGGGCTATTCCATGGGTTTTTGCCTGGTCACAAGCCCGTTATAATATGACCTCATGGTATGGCATTGGTTCAACCCTTGAAAAATTAAATATAGAAAAACCGGCTGACTATGAAAAATTCAGAATTGCATTAAAGGATGACTCATTCATCCGTTATTTTATTACCAATGTTGATACGAGTTTAGCCAGAACCTCTGTAAAAATCATGGAGGATTATGCTGCATTGGTAGAAAACACCGGAATAAGAAATAAATTTATGCAACTGTTTAAAAAAGAATTGTCCCTGACGGAATTGCATTTATCCAATCTACTGGAAAAAACACTGGAAGAAAGAAGGCCAAAACATTATTATTCCAATCTACTCAGAAACTCTATGATTGAAGATTTGCACCAAAGCCAGATAAGACTTTTGAAAGAATGGAGAATGCAGGTAAAAAAAGAAGACAGTCAGCAATCAGGAAAAACACTTATTTCCTTATTACTGACTGTCAATGCTATAGCAAGTGCAACCGGTCAAACCGGTTAATTATTTATTCATTAATAGCCTTTACACCCGGAAGAATCTTTCCTTCCAGCATTTCAAGCAAAGCACCACCTCCAGTTGATACATAGCTCACCTCCCCTGCCAGTCCAACCTGAGTAACTGCAGCGACGGAATCGCCTCCACCTACTAAAGAATAAGCACCATGTTGGGTAGCCAGCGCAACAGATTCTGCAATAGCCAGGGTTCCTTTGGCAAAATTGGACATTTCGAATACCCCCATAGGACCATTCCAAAGAATAGTTTTAGCAGATTCAATAGATGAAACAAAGGTTTCAACAGCCCGCGGACCTATATCCAGACCTAACCAGCCCTCCGGTATATCGTCAGATGATACCTCAGCTGTTTCAGCGTTGTTATCAAACTTATCAGCGGCAATAACATCAACAGGTAATAATAAATTTACACCCTTTGAATTAGCTTTATCCATTAATTGTATGGCCAGATCAAGCCTGTCTAATTCAACAAGAGAATTACCAATATGACCGCCTTTTGCCTTAATAAAGGTAAATGCCATCCCTCCGCCAATAATTAGATTATCAACCTGGTCCAGCATTTTATCCAATAGTAACATTTTATCTGAAACCTTTGCCCCACCTATGATAGCGGTGAAAGGTTTTTCAGGTGTTTCGATAATATGTCTGGCATTTTCAATTTCAGCCTTCATAAGAAAGCCAAAACCCTTTGCATCAGGCTTAAAATAATGAGCGACCAAAGTAGTAGAAGCGTGAGCTCTATGAGCTGTACCAAAAGCATCATTGATATAAATATCAGCTAATGAAGCCAGTTTTTCCGCCATTCCTTTATCGCCTTTCTCCTCTCCGGGATGAAATCGGGTATTTTCAAGTAGTATAACTTCACCTGGTTTTAGGGAACTGGCAGCAATAAATGCCTCCTGACCCATACAATCATCTACAAATTTAACTGGTCTTTTCAAGATACCCTCAAGATAAGGTACCAAATGCTTTAGGGTAAATTTATTGACATTGATATCACCATTCTCCAGTTTTTTTTGTTGAGGCCGTCCCAGATGAGAACATAAAATTAAAGCTCCACCATGCGATAAAATATAATTTAACGTTGGCATGGAGGCTTTTATCCTGTTATCATCTGTGATTTCAAAACTACTGGAAAGAGGGACATTAAAATCTACTCTAACCAATACTTTTTTTCCATTAAATTCAATATTTTCCATCATGTTTTACAGAAATATTAAATCCGATCTGTTAACTGTGCTAATCTGGCAGAATAACCAGCCTCATTATCGTACCATCCTACAATTTTTGCTGTATTTCCCTGAACCATCGTTAAATCAACATCAAAAATACATGAATGCGGATTGCCTAATATATCAGAAGAAACAATTGGTTCCTCACAATATTCCAGAATTCCTTTCAAATAAGTTTCAGATGCTGCTTTAAATGCTGCATTTATTTCAGATACTGAAGCTGCCTTTTTTAAAGTTGCTGTAAAATCAGTTACTGACCCATCGGGAACTGGTACACGCATCGCATTACCATTTAACTTACCTTTCAAATGTGGAAGAACTAAACCTACTGCTTTTGCTGCACCTGTTGAGGTAGGTACAATGGATACGGCAGCCGCTCTGGCTCTTCTTAAATCCTCATGCGGTGAATCCTGAATTCTTTGATCTGCCGTATAAGCATGAATCGTAGTCATAAAACCAGATTCTACGCCAAAGGCATCATCTAATACTTTAACCATAGGTGCCAGGCAGTTGGTTGTACAGGATGCGTTAGAGTAAATATGGTGATCAGCATGTATTACTTCATCGTTTACACCCAATACCACCGTTGGAATATCACCTTTTGCAGGAGCTGAAATAATAACCTTTTTAGCACCGGCACCTAAATGTAAACCAGCAGATTCACGATCAGTAAATCTACCTGTACTTTCGATGACTATGTCGATATTCATATCTTTCCAGGGAAGTGCCTTAGGATCTCTTTCTGCGATAGCATGGATTTTTTTGTTATTCACATATAGAAAATGGTCATCTGCACTGACCGTACCCGGAAATTTACCGTGCACAGAATCATATTTCAATAGATGCGCCAAGGTAGCATTATCTGTCAAATCATTGATGGCAACGACTTCAATACCCTCCATTTGAACGAGATTACGAAATGTTAGACGACCAATCCGGCCAAAGCCGTTAATAGCTATTCTTTTAGCCATGATGTTTAGTTATTTGTGAAGGTTTACGAAATATATACTTAGTGTAAAAATGACACAATTTTTTCCACAAAGACGGGGCAAAAATACATAAAAACTACTTACAGGCTATTATTTTTTCTAAAAAATAAGCCTGCTTATCTCATCTTTTGAAAGTGAATATTTTATGGTAAAAAGGAACCTTTAAATATGGATTTATTTCTAAAAAAAAGTGAAAAAAATTGGAAGAATAAAAATAGCTTCTTACATTTGCATTCCTTTAGAAAAGACATGATTCAATGTCCTATCAAGAGGCCCGTTCGTCTAGGGGTTAGGACGCAGGATTTTCATTCCTGTAACACGGGTTCGATTCCCGTACGGGCTACTGACTATATAATTCCAATACGAACGGCCCGTTCGTCTAGGGGTTAGGACGCAGGATTTTCATTCCTGTAACACGGGTTCGATTCCCGTACGGGCTACAAAAAAAAGCGGCTGTTTTTAACAGTCGCTTTTTTAATTAAAAATCAAAAAGATCTTCCAGGAAACCTTCCTTTTTCTTTTTACCATAATAAGGATCTCTGTAATCATGTGTTTTATGTCTGGCGTTTTCTTCCAGATACACACTTTGATTTTTGGGTGAAGACCTTTCTATAATCTTGTCCAGTTCTCCCCTGTCTAACCAGACACCCCTGCATTTCGGGCAGTAATCAATTTCGACACCCAGTCGATCAGACATCACTAAAAATTCATCGCAGGAAGGACATTTCATAAGTTATGTTTTATAGAATTAGCCTTTTTAAAATAGAATAGTTGAATTACAGGGTATAATATTGTTCCCAGTTTTTACGCGGAGGTGGACCTGAGAGTAATTGATTGGCTATTTTATTGTTTGTGATTACCTTTTTGTCAATATCAAATTCAATTTTTGCATTAACGCTTTGTGCCACAACACCTAAGGCCATAACCTGACATAATGGGCCAGCTATGCTGAAAGATGACCTGCATGTTTCTTCGCCTTTACATGCTCTTACAAAATTTAGGAAATGATTGGAGGGGTTCACAGGGACTTCCGGAAGACTGGCGGCCATTTCTTTTGCCTTACTTTCCGGAATAGCTCAAGCTCAGGCATCTTCTTTCTTTTAGGAAATTTAAACACAAAGGCAGGAATCTTTTTTTTACTCTTCTTCAGATTTAAGCCATTAAAAAGACCAAAGTTGCATATTACTGGAATCAGGAGAAAGGATGGTCATTTCAAACTTCTTTTAATAACATCAGCTGGCACCTTAATTTCAGTATCAAAACTTCTATTTGACCTTCTGAAGTTTACAATTTCCTCCAATGCATCACTCAGCATACGGATAATCATTAGTTTTAAAAGGATTCAATACCATTTACTGTTGTATATTTAAAACTTATTTTCTTGTCGGGGTAAGCCAGTTTAAAAGCAGACTGGCACATTAAGGTAGCTTCATGAAAGCCACATAAGATCAATTTGAGTTTACCGGGATAGACGTTTATGTCGCCTATAGCAAAAATACCTGGTACGCTGGTAGCATAATCAAACGTGTTTACTTCAATGGCATTTTTATCGATTTGAAGACCCCAATCGGCTATAGGACCTAATTTGGGAGTAAGGCCAAATAGAGGAATAAAATGATTTGTTTCCTGAAAATAAACGCCTTTTGATTTACTTTCAATCTGAACAGCATCCAGAGAACCATTCCCTTTCAGACCCGTAACCTGCGCATCAGTCAGGAGATTTAATTTTCCATTCTGAGCAAGGTGAAATACTTTCTCAACAGAATCGGGTGCTCCCCTAAAGTCATTTCTTCTGTGAATCAGAGAAACTTCACTGGCAATTTCGGTAAGAAAAATGCTCCAGTCCAGCGCTGAATCTCCGCCACCTGCAATAACCACTTTTTTATTTCTGTAAAATTCAGGATCTTTAATTATGTACTCTACACCATTATCCTCGTACAATTCCAGATTTTCCAATGGGGGTTTCCTGGGCTCAAAACACCCTAAACCACCTGCTATAGCAATAGCCGGGGCCTTTATCCGGGTCCCTTTATTGGTAGTAAGTAAAAAATGACCATCTAAACCTTTCTCCAGGCTTTCTGCTCTTTCACCTAAAGTAAATCCAGGATTGAACGGAGCTATTTGTTCCATTAACTTATCAATGAGTTCCCCTGCTAAAACAGAAGGGTAACCAGGAATATCATAAATTGGTTTTTTAGGATAAATTTCAGTCAATTGACCGCCAGCCATTGGCAAGGCATCAACCAGATGGCACCTCATCTTTAACAGACCCGCTTCAAACACAGTAAACAGGCCAACTGGTCCGGCACCAATAATAAGTAAATCAGTTTGAATCATTTATTCATTTTTAATTGGATGCAAAAATAATTGCAATATGTTTAGAAAGAAATGAATTGCTATGTTTTTTAAAATAATAAAAAAAGAGGCTGAATACCCAGCCCCTTCTAATTATTATCATTAAGAAAATAAATTTCCTTAATGTTTAAGGATTCGTTCCGAAATTGGGTTGCCTGAACCCGAGACAATTCTGAGGGCATACACGCCAGGAGCAAGGTCCTTGACGTTTAAGGCACGAGAAGCAGCAGGACCTGGTGGAAAATGCCAGTCCCTAACTTTTAAACCATTGGCATCAAATATTGAAATCTCAATATTTTCCTGAGTTACCAGATAATATTCCACATGTAATATATCATTGACCGGATTGGGGAAAGCCATCATTTTCATATCCGGTTTATCCATGAGCATAATCTTCTCAATATTAGAGGGTAACATTGACCCATCTTCCTGTTTCATTTTAACCCTGTAGAAATGTAAACCCATTTTTTCAGGCTTATCAACAAATTCAAAATATTTCATATTATCTACCTCCATGACAGGTAATCTCTTATCAACCAGTCTGGTAAAATGAATGCCATCCATCGAACGCTCAATTGTATATGTTGGAATGTAGGCGGATGATTTACTTCTCCAACTGACTTTTACATCAAGCCCTGGCATTACATCTGCCTCAATTGACATAGTTTCCAGATCATTTACAGAAGGACAATACGTCGGATTATTTGTTACTGTAACAGAACTGTTTAAAGAAACCGTACACTCCCGTTCAACCACAATTACTTTAAATGAAAATGTTCCGACACCGGTAAACCGAACATTAGGTTTCGATCCATAAGCAACAGAGGATTGAAAACCAGTACCTAATTCCCAGGTAATCTGTGCAGAAGAGGTGCTGGTCTGAACCTCAAGGAAATTATTTGCATTTAAACATAGCGTTGGCGAACTGACTACTTTTACAGTCGCCCTATTTCCTACTTCCACCTTTACCACATTAGATTCCAAAAATCCATAACAACCTCTTTTCCTCACACAACGGGCATAATAGGTTGTTTGATATAAAGGTCCCGGATCAAACTCAGGTGAATCAGAATTTGGAATAGGGCTAAACAGATTCATATCAAAGGTCAGTGCCCTATCGGTGGTGTACATCCAAAGATATTCCAGATCACCAACAACGCCTGAAGGACTCAGTATATTTACTATTTTTACAGGATCATTCCCTGGACCACAAATTAGCTGGTTATATCCAATTTCACCTCCCGATGTAACATTTTTGCATTCTAAAAAGAAACCAGCGTCAATATCCATCCGGTTAACTCCTGTATCAATAGTGATGAATTCAGTCATCATTGTGAATGGACTCATGTCACTATCCAGGTTTTTGTCGGTTCCTCTGAGCCATGAGGTAGGGGCATAATCAGGATTTGGTTTAGCAAAAGTCAGCTTATATTTACCGGACGGGACATTAAACATATACATACCAGTGCTATCTGTATAGGTTGTATCCATTTCCCGAATTTTATTTCCCTCAATAACAGATAAAATAACCTGAACACCAACCAAACCCGGCTCACCCTGATTTTGAATACCATTTTGATTTAAATCATGCCAGACTCTATCGCCTAATTTTGCCAAACAACTATCTTTCTGAACTACCACATTTAAATCCAAAACAGTAATACATTCCTGTAACAGACCAGTATTATAATTAATTTCCAGATTATAAGTACCTTTTCCAAGTTCTGCAGGATTAATTTCTGTAATTAATTTTCCATTTAAAGTGATATTTAAACTTCCCAGCACAGCGGTATCCAGATTAAATTTAAATGAACCTCCATTTTCACATAAACTTAACTGAGACAATGGGAGATTAGTGATAGGAATTTCCGGATAGGCCGTGCCGCCTTGAAATAATAAGGTATCTGTCCCATTTGTAACTAAAGCCGAGTAGTTTTTACCATCTACATGTCTGAATTTATATTGATACAAACCAGGCTGGACTTCCGGCACTATCGTATTCTGGTCTATTAACCGGGGTTGATTAGGGGTAGGAAGGCTAAATTGGTCATAAATACCTACCGGATTCAAAATTCTCCAAATCTGACCACTCACTTCATTTCTTATTTCAAGGGTAGATTGAAATTGACCATTACCTGTTTGGGTAGCATTATTCAGGCAGATGGTATTAGTTGTCAGTGCCTGAGGAGCTGGAATTAATCCTGCATCAAAAGTAAAATTGGCAGTACCTTTAGTTACTACAAAGGGGGCTGTCATCCTGGATTTTCTATCAGCATCACTATCCAGTGAATCATTGGCAGAAAACTCATTGGGTTTAGTTAAAACCATACCTGCTGGCACCGCAAAAGTAATTTTATATTGACCGGGTGGAACTGGAAAAAAATATTTTCCAGATGCATCTGTGCGGGTTACTGAAAATCTTTCAACAAAAGTATCTAGTCTCGTAATAAAAACTTCTACATTAGGAACACCTTGCTCACCAGGTGATTGCAAGCCATCAAGATTACTATCAAACCAGACATAATCACCCACCAGGGAATTTGAAATTTCCGCATTTACTGAACAGTTAGTAATACAACCTTTCGCATCCGTCAAGGTAATTTGATACACTTTATTTTCCAGATTCACAGACTTATATCCAACCTGGCCGTTGCTCCATTGAACGGTATAGGGGGCAATACCACCACTGGGAGCAACCTGAGCTTCCCCATTATTCAGACTGGGGTAACTAACTGGTTTAGTAACCGCGATATTACATACAGGATTCCCGGGATCGTTAATATTGATATTTTTTGAAACAGGACATCCATAAGCATCCGTTACAGTTACAATATAAAGACCACTCCTGAGGTTTAATCTGTTTCCGGTTAACGATCCATCTGACCATCGGTGCTGATAAGGGGTTATCCCTCCGGAGACTTGAAGATTCACAGCACCGGTACCTTGAACACCACACAAGACATCTGTAATTAAAGGATTGACAGTCAATGCAATATCTGCCTCCAGCAAGGGAAAATTCCTGATGAATTCACATCCGTTCCTATCAGTGATTGTAAGCGCATAATTCCCGGTTCCAAGATTTTCCCTTGAAGCTAAGGTACTCCCATTATTCCATTTATAGTTATAGGGTGCATTTCCACCGTTAATCTGATTAACAGAAATAAGACCATTTAATTCACCTTTACATCTGGGTGGCTGAATGGTTAAAACCGGTTTTAATGAATCAACCACCGAGATCTGAAAAAATTCAACAGATGTGCAACTATTTGCGTCTTCAACGGTCAGGGAATAAAATCCGGTGTTTAAATTTCCAACTGCAGCGCCTGTCTGACCATTACTCCAGGCATAAAGATATGGACCCGGTGACCCTGTAACAACCGCATTAAGATTACCTTTACCGTTATTACATACAATTTTATTTCCAACCAGGGTGATTAAAGGAACGGGTAATTTAGCAATAAAAAAACTATCGGTAATACGACATTTATTTGCATCTGTTAAGGTTAAATAATGCATGCCAGCACCCATGTTATCCGGATTAGGACCAGTTCGCCCATTTGACCATTGATAGGTATAAGGTAAAGCGCCACCCGTTACCGTTGTTCTGAGTCTTGCATTGGTGGCATTTCCGCAAATCTGATCATCACCACTAATATCCAGTAAGATTGGAGGTGATTGATTAATTGATTCCTGAATGACCTGCTTACAACCGATGGCATCTGTAATTGTAGCCGTATAGTTGCCTGCCTTTAAATTAAAGATTTCAGAGGTGGTTGCACCTGTATTCCATTGTATGCTAAATGGAGCTTGACCACCTTGTATTTTTAGTTGTAAACTTCCACTGGAAGCACCATTGCAATTGATTCCACTCCTTGTGACATCAATGATTAGCGCAGAGGCCGCCGCCGTCATTAATACATTTGCTGATTTGACACATCCCAGTGCATCTGTTACAGTTACAATATAATTTCCGGTAACTTTCAGTTTGATCAAACTATCAGATTCCCCTGAATTCCATTTGAAACGGTACGGTCCTACGCCACCAACCGGGCTTACTCTCAATTCCCCGTCGCCCATTCCTAAACAGGTTTCCGCTTTACTGGTTGTAAACAGATTTATTGCAGACTGACTTTGAAGATTAGTCGTTATCATTGCATTACAACCTTTAGCATCCACAACAGTCAAGGAATAGGAACCAGCTGCTAAAAAGTTTAAGGAAGAGGAAGAACTGCCGGTACTCCATGAATACCTGTAAGGTAAATTTCCCCCGGTTGGCTGTGCAATGATCCTGCCTGTTGATTCACCTGAACAGGAAGGTTGTGTAATATTTAGAGGAACACTTAATTTTAATGGTTCAGCAACTGTTGCTCGGGAAGTGATGGAACATCCACCCTTTTCTGAAATGGTTACTGTATAAACACCGGCTGCCAGATTCCTGATTTCTTTTGTAGATTGACCGTTACTCCATTTATAAGTGTATGGTTGTAAACCACCTCCTGCAGATGCCACCAATTGTCCGTCCTGATAACTATTACAAGAAATATTTTTAGCATCAATGGCTACAACCATTGGTGTTATGATGATGGGCTCGCAGGAAATATTTCCACATAACCTGCTATCTGTTACTGAAACACAATACTTTTTCTCTTCATTTATGATAGTTGTATCAAAGGTAGAACCTGTATCCCAGGCATAGGTATAGGGTGCAACCCCACCTGTAACCACTGCTTTAACCGTAGTAGGATTGCCACAAACAATCCTTTCCATTTTTACACTTAACTTAGGAGGCTCAGTCAAAACATAGGTTCCAGTTGCAGACCTGTTCAAAGCATCTGTAACGGTAACAGAATATGAACCAGCCAGTACATTGGTAATCTCTGAACCTGTCAATCCAGTATTCCACTTGTAGGTATATGGAAGCGTTCCACCTACAGGAATTGCCACTACTTTTCCAGTAGGTAAACTGTAGCAGGTAGGTTGAGTTCCAGAGAACTGAACAGAAATGGACTGACAGTGTACCCAGAATGGAAACCAAAGATAAATAAATAAAATGAAGGGGGTTTTTGAACGAATCATAAAGTTAAAGCATTACAAATCAATAATTTAATATTAATTTGAGGTTTGGGGGAACTTTTCACCTTGTAAAAAAAGGACTTTCTCAGGTATTAGGCAAGTTTTTTGACCCGGATAAACACATTTATTTAATCATAAAATATTCATATATATTTGAAAATGAATAATTTATATTTTTTTATCATACGTAAATTGCTATATATACTTCGCGAAATGGCAAACAGTTATTTAATTTTATTTAAATATAACTTATTGATTTCGTATTAATTATTATTTTATTGAGGCCACAAATTAAACAAATGAAGATGTTAATTTTGAACGCATCCTCTTTAATTTTTAGAATTGACAGGCATAAAAAAAAATAAGTCGCGCTATAAATAATAGCACGACTTATTGACCAAAGTATAATCCCATGAACATAAATCATTAGAATCCCAATCCAGGATTCTTATATCTTAGCCACTTATGTGGTTTTGGTTTTTATTATTTTGAGAATCTCTCAAAGCCCTTTTAACAATACAAATATGAACCTAAAATATACCGGTGCAAAGTACAAAATATACACAATGTGAAAATTATTTACCTATTTATTTATTACAATAAATTGTTTTACAATTATTTAAATTATAATTTGTGAAAATTAAAGTATTATTTTTTCTAAAATGGGTTAGAAAAATTTTTATTATTTAGAAAAGTAGTATCCGTTAACATATTCATAAAGGCGATCAAATCCTTTTTATCTCTATCAGAAAGTTTGAATGGCAATAAATTAGGATCTTCATTAATGACGCCATGGCCACCTTTTTCATAATGTGCCAACACTTCTTCCAAAGTCTTAAATCGGCCATCATGCATGTATGGTGCGGTTAAAGCGATATTTCTTAATGTTGGAACTCTGAATCTCCCGCTATCATTTATATTCTGTGTAACTAATCTTCTGCCCGGATCTTTAAAATCGAGCAGAGAAGCAACGTAATCAAGTCCATTATTTCTAAATTGATTATCTGTAAATAAGGGATTAAAATGACAGTGACTACAACCAGGATGTTGAAGATTTCCAGCAAATTCAATGAAAAATAGTTCAATTCCTCTTGCCTCTTCTTCTGAGGGAAATCCTTTTTGACCCCAAATCACTTGATCATATCTGGCGTTACCACTGATTAAAGTTCTTTCAAATTGCGCGATAGCTCTTGCTAATAAATCAATTGTTATTTCATTTTTAGCATTTATACCAAATGCCTCTTTAAACCATTGGGGATAAGTCTTGCTTCTTCTAAGTCTGTTTTCAACTTCCTGTATCTTATTATTCATCTCCAGGGGATCTTCAATTGGATGTACAACCTGTAATTCCAATGAGTTAACCCTTCCATCCCAAAAAAAACCACGGGTATTATACGCAAGATTCACCAATGCCATGCTGTTTCTTATGCCAACCATACCTTTTTCACCTTTACTTAAAGGTAATCCATCTGTAAAAGATTTTTCCAATGTATGACAAGACGCACATGACTGGGTGCTGTCTTTTGATAAAATTGGGTCATAAAATAATCTTCTACCTAATGCGACCCCTTTAATAGTCAATGAATTATCAGCAGGTATTATTGGTTTAGGCAACCAGGCAGGTATATTTAAAACAAAAGGAGTTGAATCATAAACAGCATTTTTAAAGGCTACATCCTCCAGGCAATCTGCACATACTTCAGGTTCTTTTTTACATGAAAAGAATGAAAAAATAACCATTGTCAAGATGAATAAAAATAGCTTATCATTCATAAACCAGCATTTTTAATAAAAACCAGGATAATACCTAATAAGTTTTCTCTGAATTTATTTTTTCCCAGGAATATAAATCTGTCAATGTATGTAAAAATGCAATCAGATCTTGCTTATCCTTTTCCGTAAGATTTAATTTTCTGACATTGGGACTAACATTAAAACCATCATTTCCACCATTGTTATAATGATTTATGACTTCATCTAAGGATTGAAATCTTCCATCATGCATATAGGGTGCCGTTTTGACAATGTTCCGCAAGGTAGGTACTTTAAATTTAAATCTATCATTTCTATTGTTTGTAACTAATTCTCTCCCTTTTTCTTTAGTCATTCCTGATATCTCAGCATCTGAATGGATACCATTATTTTGAAAAGATAAATCTGTAAATAATGGATCCACATGACAATGACTACATTCAGCACTTGGTAGCATCGGATCTGCATCAAAAAAAATGGCCCAGCCTCTCTTTTCATTAGGCGTAAAAGACATTTTACCACTTCTGACCAAATCATATTTTGAATAACCAGCAATCAAGGTTCTCTGAAATTGAGCTAAAACCTCAGCAATCATCATGGAATCGATGTAAATATCTCCATAAATTTTCTTGAATACTCTGGAATAAAAGGAAGATTTATTAATTCTTTTTTCTGCTTCAACCCAGGGTAATCCCATTTCTAAAGGACTACTTACCGGAATTAATGCTTGTTTTTCAAGAGATAAAGTATTACCATCCCAAAACAAACCTTTTGAATGAAATCCGATGTTAAAAAGAGAAGGCGTACTTCTGGATAATGATTTTAATCCTTCAGCTATAGCTTTTCCGTCTGTAAACGCTAAATCAGGTATATGACAACTTCCGCAACTTATTTTCCTGTTAATCGAAAGAACTGGATCAAAAAACAATCTCTTTCCTGCTAACACCTTTTCATTTGAAAATTCATTGCCTTCAGGCCAGGATAAAGGTGGAAAATATTCAGGTTTTACAAGTTCGCTTTTACAAGAAAAACAAATGACAAATATTAAAAACAGGAACCAGTGATACATTATTACTTTAATTGTAAACCTTCCTGTAAATTGGTCATAAGAAAAGAAACTACTTCTTTGTTCACACTATGATCGGAGGTAATTTTTTTAAAATCCAGGAAATTTTTCTGATCTTTCCAGATTATATCTTTTAAATCAATCGTCATATTAATTTCAGCAGATTCCTTATTTACAATTAAGGGTTTACGCCAGGACTTTACTTTGTAAAATGCATCTCCACCTGCATGAAAAGTTAATTTTGTTAAAAA
>Ga0172373_10004297_pt1 | contig 20210 bp, 24 predicted proteins | sample Lak10m_2_FD_114546 | JGI IMG/M metagenome (GOLD analysis project Ga0172373, IMG submission 114546) | Freshwater microbial communities from Kabuno Bay, South-Kivu, Congo - kab_092012_10m | ecosystem: Environmental > Aquatic > Freshwater > Lake | place: Democratic Republic of the Congo...
ACATCATTATATTCATCACCTAAATGTATAATAAGATCGACCTTGGCTTTTTCTTTAAGATATTGACCTATTTTTTTTATATAGGCCAAATTACCGTGTGAATCGCTTAATAGGGCTATTTTCATAATTTTTAAAAAAAATTATGATCTTGAGCCGCCGTTAAAAAATCCGACGACTAGGAGGATTTTAGGCGGCGAAAGATCTTCGTTCATTAACCTCGCCTTCGTTACATCTAAGATTCTTCAGCGCCTATGATGCTCCTATTCGTCGCATCATTTACGCCGCTTCAGAATCCAATTCAGCTTCGCTGAATTGGAGCGGGCGATGAGAATCGAACTCACGTGAGCAGCTTGGAAGGCTACCGTTCTACCATTGAACTACGCCCGCGAAACTGGTGGGCAGGGAAGGACTCGAACCTTCGAAGGCATAGCCGACAGATTTACAGTCTGTTCCATTTGACCGCTTTGGTACCTGCCCAATTTTGTTCTACTTCGCCCTATACTACGTTATAGCTGGTAGGGGCTTCGTAGAAACCATTCTACTTCGCCAAATTTCTACGAAGCCAAATACGTAAGTATTTGGCGAAGTAGAATGGAGCTGGCGAAAGGAATCGAACCTTCAACCTATGGTTTACAAAACCATTGCTCTGCCGTTGAGCTACGCCAGCGAATTTTTGTTTCACAAAAATTCGTCCCGAGCGACTCACTAAATCATTTAGTCGCGAGGGACCTTATCGCTCCTGGAATTTTATTTAAAAGAGCCGTTGCTGTTAAACTTACTTGGCCAACTTCTTTTTCTGCCATGTCACCCGCTAAACCATGAACATATGCACCGGCTTTGGCTGACCTAAAAACATCCATGCCCTGACCCATAAAGCTTGCTATTATGCCAGTTAAAACGTCACCGCAACCAGCAGTAGCCATACCAGGATTACCGGTTTCATTTATATAACAATGCCCTGAAGAATCAGCGACAACTGTCCCATGGCCTTTCAAAACAACTGTAATATTATACTTACTGGCTATTCTTTTTGCAATATTTTTTCTATTTTTCTGAATTTCCGATACGGTTTCACCTAATAAACGCGCCATCTCACCCGGATGCGGAGTAATAACAATATTGCGCAATTTAGATCTTCTATCTTGCAAAAGATTTAAATGCCCAACTAATGCATTCAACCCGTCGGCATCTATAACCATAGGCAAATCAATTTTTGAAATTATCTTACGCGCCAGGGCACAGGTTTGTTTATTCTGCGAAAGGCCCGGGCCTACTGCCAACACATTTACTTTTTTTGTTTTTATAAATTTTTCTACTTCACTAAAAGCCTTTATACTCAACGACCCATTTTTTGTCTCAGGTAACGGCCTGGTCATAACCTCAATAAACTTGCGTGATAAAATTGTATTCAAAGATCTTGGAGTGCCAAGCGTTACCAGCCCGCTTCCTGAAAGCAGGGCTGACTGCGCTGTTAAATAAGCTGCGCCTGACATACCCAAAGAACCGGCTATTACAAAAATATGGCCATAATCACTTTTATTGCTGTTGAGTGGCCTTTTTAATAGAATATTTTTTATCTTTGCCATTCTTTATCATTATTGCGTTTGCAATCGCATAAGTGCGCGTATGCGACATACTGATAATTATATCTGATATATTTTTTTCCTGTTTTATCTTACTGGCATGGCCGGATAAATTTATAAAAGGCTTGCCATATTCATCATTTAATACTTCGACGTGTTTCCATTCTATGCGGTGTATGGAACTATCGCCTATGGCTTTTAAGACTGCTTCTTTAGCAGCGAACCTCGCGGCCAAATGCTGATAAGGTATGCTTTTACATCGGGAATATTCTAATTCCTTATCTGTAAAAATTCTTTTTAAAAATTTGTCAGACCATTTTTTTGCTGCCTGTTTTATCCGAGAGATCTCAACTATGTCAACGCCTGTGCCGACTATAATCATTTTATCTATCTCACCAAATCAAGCATCTTACGCACAGAATCATCAAGGCCATAGAAGACTGCGCGCGAGATAATAGAATGGCCTATATTTAATTCTTCTATCCCTGGAATCCTGGCAACATCCGTTACATTAATATAGTTTAAACCATGGCCTGCGTTTACGCGCAGCTTCAAGCTGATGGCGAATTTAACTGCTTCCTTAAGCGTGTCTAACTGATTCTTCGCAGAATCTTTATTGCTTTTATTGCCGGTTTCCATGTAACTATTAGCGTATTCGCCAGTATGAAATTCTACAAATTCTGCGCCGGTTTTTTTTGCTGCCCTTATCTGTTTCTTTTCAGGATCTATGAACAAACTTACCACTATGGAACTATTCTGCAATTCTTTTACGGCCTTTTTAATCTTGCCCAAAGATTTTATTACATTCAATCCGCCTTCAGTGGTAATCTCTTGGCGTTTCTCAGGAACCAGAGTAACTTGATCAGGTTTTATCCGTTTCGCGATTTTAACTATTTCCTTAGAAATAGACATCTCCATATTCAATTTTGTTTTTACAATGCGCCGCAATATCTCTAGATCCCTGTCATTTATATGGCGCCTGTCTTCCCTTAAATGACAAACAATAGAATCGCATCCGGTATGCTCGCACATTATCGCTGCCTTAACAGGATCGGGCTCTGGCATGCCGCAACCAACATCTTTGTATCTTGCCTGCCTTAATGTTGCAACATGATCTATGTTTACCCCTAATTTTGGCATATTATTTCCCCACCTGTGCTGCCACATAAAACCAAGTCAAAACAGCTAAAACCAAGGCTATGAACTTAAGCCAAAAATTATGCGTCAAACTATGAATCATATTTTCCAGATTTGGATTCATTCTTTAATGCTCCTATTTCTTATTAGAAAACGGGCTGTATCTGAAAGATCCGCCCATTGCCATTTGTTTCCACATGTTCTGCGATTTTTGTCTGGGCCTGTATAAATTCTTCAATATCCTAACAAGCCCATCCCTGTCTAATTGCCTGGTTAATTTTCCGCCGATTGCAATTGAAATCCCACCTGTCTCCTCGGAAACAACTATAACTACTGCATCTGTTTCTTCGGTAAGGCCTATGGCTGCCCTATGCCTTGTGCCCAACAATTTGCTTATTTTCGGATTTTCTGTAAGCGGAAACAAGCAACCTGCAACAGCAATCTTGTCTTCCCTTATTACTATACCGCCGTCATGCAAAGGTGTATTAGGCATAAAAATAGTACATATTAATTCGTTGGAAATTTTGCTGTTTAAATATACCCCACTTTCAAAATAAGGGTCTAAACCAGCTTCTCTTTCTATTGCGATTAATGCGCCGATTTTTCTTTTGGATAATACCAGTGCTGCATCTGTCAATTCATCTATAATTCTTGCCTCGCCCGGTAAAATATTAAATATCTGTTTCTGGCCTATATTTGCCAAACCTCGACGTAATTCTGGTTGGAATAATATTAAAAATGCTATTACGGAAATTGTCAATAATCTTGATAAAATCCAATCCAATGTATACAAGCCAAAGTATTGCGCCAGGAAAAAAGCTATAACCAAAATAATTAAACCTCTTAAAACCTGTATAGCCCTTGTGCCTTTAAGAAAAACCAGTAATGTATAATAAATAAACCATAAGACTAAAATTTCAACAAATGGTTTCCACAGGCTCAACATATTTTCCAGCATTTTTTATCCCCTGTTAATATAGCGTCGGTTACACAAGCTGCCTCTGACATCTGTTTTACATCGTGTACCCTCACAATATGGGCGCCGCATGCTATTCCAATAGATACAGATGCAGCTGTGCCCATCAGGCGCTCTTCCACGGGTAAATTTAATATTTTACCTATAAATGATTTTCTTGACGGGCCTATCAATATAGGCCTTTTTAAATTATTAAGGCATGACAGGTTTTTAATAATCTCTAAATTGTGTTCCACCGTCTTGCCAAAACCTATCCCTGGATCTACGATAATCCTGTTTCTAGAAACACCTGCATCAATTGCTATATCAATGCCTGTTTTTAACCACGTGCGGATCTCTTTCATTAAATTTTTATATTTGGGAAATTTCTGCATGGTCCGTGGAAAACCCTTTATATGCATTATGATGCAGCCTACGTCATATCTTGCTATAATAGCCGCTAAATTTTTGTCTATTCGCAGGCCGCTTATGTCATTTACAATGACCGCGCCGGCATTTATAGCCGCCTCGGCAACAATAGAACTTGATGTGTCAATTGATATAAAGGCCTTTGTTTTCTCTGCTAATGCCTTTATTACCGGGATAACTCTTTTTATCTGTTCTTTTGGCGGGATGCCAAAAGCGCCCGGCCTGGTTGATTCACCGCCCACATCAATAATATCTGCGCCTTCAGATGCCATTTTAATGCCATAAGTTATGGCTTTATCTTTATCATAGAACATTCCGCCATCGCTAAATGAATCAGGCGTAACATTTAATATGCCCATTATGCAGGTTCTATTGCCAAGGATTAGTTTACGGCCCCTGCAATCTACAATAAATTTCTTGCGCACTTATGCCTTCTCTTGCGGTTTATTTTCCTGGTTACCCATGCCAACCAACTTCTTTACTTCTTCACCATCAAGAACTTCTTTTTCAAGCAAAGTGTTTGCTAATACATCAAGTTTCTGTTTATTTTCAACAAGCAAATCCTTTGCCCTTTTATAGCAAGCCTCTATTATTTTTTTGACTTCCGTATCTATCTGCGTAGCTGTTTCATCGCTATAATTACGATCTTCCTCATAAAAATCACGCCCTAAAAAAACCTGGCCATGCCTCCTGCCAAGGATTAGATGCCCAAGCTTCTCGCTCATGCCATATTCACATACCATTTTTCTTGCCATTATTGAACTGACCTCTAAATCATTCTGCGCGCCAGTAGTTATATCGTTAAACTGCATCTCCTCGCTAACCCTGCCTCCGAGCGCAACAGTTATGTCTGCTAATATTTTTTTCTTTGTTAAAATATACCTGTCTTCAGTTGGCGGAGTTAAAGTATACCCCAATGCAATTCCTCGAGGTAAAATAGAAACTTTATGCAAAGGATCCGCCTCGGGTATCAAAAGGACTAAAAGCGCATGCCCTGATTCATGATATGCGATAATCTTTTTTTCCTGAGGATTAATAACCCTGCTTTTTTTCTCAGGGCCCGCCATTACTCTTTCTTTGGCTGCTTCAAGCTCTACCATGGTAACAGCCTCTTTATCATTACGCGCAGCCAATAAAGCCGCTTCATTTACTAAATTCGCCAGGTCTGCCCCGGAAAAACCAGGTGTCTGCCTGGATATAGACTTTAAGTCTATATCTTTTGCTAATTTGATATTTTTTGTGTGAACTTTTAGTATCGCTTCACGGCCTACAATATCAGGCCTGTCTATTACTATCTGCCTGTCAAACCTGCCTGGCCTTAAAAGAGCCGGATCCAAAACATCTGGGCGGTTACTTGCAGCCACCAAAATAATACCTTGCTGGGTATCAAACCCATCCATTTCAACCAATAAGGCATTCAATGTCTGCTCGCGTTCGTCATGGCCTCCGCCTATACCGGCAAATCTCTGTCTGCCTACGGCGTCAATTTCATCTATAAAAATTATGCATCCTTTGCCTGATATCTTGGCAGACTTTCTGGCCTGTTCAAATAAATCCCTGACACGGCTTGCGCCAACCCCGACAAACATTTCAACAAAATCTGAACCGCTTATAGACAAAAAAGGCACTGCTGCTTCGCCTGCAACCGCCTTTGCTAACAACGTTTTTCCGCAACCCGGAGGCCCCATCAATAAAACGCCTTTTGGGATTTTGCCCCCCAGGCGCTGAAATTTCTTTGGGTCTTTTAAGAATTCTATAACCTCTTTCAATTCTTCTTTTGCTTCGTCAACTCCTGCGACGTCAACAAACGTGGTCTTTGGCATATCAGGCGTAATAAGCCGCGCGCGGGATTTTCCAAATGAAAGAATCTTTCCGCCGCCCTGAGAAGCGCTTCTGTAAAAAATAAGCCACAAAAGCCCTATAAAAACAAGGGTGGGCAGAATCGCCCAGAATAAGCTTGATAGAAATGCCGGCCGTTTGATTTCAAATTTTGAAACGTTCTCACGCAAAACGCGAATCAAATCCTGGTCTTCAGGCAGGATGTTGACGGTAAAATGCGTTCCGTCTGAAAATGTGCCCTTGACAACATCCTCCACTTTTACTGCCGAAACTATTCTATGAGTAGTAGTATTATTTTTTACTATATCATAAAATTCGCTGTAACCCATTTCTTTAGGCATGCCGGACTGCATTGCATTGGGGTTTCCCTTAAATAAAAACCATGCAGCCAATACAATCAAAATCCAGGAAAAAATAAATCTGGCGCCCTGCCTAAATTCATTATTACCCAGCTTTTTACGATTCTTCCTATTATTATGCTTCTTATTCATATTTTTATCGTCCATATTATAAAACATCCTCTCTATATGTTTTTTATTATATAACGTTACATTATATCAATATTATAATACATTTGTCAACTTGGGAAAAATAGCTTAATCGCTTTTTTTGTGGCAGGCGTAACCTTGGCAAAATCGGCTATCTGAAAGTTTCCTATACAAACAATCTTATTGCCTGAAACCGCAATTGGAACCCCGTCTCTTTTGTTGGCAGAGATTTTTTCATCAATAAAATAATCTTTCAATTTCTTACACTTGTCCATGCCGAGCGGCATAAATTTATCTCCGGGCCTTCTGAATCTTACCTTCAAAGGCAGAGATAATTTATCAAAATCCAGGTATTTAAACTTTTTATCGTGTTTTATTGCATTCAAAGACGGTGTCTTTGACAAAATTTTAACATGTAGGGGCACGGCATGCCGTGCCCCTACACCTATCGCATCTCTTTGTACCAATGCATTTTTTTGTAAATAGAAAATAATGCGGTTGCCTTCTATTTTTGCACGGCATCCGCAAGGCAGGTGCATCACTGAATTATTTTTTCGTTTCGCAATAAAATCTTCTAAATTACGCCAATGCCTGTATTCTATATTTTTTAAATTTAGATTTGTAAGGCGTATGGATTCCCTTATGAGATATTTTTTAAAAGCTACGTGCAATTTATCGTATTGCTTTAAATCAAAACCTGCACATTTATTTTTATCGATTTTTATATTTTTCCTAAACAGATTTTTCAGCAAAAACTCGTCTAACAAATTATAATCATCCCTGAGGTTTTCCGCAGCATTGCTCAATACATCTTTTATCCTGGGGTTATATTCCTTTTCCAGAACAGGCAATAGTTGATTTCTTACTTTGTTGCGCCTGTAAATATTTTTTAAATTTGAAGAGTCTATCCTGGGGCTTACATGTTTTTTCTTCAAATAAACACCAAGCTGCTTCTTTGAAACCTTAATCAACGGCCTTACAACAAAAAGCCTGCCGCTTTTTCTAACAGGATGTATACCGCCTAACCCAACAGTCCCCGAACCATATAACAAACGCATTAAAACTGTTTCTGCCTGATCATCCTTTGTATGTCCTAAAGCAATTTTATTAATGCCAAATCTCACGGCTGTTCTTACAAAAAAATCATACCTTACCTGCCGCGCTATATCTTCCTTTGAACCGCCTTGCTGCCTGCATATTTTAGGTATATCTATATTTTCGACAATTACAGGCAATTTCAGTTTTTTTGCCAATGTTTTTACAAATTCCAGATCTTTAGCAGATTCATTTTTCCTAAACATGTGATTCAGGCTGGCTATAAAGATATTTATCTTTAAGGCGCCTGCAAGTTCGTTTAAAATTAAAAGCAATGCTACAGAGTCCGGCCCGCCGGAAACGCCAACAAGCACCTTATCGCCCTGTTGCAGCATATTGTATTCCTGAATTGTTTTTAAAACTTCTTGCTTTAAGGTATTCATAAATGATTATGCGAGGCAATAAGCCTCGCAGCTGGTTGCTCGCAATGCATTCAATTAAACCACGAGCTTGTAGAATAATGTGTCCCTCGTCCCAAGTCTCCAGCACGAAATAGCTTGAGACGAGGGACTCGGGACAAATTTGTTGCTCATTATAGTTGGCAAATTTGGTGGCGGCGACTGGATTTAAACCAGTGACACACCGGGTATGAGCCGATTGCTCTAATCAGGCTGAGCTACGCCGCCAAAATTTGTGAAACAAATTTTGATCCTTTTTTGCCTGCTATCCTACGTTGCAAAAAAGGACCTTTCTTAACGCATTATTTCTTTATCACTTCATTCATGCTTCCTGTTCTATAACCTTGCATATCAAGGGTAATATAACTGAAGCCGAGTTTCTTAAGATGGGCTATAATTTTATCACGAAGTCCATTTTTAATCAATAATTTTATATCTTTAGGCAAAACCTCTATCCTTGCCATATTACCGTGGCATCTAACCCTGACCTGCCTGAAACCTAACCTCTGTAAAAAATCTTAGGCTAATTCTATGCGTCTAAGTGTATCAACCTCTATCTTTTCTCCATAAGGAAGACGCGAAGCCAAACATGCCATTGCCGGCTTATCCCATGTATTTAAACTGATCTTTTTGGAAAACTGCCTTATATCGCTTTTATTAAATCCGGCCTCTTGCAGCGGGCTACGTATACCAAGCTCTTTTTTTGCCTTTGTGCCTGGACGGTAATCATCAATATCATTAATATTCGATGCATCAACAATAAAATTGATATTTTCTTTTTTTGCAATATCTTTTAATTTATTAAAAAGTTCTCTTTTGCAATAATAACATCTGTCCGGAGGATTTAATACAAAATTATTGTTCTCAAATTCATTTGTATGAATAATAAGATGCCTTACCCCTATATCCTTGGCGCTCCTCTTTGCATCCTTTAATTCTGACAATGGATAAGTTGCGCTCTGGGCAGTAACAGCCAAAACATTATCCCTGCCCAAAACATCTTTTGCCATCTTTATTAAAAATGTGCTATCCACGCCTCCGGAATAAGCAACCAGCACCTTGCCCATGCTTTTTAATATTTTCTTTAGTTTTATGAGTTTTTCATTGTCGATCTTCATATTATACCTAACCTATGAGCTGGTTTACTCTAGTATGGCGGCCACGACGGGTGGGCAGTAATCCATCCCCCGCCTAATGCTTCTTCGCCCTTATAAAAAACTACTGCCTGGCCTGGAGTGATAGCTGACTGCGGCTGCTCAAAAACCACCTTTACGCTATTTTTTGATTCAGAATATACAACAACATCTGCCATAGGGTGATTATACCGTATTTTTGCCTTTACTTTTAATGGAGAATGTAGGGGCGAATAGCCATTCGCCCCTACATTTGGATAGTTTATCCAATTAATATTATCCGCGAAAAGTATTTTACTCTTCAAATCTTCTTTGGACCCCACTATCAGATTGTTGTTTTTTACATCGATACCTGTAACATACAAAGGATTTTTGCTGCCGCCCAGCCCCAAACCCCTTCTTTGGCCTATAGTATAAAAAATTATACCCGGATGATTGCCTAATATTTTCCCGGATTTCGTAATTATTTTTCCAGGCAAAGGTTTTACCCCAAAATAAGACTTTAAGAATTCAGGATAATTATTATCCCATATAAAACATATTTCCTGGCTTTCAGGTTTTTGGGCAACCTTAAGAGCAAATTTTTTGGAAATATTTCTAACTTCTGATTTTAAATATTTACCTAAAGGAAAAATAATTGATTTAAGCTGATCTTGCCTCAAGCCAAAAAGCACATACGACTGATCTTTTGATTTATCTAAGCCTCTCTTCAATAAAAATCTCTGCGATTTTTTGCTGTATCCGGTATTTGCATAATGGCCTGTCGCTATATAATCAATCCCTAATTCTTTTACTTTTTCCAGAAGGCTGTCAAATTTTATCTTATTATTGCAAACAATGCAGGGGTTAGGCGTCCTTCCGGAAATATACTCTTTACAAAAATAATCTATTACCTCTTTTTGAAATCCTTTAGACATATCAAAGGCGTAAAACGGTATGCCCAACTGACCTGCAACAAAACGCGCATCTGCCAAATCTCTCGTCGAACAGCAGCTTTTTGATTTCTGCTTGCCGCAGAAATCTTTTGGCCAAAGCTTCATGGAAACGCCTACCACATCGTAGCCCGCCTTGCACAAAAGTGCAGCTGCAACAGAACTGTCTACGCCGCCCGACATTGCCACTGCTATTCGCTTTTTATTTTTTTCCTGATTTAAAACCATTTACTGTATAGACCTCTATAGTTTTTCCATTGTCAACCGCTATCATGCCGCTTACAGATTTTATATTTTTTAAAACTTTAACGCCTTCATTGGGGCCTAAAACATCTATTGCTGTAGACAAGGAATCTGCGGTCATACAGTCAGGCGCTATTATTGTAACGCTGGCCGGGCTGTCTGTTACCGGCATACCTGTTAACGGGTTTATTATATGAGAAATGCGTTTTTTCTCCCAGAAAAAAAATTTTTCATAATCACCTGACGTTGAGATGGCCCTATCTTCAATTGAAACTATATCCAACAACTTATCCTTTATCCTTGGATGTTGTATTCCTACCCTCCATGGCCTGCCCCAGGAAGATTTGCCCATGCATAAAACTTCACCGCCGCCATTGACCATTGCATTATTTATGCCATTATCTCTTAAAACTTCAGCTGCGCAATCAACAGCATAGCCTACAGCTATGCCGCCTAAATCTATTTTCATGCCGGGAATTGTAAAGTTAACTGTTTTCCTTGCATAATCAACTTTCAATTTATTCATGCCAACTAACCGCAATACATCCTTGATTTCTTTATCCTGGGGAATTCTTAAAATTGACGTTTTGGGCCCAAACCCCCATAAGTCAACAAGAGGGGCAACTGTTATATCAAACGCGCCTGAAGTAATCTTATTTATCTCGTCCGATCTTTTCAAAACTTTTATTATATCTTCACTGACTGAAACAGGCCTTATATCCGCAAAATTATTTACCTTGGATACCTCGCTCGTCTGTTTATAAACTGACATCTGGTCTTCTATATCTTTAATTCTCCTGAACGCCTTTTCTATTGCTTCAATTTTTGAAGCCTCACTCAAATTGGAATCGGCCACAGAAATTTCAACCATAGTGCCCATTAATAGCTGCGTACGTTTCACCTCGCCGTTATCCCTGCAGCCGGCCAATAAAACAATTAAAATAATTATAGTTATATAAATATTTTTATTCAATACCGTCAACACTTACTTTTATCCCGCCAATAATATCCAAATCCCTGCTAGAGCATTCTGGGCAACCACCACCTACACCAATCTGTGTAATCTCATGCTGGCATTTTTTACATTTCGCTATCAATGGTTCCAATACAACATCAATCTCTGCATCTTCAGCTATAGTCTCCGGAAAGATATGATCTGTCAAACTATGCCTTAGCATATCCACATCTATCCCGGAAGCTACCCCAACTTTAATCTTAATTCGGTTTATCCTGTCTACCCCGGTCCTGAATGCCATTTCCTGCGCCTGATCAAATAATGTCCTTGCTATTGCTATCTCATGCATTTTTTATCTCCTTAGATAATAATCTGATTAATTCATCAGCCCTATTTTTAACTGCATCCGTAAGGCCATCTTTTATCTGCACCGAATATGGTTTTACTCCTAGCAATAATATTCTGGCACCTGTCGATTCATGTATCTGATGAGAAAATAAACTTAAAGACATGCCATGTGTTGAAAAAACCGTCTCTTTAACACTGCCTGCTTCAAATATTTCAATATGCCCTGGCTCAGCTTCAAAATCCAGGGCATCTACAATTAATACAATCTCTGGATTCAATTTTATTATTTCACCTATATAATTTTCCGGTGCCTGCCCGGCATCTATTACAGTTATGCCCCTATGGGGATTTTTTGCCATAGCGGAAATTATGCTCGACGCCACATAAGGCCCCACACCATCATCGCCGCGAATGGTATTGCCTACGCCGATCAATACTACTCTTTTATTTTTAAGGAGAGATTTTATCTGTGGCTTGACCGTATTCATCTTTTAACATGACTAGCCGACGGCAACGCGGGCATAGGATTTTAAACATATTAGGCCTGGTCTCTGGATTTGCTGAAGTTTTAGAATTAAGTTCTACGTCTGCCTTATGCTTTTTAGCAGAATCTGCGTCAGCTAATTGCAGCTCTTGCTGGTTGGCTAAGATCATCGTTGGATTGCCATAGGCTAATATGCCTAATTTTTTTGCCAAAAATCTTATATGGTCTTTTGCGCCTATTACACATTCGCAATGTTCACACACCAAAAGGTCCTTTTCAACAGAAACAACCGCTTCGTCTCTATTGTATGTAGCCATATCATATTGATTGGAAAGCCTGATACCTTTTTCTGTGATGCAATTTGCCTGGCAGCTTCCACAAAACAAACAGCTATCCAACCTGAGCACAAAAGTGCGGGTATGAGTCTTTAAGTCATCGGTCATATATATGGTTGAAGAAGGGCATACCTGCGCGCATGCGCCGCAACCTACGCAATCATCCTTAAAATATTCCGGCTTGCCCCTAAATTTTATCGCAGGCACGGATGGCTGTTTAGGAAATTTTATCGTATAGGGCGCGCTAAAAAATGATTTTAAGGCCTCTTTCAGCTCGCGCAGCTTAGGATACTTCATTGATTATCCTCTTTATATTTATCAATAACTAATTCATCGCCCAGCTTAATACCTTGTTTATGCGCGCCTCTTGAAAAGGCATGCGCCACGACCGGCACTGTCAATATCAAAAACAAAATACATAAAAGTGACTTTATGCCAAAGCTGCCAAACCCTTTTATTATAAAAGTGCCGAATAAAACGCTGCATACGCCCAGCGTAACGCATTTTGTAATAGATTGCAGGCGGCTATAAAAATCCGGCAGGCGAACTAAACCAAAACATCCAAACAGGTTAAAAAACATGCCGACAATTATAAAAAAATACCCTATGATCTCGCGCATAAAAACCTCATTTTTTCTTAAAATTACTCGTCGAAACTTTTGCCTTCCAAAAATTTAGCCAGCGCCAAAGCGCCTATAAAACTCTGTAATACCCAAGCTATGGATATATCAAGATACCATGTCCTGCCTGTAGGTATGCTTAAAACTGCGCAAAAACCTATAACTAAAACACCCATGGTATAAATAGCTATTGCCCTGTCCGCAGAGGTTGGCCCGCGCATAAGCCTATACAGACAAAAAGCAAAACATACCATTAACACAAAAAAGAAATACGATAAAAAACTAGATTGCCAGCTTAATAGCCACATTTTATCACTCGAATATTTTTGTTAAAACATTTTCAAACTGCCTGACAGTTGACACGGTTTTCTTTTCTACCTGAACTAACTCGATATTAATCCAATGCACGTAAAGAGTGCCTCTTTCCGGCTTTATATCCACGCAGAGCATCCCGGGCATAAGCGTTATTGCATTAGCCAAAAACGTTAGACCTAAGTCACTTTTTAAATTAGTTTTTATTTTGATTATCCCGGGTTTTATAGACGAGCTAGAACTTAAAACAATCATAATCATATTTAAACTTGCCTTAAACCATTGCCATATAAATAACGGGATAAAATAAATAAACCAGAAATACCTGGATGGCTGGAAAATAACTTCCAGTCTGTGAACAAACAAATCGCCCATTAAAAAAGAAACTAAAAAGGCAACAGGCAAACCAATCAATATATGCTGCAGATCTAACGACCAGCCCAACAGCATCCAGATCATAAAAGAAAAAACAAATAAAACAATCTTACTTTTCATTTCGCCGCTGCCTCCAAAACCAAATGCCCATAATTAAGGCCTCCCAGCAAAACACCTGCTGCATTAGTAAAAAATATCCTCGTTGAAGGCAAAAGCAATAAACCCGCAAATAAACATATAAACGCCAGACAAACCATTGAAAATTGCATAAGAAATGGCGCTTCTTTTATATCTTTGCGTTCCTTTTTAGTTTCTTCAGAAAATATAAATTTTTGCACTTTAAGCATGGCTATTAAAGTAAAAACAGAACCTAATATCGCAGCCAATGCATAGATATAAAAACCTTTTTGCACGCAAGCAACAATAATTATTAACTTGCTGAAAAAACCTCCAAAAGGTGGAATGCCGGAAACAGACATAGATCCAGCCAAATTAGCGCCTGCCGTTAAAGGCATCTTCTCTTTTAAACCTGACATATGCCTTATATCTAAGGTATTAGCAGCGCGGTCTATAGACCCTGATGTTAAAAAAAGCAACGATTTTGAAATTGAATGCTGAAACAAATGAAATAACGCCCCCAATATGCCTAACGGCGTACCTATACCTATACCTAATATAATATACCCAACCTGGCCTATAGAACTATACGCTAACAATCTTTTTAAATTCCATTGAGACAAAGCCAAAACTCCTGAAACCAACAATGAAAGCACTCCAAGAAACATAAACAATGATAAATAAACCGGTATAATACCAAAGATATTGAACAAAATCCTCAACATAGCATAAATACCAAGAGTTTTAATCAACACGCCTGAAAGCATAGCGGATATAGAAGCCGGGGCTGAAGAATGCGCATCCGGCAACCAGGCATGAAAAGGCACTAAGGCTGCTTTTAATCCAAAACCTGTTATAAACAATGTAGCCACAAATGGCAAAACAAAACCGCTTGATTTTGTAGCCAGTATAGAAGACATATCTGCCATGTTTAAAGTTGATGTGTAACTATAAAGAAATGCTATACCTAACAATATAAATCCTGATGCAACACAGCCGATTATAGTATATTTAAAAGATGCCTCCAACTCCTCTGCTTCAGAATTAAACGCAACCAATGCGTAGCTTGCTATTGATGCCGCCTCCAGAAATACATATAAATTAAACAAATCGCCTGTAATAACAACTCCATTTATGCCTGTCAGCATCATAAAAAATAAAGTAAAAAATTTCGGAGCGTCATCATTTTTTTTAACATAACTGACAGAATAAACGCACACAAAAAATGCTACAGTATTTACTAAAACAAGCATGAAGGATGTTAAGCTGTCAACTACAAAACAAATCCCGAAAGGAGGCATCCATCCTCCTATCTTGTAAACTAAAATATTACCTGCTGTCTTATTCAAAAACTGCAGCGCCCAGAAAGATACAAATAAAAGCGAGGCGCAGGATAAAACCGATAAAATAGAAACATATCTGCGACTGGCAAACCTGCCCACCAAAGACATTAAAAAAGCTGTGCCAAGCGGAATAACTACAAATAATGTAATAAAATTAATACTGCCCATCTAACCTTTCAGTTTATTTATTTTTGTTATATCAAATGTCCCGTATTTTTCATAAATCCTGATAGCAATAGCTATTAATAAAGCTGTCATGCCAAGGCCTATAACTATAGAGGTATGCACCAATGCCTGCGGCAGGGGGTCTACCATGTTTGCAAAATTCTGATCAGAAGCGCCTATGGGCGCCCTGCCATGAAATTTATAACCAAGCAAAACCAAAAAAAGGTTCAAGGCATAACTCATTATAGAAAAACCTATTATAATCTTAACAAGATTACGCTTGCGTAAAATACCATAGAGCCCGATACAAAATAAAATAAGGCATAATAAATATAATATCATTTTATTTCCCCTGTTTATATCTTTCCAATATCACAAACGCTAAATATATTGAAAACAAACCTATCCCAACTTTTAAACTAATCGCATAATTGCTCAGAGAAATAGTTCCTGCGCTAAATAATTTAAACGGCACGCCCTTGCTTAATATGTTAGTAAAAAATGCGCCTTTTAAAAAACCAAGCAATGCTATGCCCAAAAACATCAATGCGCCTATTGTTTCTAAATTGGCTGCCAGGGTTACCGATATTTTGTTAACAGCAACATTTCTTCCAAAAGCAAGTATTAAAAGAACAAAAGAAAGCGCTATTATAATACCTCCTGCAAAACCACCGCCTAAAGCTACATGGCCATGCGCAACTATATATATGCCAAAAACCAGAATCACGCTTACCACGATACGGGTAACCGTCTTAACAATTAAAGACATTCCGGTATTAGTCTTGCTACTCATCTATTTTATCCTGCCGATTTTCATTTTTTGTTTTTCTTAAAACCGTCATAATCCCTACTATAGCGCCAAACAAAATAGCAACCTCGCCTAATGTGTCATAAGCCCTAAAATCCAGGATTACAGCGCTTACTAAATTTGTGGCTCCTGTCTTGGCGATACCCTCTTCCAAATATTTTTTAACAATACTCATTGTCGGGTTGCCAAAGTCAGGCAGATCTTTTAATGCCGAATAGGCAAAAGAAATAAACACTAAAGCAAATACCAAAGAAGAAATAGTATTAAAAACCCAACGGCCCTGGATAACCAAAGGAAAATCCCTTTTAATAGTGGCCCGCACCAATATTATAAGGCATAAAAGCTCAACCACTAGCTGCGTAACAGCCAAATCAGGCGCCTTTAAAATCAAAAATGCCAAACAAAGACAAAAACCTACGGCGCCAACAGCTATAATGCTGGAAAAAAGGTCTTTAACCTCCATGGCTACTATGGCCGCAAAAATCATAAATGATAAAAGTATGTACAATTCCATGCTATCCCGCCAATACAAAAAATAATAAAGTCATTCCCAACAGCGCCCAAATTAAATAAGTCGGCAAAACCCCATTATGAAGATATTGAAATAATCTGCCCAAACCAAAAATTATTTTTTTACCCTGATCGTATATATCAAATAATCCGGCTTCAGCCCAATTATAAATATTTCTTAGGATGCTAAATTCTTTCACAGTATTATAAAACTCGGCGCCTGAAACCTTATTCTCAAAAGGCAACACCTCTCCTCCGATAAAACACGTATCCTCTCTTGCGGTTTTATTTGCCCTACTTGCCAGATAAATAGCAAGCCCCATAAGTATTCCTAAAATTATAATGCCTGTTGAAACCAAAGGCGCATAGTAACCTGTATTAGCAAAATTTCCAACAGCCGGCTGTATAAAATATTTTAAAGGCAATGAATAAGCGAAAATTCCGAACAGGACGCATAAAAAACTTAACACCAAAACCGGCACATACATCTGCCATGAAACCTCTCTTATTTTAAGCGCTGCTAATTTTGGCGAAGGCTGCCCAAGAAAAATTGCATGCGTAAGTTTCAAAAAACTTGCCAAGGTAAGCGCGCTGCCAAACATAGCAGCAATAAAACACATAAATATAATGAAACGTCCTGCCTGCCCTGTAAAACTCTGAATAAGGCCCTGATATATCATCCACTTAGAGAAAAATCCATTAAAAGGCGGTATGCCGGAAATAGATAATGCTGCTATAAGAAAAGAAATGAATGTTATTGGCATTGATAACGCCAAGCCGCCTAGTTCATCTATATCTGAAGTATTAGATTTTGATTCAACATTACCGGCTGTTAAAAACAGGCAGCTTTTATATATGGCGTTATTTACCATATGAAACAGCCCGCCTGCTATACCTATCGTCGTAGCAGTACCGATGCCAAGCACCATATATCCAACCTGGCTTACTGCATGATAAGCCAATAATTTCTTAAAATTATGCTGTATCAATGCCATCATAACAGCGCATATTATAGTAACTGCGCCTATTATCATAAGAAATACTGAGAAAAAAGAATTTTGCTGTATAGAAAAAATGCTTAAGGTACACCTGGCTAAAAGGTATATGCCTAACATCTTATCCAAAGATGCAGGCAAAACAGCCATTACAGTTATAGGCGCAGATTTACTTGAGAAAGGTATCCAAGTATGCAAAGGCATTGCGCCTGCCTTTGCAAATGCCGCTACAGCAAAACATAAGAAAGCCGCTATGCCCGACTTAGTCAAAACAGCTATATGCATCTTGTCTATATTTAATGAACCGGTTAATTTCCACATTATTGCAACGCCTAATATCATCAGCGCATCAGAACCTCCGACTAGTATTAATGTTTTCTTACCGGCGTCTGAGGCTTCGCCAGAACCCTGTATACCTATTAACAAATAAAGCAATAATGCGCTTATCCCCCATCCAATCAAAAACAACACAATATTATTAGCTAAGACTACCAGGCAAGATATAAATAAAGTTAACAAGAAGTAGCCATAATATTCTTTGGCTGACTTTATATTTTTAGGAACATAACTAAAAGAATAAAGCGCTATCAAGGAAACGAAGAAACAAATAAACAACGGCAAGAAAGAATTTAGATTATCTATTTTAAATAACCCCAGATCAGCAAAAAATTTTCCTACAAAGCCAAATCCGGAATAGTATATCTGTTTAGAAATAAACAATCTTATGGAAAAATACAAGCATGCAAATGAAGATAAAATTGCCACAATGCCCGGCAATTTCTCATTCTTCCTTGGCATAATAAAACAGATTAAGCCTGCAAAAAAAGATATGATTAAGATTTCCATAATTTCTTTGTCTTTTCCTGGCTCATTTTTATTAACGCCTCTGAATCCAAAACAGGGTTACCGCTTTTGGCGTCAACTACGGATAACCGCTCTGTGCAGCAATAGCACGGATCCACTGAAGCCAATATTATCGTCGCGTCCGCTATCTGTTGGCCCACAATACTTGCTTTAGCAGTTGGCACATTCATATAACTTGGCGCCCTTATCTTATGCCTTACAGGTGAATTTGACCCATCAGAACGCACATAATGAAAACATTCGCCGCGCGGCGCCTCTATCCTGCCTATGCCTTCTCCTTCAGTAATTTCTTTTAATTTTACATCTATAGGGCCATCAGGCAATTTTTTTAAACACTGCCTGATTATTTCTATGGATTGATATAACTCCAAAATCCTCACCTGCGTCTTTGCATAAACATCGCCATCCTGCTCTACTATAACGTTCCACTTTATCCTGTCATAAGCAGCGTATGGCTCATCTTTACGTATATCTATGGCGACACCCGAAGCCCTTGCAACAGGGCCTACAGCAGCATATTCAATAGCGTCCTCTTTTTTAAGAATACCTATGCCTTTAAGCCTTGCGTGCAAAACAGGATCATCCAACACAGCTCCTTTAAACATATCAACAGCCAACACCAGATCATTAACCATCTTTAATATACTAGGTATATCATTATTATCAATATCCCGCCTGACGCCTCCGGGCTTATTCATACCATAATGATTTCTATTGCCTGTTATAGCCTCAAATATATCCAGAACAGGTTCTCTATATTTCCACGCCCACATAAAAACAGTATTATAACCTAAAAAATGCCCTGCCAGACCAAGCCATAAAAGATGGCTATGTATCCTTTCAAGCTCAGCTATTATAGTTCTTATAAACTGGGCCCTTTCAGGCGGTTGTATCCCTAGTATGTCCTCGACTGCAATTGAAAAAGCAAAAGGATGCGCATTGGAACAAATCCCGCATATCCTCTCAACTAAAAATGTTACCTGGTCATAAGATTTGCCTTCGGAAAGCTTTTCTATGCCCCTGTGATTATAACCAAGGTTTATTTCTATATCGACTACGGTCTCACCATCCACATGCAATTTAAAAAATTCCGGTTCCTCCTGCAAAGGATGAAATGGGCCTATTGGTATTATTGTCTGCCTTTTTTTATTTTCACTCATTTTTAAAATCTCTTCTTAACGGGTATTTCTTATCCGGCCATTGTGCATCTGACAAAAGTAATTTTTTCAAGTCCGGGTGCCCTGAAAAATTAATTCCCAAAAGTTCATGCATCTCTCTTTCTATCCATACTGCAGCTGCGCCCAGCACCTGCGTCAACGAATCAATCTCTAAGGAATCCTTATCTACAAAAGTCCTGACTGTAATCACTTTTCCTTCATCATCAAATGAAAAATGATACAGGATTTCAAAATTTTTAACATTGTCCATGCCTGAAGCAATAGAAAACCTCGAACCAAATTCTTTTACAAGCACTGAGGCGACCTGCCTGATATCTGCCTTATGCACGGATAGATAAATACGCTTGGCTGATTTCTCTTCAAACTGAAACACCAAATCGCCAAGGCGCTCTTTAATTTTAAACATCAATTGCTTAGCCATTGAAATTTTCCTGCTATTCTGTCATTCTGAGGAAGCCAAAGGCGACCGAAGCTCAAAAGTGGCACCGGCTTCCAGCCGGTGATCACAGGCCGGAGGCCTGTGCCACTGATGCTTCGCTGCGCTCAGCATGACAAAAAAAATATCAGGG